>Ga0209675_1000085_pt1 | contig 152027 bp, 148 predicted proteins | sample AraplaCol_mLB_r2_2_FD_184280 | JGI IMG/M metagenome (GOLD analysis project Ga0209675, IMG submission 184280) | Arabidopsis root microbial communities from North Carolina, USA - plate scrape MF_Col_mLB_r2 (SPAdes) (version 3) | ecosystem: Host-associated > Plants > Roots > Endosphere | place...
CCGCGCTGCTCGGCCGCTTCGGGCTTCGCCCTACGCGCCCGAGCAGCGCAAGCAGAAGGACCCGGGTGGGTCAGATTTACTTCGGCGACTACGATGAAAGCGGGTCAGATTTACTTCGGCGTTGACAATTGAGAGATGGATTCCACTTCTATCTCTGCGAATACAAGAGTCAACCGCCCAGCGAAACGGAGGTGTCCTGATCATCGCGGCTGCGAAGAGAGTTGTAGATGCTTTTAAAACGGGAATGCATGAGGGAGTGAGATGAAAGGTTTGAGTCGATTGTGTGGGTCGAATCGATCGATTCCGCGAAAAATTCACCCGCTGAGTGATCGTCGTCTTAAGACGTCGCTAGCTCTGTGCATCGCCGTTGCAGTGCCACTCTTCTCGGCGTCTGCCTGCGCCCAGGTGCTCGAGTTGTCCAGTGGCTACGAGTATCACGTCGCCCCCGGCGCTGGCTATCCGACTTCCATGCAGGCGTGTGTGGAAGGTTACGCGTGGATCAAGAGCGTCACGGGGTGGGCGGAAATTCGCGTTACCTCCGTGCTGCCTGTCAATGTCAACGGTTATGCCGCTTGCATGGGCATGTATCGTCAGCAACCTGGCGGACCCTGGTCTAACGACGGCATTCGTCTATATGAAGCCGTTCGAACGCGATCTGCTTGCCCTCAAAACTGGTTTTCCACATCCGATGGTTGCTTGCCAGCTAAGCAGGCGAACACATGCAAACCGGGAGTGTCAATCGGCCAGCCCATCTTCCCTGCAACCGCCGAGAAGTTTCGGTCTGAAGCGGATTTCGCGGATGGCGGACCCGATGCTCTCTCGTTCATTCGTTCATACCGCAGTAGCAGCATTCAGGGTACGGATCCATCTGCATCGGCGCGACCGCTCGGCGCGGCGTGGACACACAACTCCAGTCAGGCAACCCGTCTCAGTGCCTCTCCTTCGAGAGCGCTCGTGACCAGTGCTGAAGGCTTTGCGCGTTCCTTTACGCTGGCCGCAGGCTCAGCAGTCTGGACCTCAGCCGACGAGGCAGACACGCTCACGCAAGTTTCCAATGGGTGGCTTTGGTATCGGGCGGAGGACGACGCCACGCTCGCCTTCGCTGCAGATGGAACACTTCGTTGGAGGAGCCAGCGCAACGGCTGGACGACGAACTACACTTACAACGCCGCTGGTCAAGTTACCTCCATCACAAACGCTTTCGGTCGAACGCTAACGCTCGCCTATAGCGCAACGGGGAAATTGATAGGGGTCACGACACCCGATCTTCGTACGATTGCATATGCGTATGACTCTGTGGGTCGCTTGTCGAGCGTCACTTATCCAGACGCTCGGACTCGGACTTTCTTGTACGAGAACGCCACATACCCGCATGCGCTCACGGGCATCCTCGATGAATCGAGTGCTCGACATGCCACTTTCACATATGACACCCTCGGTCGAGCATTCACGACGGAACTTGCCGGAGGAACAAACCGCTATCAGGTCAACTATCCGGCATCGTTCGCGACCGCGATTGATCATGTCACGACCGTCGACCCCATTGGCACAAGCCGTACCTACAACTACGGCGCCGCAAAAGGCGCCCTCGAAGTCACTGGAGGCTCCTTGCCCTCAGGTATCGGTGAGGCTGACGCCGCCACTCGCATCCAGGACGCCAATGGGCTGACCACGTCAGAGACGGATTTCAAGGGCGTTGTCACGACCACGGCGTGGGACTTTTCTCGCCGGCTGCCCACCGCGGTCACACGCGCCTCCGGCACGCCCGAAGCGCAGACCGTCACGACGCAATGGCACCCGACCTTCTCGCTGCCCGCGTTGGTGACCGAGACTGGCCGTACCACCGCCTACACCTACGACGCGCTGGGCAACATGTTGTCGCGCACGGTCACTGACACGGCCACTGGCAAGGCCCAGCTCTGGCAGTGGACCTACAACGCCCAGCAATTGGTGGCGACTGCTACCGAGCCTAACGGCGCGGTGACCAGCTATACCTACGACCCTCGCGGCAACGTCCTCGCTTCCACCAACGCCCTGGGCCACGTCACCAGCCACACCTACGACAACGCCAATCGCGTCGCGAGCACGACGGCCCCCAACGGTCTGGTCACCACCTACACCTATGACCCGCGCGACCGCCTCTTGACCCAGACCGTCGGCGGCCAGACCACGGTCCTGACTTATAAGCCCTACGGCACGGTCGAGACGGTTTCCCTGCCCACCGGCCTCGTCCTCACCTACAGCTACGACGCCGCCCACCGCCTCACCGGCTGGAACAACAACCGCGGCGAGTCCGGGCTCTACACGCTGGACGGCATGGGCAACCGCACCGCCGAGCAGATCAAGGACAGCGCCGGCAGCGTGGCCTGGAACGCCGCACGCACCATCAACAACATCAACCGGCTGTCCGCAAAGACCGAAGGCCCCAATCAGGCCAGCTCCTTCGGCTATGACGCGAACGGCGAACTCACCCGCACCACCAACGGCCTGAACCAGAGCACCCAGTACGGCCTGGATGGCCTGCGCCGCGTCAAGGCCGTGACCGATGCGGCCAACGCCACCGCCACCCTCAAGTACAACGCCCTGGACGCCGTCACCGAAGCCAAGGACTTCAAGGGCGTGGCCACCACCTACGCGCGCGATGCCCAGGGCAACACCACCGCCGAGACCAGCGCCGACACCGGCGGCGCCAACACACAGTACGACAGCCTCGGCCTGCCCAGCCAGATCACCGACGCCCTCGGCCAAGCCACCACCATCACCCGCGATTCCCTGGGCCGCCCGACCAGCCTCGTCTTCGCCGACGGCAAGACCACCACCCTGCGCTACGACCTGAGCGCCAACAGCAAGGGCTACCTCTCGGAGATCGTCGACCGCAGCGGCACCACCGAGTACACGCGAGACGGCTTCGGCCGCGTCACCCTGAAGAAGCAGACCCTCGCGAACGGCAGCGTGCAGCAGGTCAGCTACAGCTACAACGCGAACGGCACCCTCGCGAGCATCGGCTATCCCAACAATGGCGGGCTGCTCACGCACAGCTACGACGCCACCGGCCGCCTCACGGGCCTGAGCCTGAACGGCAATCCCCTCGTCACCGGCATTGCCTGGAACCCCTTGGGCCAGCCCACCGCCTGGACCTGGGCCTTTGCGAGTCCAACTCTCGCGGCCAGCCGCAGCTACGACACCGCCGGGCGCATGACGGCCACCGAGTTCAGCAGCTACGTCTACGATGCCGCCGGTCGCATCACCAGCCTGACGCAGACCCTCTACGCCCCGGGCGATACCGACCCGACCCACAGCACCATTGCGAGCAGCGACATCACCTGGACCGTGGGCTACAACTCGGTCGGCCGCATCACCGGCTTCGACGCCACCGGCAGCACCGCCGGCTTCGGCTACGACGCCAACGGCAACCGGAGCAGCAGCACAAGAGAACTCAACGGCCAGAGCACCAGCCGCACCTACACCGTGGGCGCCACCAGCAACCGGCTCACGGGCTTCACCCAGAGCATCAACGGCGCCAGCACCACCAGCGTCGCCTACGGCTACAACGCCAACGGCGACCTCGTGAGCGATGGCCTCAGGAGCTACACCTACGACGCCGAGGGCCGCCTGGCCGCGGCCACCACCGGCGCCACCGACGTGAGCCCGACCACGCGCTACGCGCACAATGCACTGGGCCAGCGGGTGTTCAAGACCGAGCCGCTGTACCCGCCGGGCCAAGGCGACGAAGCGGACCCGGGCTTCATGCAGAGCCTGATCGCGTTCTTCACCAAGCTGTGGAGCCCATCGACCACGCAAGCCGAGCAGCTGGGCTATGCCTATGTCTACGACGAGCAAGGCACCTTGATCTCGGAGGCGGGCAGCGGCGGGGCCAACAGTGCGGGGCAGGCCAGCTACATCTACCTGCCGACGGCGAACGGACCGATGCCGATTGCGGCCGTGATCAATGGCGCCACCTATGCGGTGCACAGCGACCACCTGAACACGCCGCGCAAGCTCAGCAACGCCGACGGGCAACCTGTCTGGCAGTGGAGCTACAGCGCGTTCGGGGAGGACAAGCCGACCACAGCGAAGAACCGCTTCGCCAACCTCGACATCACGCCGAACCCGGGAACCACCAGCCTCTCCGAGGTGAAGTTCAACCTGCGCTATCCGGGGCAGTATGCGGACGAGGAGAGTGGGCTGTTCTACAACTACTTCCGGAGCTATGACGCGAGGGCCGGGCGCTACAGCCAGCCGGATCCGATCGGATTGGACGGCGGGTGGAATCGGTTCGGGTATGTGGATGGGAACGCGTTGGGCGACACCGATGTGCGGGGGTTGATGGGCGGTGGTAGTCCTCAGGGCCGAGCAAGGGGGGCGCCTAACTTGAATTCATTCGGGTGTATGGGCTTGGCCTGCGTTACGGGAGGAATGGAACCAACGTCGATGAGTGCCGAAGTCACGTTTGGCGGAGGCGTCGAAATTTGCGATGCCCCCCTTCCTCCACCACCGCCTCAAAGCTGTAAGGATGAGCGCGGCGTGCTGAAGCAGATGGATCCGCCCGGAGCCCCTGTACCTAAGAGATTTGGGGGGCTCTTCATTGGCCCAGGCATCAAACGCGATGGGCGGATATGCCTCCGTTTGGGAGTCTTTGTGTCACCACCGATTCCGCTACCTTCCCTTGATATGGGACCTATGGAGCCTTTGCCATGACTATCTGGTTGTGGATTCTGCTGATCGCCTCAGTTGCGTTTGGAGTGACCTACATCGTGCTTGGCTTGAAAGCCAATGAACACCTTAATGAGAAAGCTTCCAATGCCGATCGCTCGGTGGGATGGCTCTTCTGGTGGTCATTCAGCAAAGACAAGTACAACGAGGAAGGGAAAAGGCTGTGCGCTCAAGGGCAGATGCTCGCACTTGTGCTGCTCGCCCTCTACGCCGCTTGGTATTTCGTCCTTCTGAAGAAATAGCGGCAACCTCTGTCGAGATCAAGCTAGATGTACTTGCCAGTGAGAAGACGTAGCCATAATCAAGCAACCTTTCGAAGAAGACTACCGATCGCTCAAGTTTTTTCTTGACCGCCACTTTGAATGGTACGCGCCAGATAGCCAAGGCCTCGCGGTGGCGCCGGAGCAGGGTGTTAAGGGAACACTATCTTTGCGTTAGGGCGATAACATGAAACTTCTGAAGTTGGCCGCCGTCTTGCTATTGGTGGTCTTTCCGCTTGCTGCGGTTGCTGGCTACTTCTTTGCCTCGCGGACGGACGCATATCAAGCGCTCGCCGATTTCGTGGAATCATCTAGCGAAATCAGAGAGAGAGTCGGGGATCGCCCCAGCATGCGGCTTCATTTCTTCGGGTACTCGGTGCGAGTATCTGGGCCAGGCGGGAGCGCCGAGTTTTCTGCCGATGTCGAGGGCCCCACGGGGTCTGGCAAGTTGGTCGCGAGCCTTGTCAAGGCTGGGGATTGGAAGATCACATCGGTAAGCTTCAATGGCCGGGAGATTCAAACGGCGTCCTCCGGTTCCAGCGGCATGAGATAGGAGGACTTGTCGATGAAATATTTCTTCGCAGCCCTACTAATTGGCTTACCCGCGCTTCATGGGGTGCATGTGTTGCCGCTCGACATGGGGTCGATGCCACCAATCAACAGCGCAAGCCCGCTCAGTTGGAGTTCCTTAGATCGAATCGCCGCTTCTGGTTTGCTCGGAAAGGGCGCGATCATCGGTTTCGATTGCCTTCTTATCGCTACAGGTTTGAAACTGCTTTTCAGCAGAAATGCGCGAGAAGAAAAGAAGCTTGACGACAAGCGCTGAAACTGAATGCCTGCCAATCACGCCGTGGTGGCATCACTCTCGTCGCCGGCTGCCGATCAAGCTCGCGGCGGAAGCGCTGTTCCTCGACCTTCGGCGCATTGACGGCGGGGTGGTCCTCCAGGTGACGAGTCATCAGGAGAAAGATCACGGAAACCCCGGCTTCGGGAGGAAGAACCGATTGAAGATGCCCGGAGTTCTCATTGCGAACAGCCGGGCCACTCGCACGCGTACGACACCGCCCTCAGCCCCGCTCCTACACACGCAATCCCGCCAGCCCCAAGCATGGGAAGTCGAGCCACTCGCAAAAGGAGCGACACCACATGACCAAGAAACAGACTTTCCTGCGCCAGGAACAGAGCCGCGACAAGCATCCCGAGCGCGATCAGGTCGGCAGCCCGGCCAGGACTGCGGCGGCGGAAGCGGCTGCGCACAACACCGCCGAGGCGGACGCGCAGGCGCCGCACAGCGGCAAGGTTGCGAACGACCACAACAAGATGGGGCAGACACAGCCGACGCAGATCAACCAGGGCCGCCGCACCCCCGAGAGCCGGCATGACCGCCAGACGATGGGCGCGGGGCCGCAGAACCAGGTCTCGGCGCGCAAGGGCGGCGGCGGCGCGGGCCGCACACCGCGCGGCGCGGGTTGAGGCGAGGGCCGCGGTCGTTCAAGCGCCGCGGCCCTGCGTTCCCCTAGAGGCCGTAGTACTTGTCCACCGTTCCGCTGTACCTGTCGTCGTAGTCGGGCACCTGGTCGCTCGCGTAGCGGGGCGCGCCTTCGATCTGCGCCTTGTTCAGCGGCACCACGTAGCCATCCTGCGAAGTGTCGTACTTCAGCATGGACCATGGGATCGGATAGCGGTCGGTGCCCATGCCCAGGAAGCCGCCGAACTCCATCACGGCGTAGCGGACCTGGCCCGAGATCTTGTCGATCATGAGATCGTCGATGCTGCCGAGCTTGTCTCCCGCCGTGTTGTAGACGGCGGTTCCCTCGACGCGCTCTGAAGAGATAACCGGATTTGCGCTTGTCATGGAAATCTGTCTCCGGCCGGCATTTCTGGGGGATGACGGCGTGGTTGGTTTCAATGCCCAGACGTGCAACTTTCGATCCGGAAAATTTCCGCCGCATCGGCCATGAGACCGTCGTGCTGTAGGAGTCCGTCTGGCGCGGCTGTGCCAGCCGCGTCAGGCCAGGATCAGCAGCACGACGCAGGCTGCGGTCACGGCCACTGCAGTCATTTCGGCACGCGACATGCTGCGCACGCGGCGCACGGTCAGTGTCGCGAGTGGCAGCAGCAGTGCGAGACCGATCCAGCGGTCCAGCGGCATGAGGCAGATGCGCGCGAGTGCCCATAGCCAGGCGCAGTGCCCGACAAAGCCCCAGAACTCGGCGCGACTGGTGGTGGAACCCAGGTCCAGCGCACGGCGCCAGCCTGTGGCCACGGTGTCCCACCAGCTGATCTGTTCGTTGTCCAACAGCTTGTACAAGCCGTAGAGGGCCAGCACGCACAAAAGAACAGGCCCGAAGTAGAGGCTCGCCAGGGCCATGCCGGTGTAGAGCGGATGGTCGTAGCCCCTGCCGCCGCTGCCCAGCCTGGCGGTGGCCAGCACGGTCATGCCGACGCCGGCCAGCAGCGTGCCCGTCGACACGACAATCTTGGGCATGCCCAGGCGCAGCAGGCCGCGCCCGACGGCGAACAAGCCAAGTGCAAAGACGGTCGCGCCAAGGAAGTATTTCAGCGCCTCCATCGAACCCTTCCAGCCTTGGTGGGGCTGCGCGGCCCAGCGGCTCGATACCGGCGGCTCCAGCGCACTCGCGCCGGGCGCCCACTGCCGCGCAGGCTCCTGCCGCGCCGTCAGGAGCCGCCGGCTCCACTCCTCGGCTTGCGGCGAGAGGTCCGCAAGCGCCGCCTCCAGGTGATACAGGCGCCGAGCGTTGTCCAGATCGTGCGGCACCAGGAGCGGCTTGGCGGCGGCGCCGGAGGCCATGAGCGCGGGCAGCTGGTCGCGCCAGTACATGGGGACGGGCTGCGCATCGCAAGCCAATGGCGCGGATGCTTCGCCGGGCTGCACCAGGGTCACCGCATTGGCCTGCATCTCGCTCAGTCGGCGCTCCGGACGATCCCAATCGCAGGCAAAGGCCAAGCCGTCGGTGCCGCTGCCGGCCGCGCCGCCCAGGATGATGCCGGGCCGGAAAACGGGGAGCGGCTGCGTGGAAGTGTTGACCAGGCGCAGCGCCAGCATCAGGTGAATCCGCCCGCCGGCGGCCGGTGCCCCCCAGAGGCCAGGTGCGATCGGCTGCATATCGCGCTTGTCGAGGGTGAAGAAGGGAGCGCGCGCGGCGCCGGTCTCCCACTGCGGCGCAAGCCCCTGGTTGAGAGCCGCTTGCCAGGCCGCGCGAAAGGGTGCGTCGAGCACGCGGCTTCGCGCCTGGCCGCGCGCTATTGCGGCGGCCACGGTGTCCTTGGCGGCAGGAGCAGCCATGCCGGGCAACCGGCGCTTCAGGGAATCCCAGGCGCCGGGCCGTGGTGCGGGTGCGGCAGCCGGGGCGGTGATCTGTCCCACGTAAGCATGCAAGAGTTCCTGGCGCAAGGCCTCCACCTCGGCAGCGGGCGCTTCGGCGCTGCGCATCAGGCCGACGAGGAAGATCGCCTGGGCTGCGTTGCCGCCCACCGTGGTTTCGCGCAGGGCGGCAGTGAATCGGGAGGGCTCCGACGCCAGCGCCACGGCCGGGAGGGAAAGCAGGACGCAGAGAACGCGGCGCAGCAGGTGGTGCGTCATGGGCGATGCCGGCCGGCGGCAGAGTCAGGGGCGCGCGAATCTTATTGCACTTACCCTAGTCGATCGCTTGGCGGTCCTCGACACCGCAGCTCGCAGGATGCGCTGGAAGGTCGGGCACTCCATATGGCTCGGCGCCGGGCAGGCCGCGGCGTGGCGCAGGCCGTCGCGCATGGCGCTCAGCTTGCGGATCGTCCGGTCGAGCTCGTCGGCCTTTGCGGCGAGCATCTGCCGGTCGATGCGCGGCGTATCCCCCGGGACGAACATGTGCGCGATCTCGTCGAGCGAAAAGCCCGCGGATCGTCCCACCGCAATGAGCGCGAGCCGCTCCAGCACGCCTGCATCGAACAGGCGGCGCAGGCCGCGCCGGCCGGTCGAGGCGATCAGCCCCTTTTCTTCATAGAACCGCAGCGTCGATGCGGGAACGCCGGATTGCTGCGCCACTTCGGCAATGTCCAGATGTGTCGTCACCTCTTGACCTCAAGTCGACTTGAAGTTGCACAGTCTAGCTTCCGCCTCTTCAGGCACACGAGGAAAAACGATCATGAGCTTCAGTCAGCAGATGGACAGCGGCCAAGCCGCACTCTGGAACGGTCCCGCCGGGCGCGCCTGGGTCGACGCGCAGCCGACGCTCGACGGATTGTTCGCGCCGTTCGAAAACCTGCTCGTGCAGGAGGCACGCGCGGCCTCCGCCAGCCGGGTGCTCGACGTGGGCTGCGGCACGGGCGCCACCACGCTTGCCATTGCGCGGGGGCTCCGCGGAGATGGGCGATGCGTCGGCGCCGACATTTCCGAGCCGATGATTGCAGCGGCCCGTTCGCGCGCCCAGGCCGAAGGCGCATCGGCAAGCTTCATTTGCGCCGATGTGCAGAGGCATGCCTTCGAGCCCGCGACCTTCGACCTGATCGTCTCGCGTTTCGGCGTGATGTTTTTCGACAGCCCGGTACAGGCCTTCGAGAACCTGCGGCACGCCGCCAGGAACGGCGCGGCGCTTCGGGTCATCGCGTGGCGAAGCGCCGCGGAGAATCCGTTCATGACGACGGCCGAGCGCGCCGCGGCACCGCTGCTGCCCAACCTGCCGCCTCGCCAGCCGGGCGCACCAGGACAGTTCGCTTTCGCAGACCGGCAACGGGTGTCTTCCATTCTTGAAGAGAGCGGCTGGGCCGGCATCGACATCCGGCCTGTCGATGTCGAATGCGCCATGCCCGAGAGTGACCTGATCGGCTACATCACCCGGCTCGGGCCGGTCGGGCTGGTTCTCCAGGACGCCGGCGAGCGCGTGCGCACCCAGGTCATCGAGGCCGTGCGCACCGCCTTCGCCCCCTACGTGCACGGCACCGAAGTTCGCTTCACCGCTGCCGGCTGGATGATCGGCGCGCAGGCCTCTTCCTAGTCATCGGCGCCGCTCAGCCCAGCAGGCGCGGCACCAGTTGCACCGCGAGGGCGGCGATGATTCCCTGCGCCGTCACGCAATGCCACATGACCGCGGTGTTGTCGATGGTCGCGCGCGCCGCGGGCTGCAGCCGGCCGGACCACGAGCGCACCAGCACATAGCCGCCCATCAGCAACAGCACGGCCACATGGAAGGCCTGGTAGCCGAGCAGCATGCCCACCGATGCGCTCCAGCCTTGCGCGCGCGGGTCGAGCCCGGCAAGCAGATGGCCGCCTACGTCGAGCACGGCCGAGGCGGCTGCGCATGCCATGGCCAGCGCCATGAGCAGGCGCAGCGCGCGCTGCCGGCGGGCATCGGCCATACGCAATGCGCGCGCGGCCAGCGCCATGGCGGCGGAGCCGGCGGCGAGCAGCAGCCCAGCGCCCAGCGGCCAGCGTGCCGCCGGCAGTGCGGCGCCCGGCGGCGGGCACACGTCGCTCGCCATGGCAAGGTGCACGTGGGTGTAGAGCAGCGACACGAAGATCGTCATGTCCACCGCAACCAGCACGATCATGGCCCACCATGAATGCGACGCCCGGCCGCGCGCGCCGACCGGCAGGCGCACGCCGCGGCCCGCGTCGACCGTTGCAACCGGCGGCGGACGATCCGAGTCCCACAGCCAGCGCAGGATGAACGCCACGGCGAGCACGCCGCATGCGAACGCCGGCAGCGTCATCGAAACCGTGAGAAGCAGGAAGAACCCCGCCGTGCCCGCAGCCGCGCCCAGCGGCCACCAACTGTCGGTGGGCAGGCGCAGCAGGTGCAGTGGCCGCGCGTCGCGCAGGCTGGTCACGAGCGTTTCGCGGCCGCCGAACACCGTGCGGGGCAGCCAGTGATGACCGGCTTCCACTTCCTGCGGCAGCGCGGGGTTCTTCCAGAGCGGATGGCGCGAATCCACCTGCGGGATGCTGCGCGCGCCGTATTCGCGCGGGGGCAGCCATTCGAGCGTGCCCGCGCGCCACGGGTCGCCGTGGTCGCGCGATGGGCGCCTGAGCGTGCGGAACGCATCGATGAAAAAAAGCAGCACGCCGGCCGCGAGCACGTAGGCACCGACGGTCGACAGCATGTTGAGCGCGTTCCAGCCCAGGCTGCCGTCATAGGTGTACACGCGCCGCGGCATGCCGAGCAGGCCCGCGATGTGCATCGGAAAGAACGCCAGGTTGAAGCCGCCGAACATCAGGCCGAACACCCACCGGCCCCAGCGCTCCGAAAGGCAGTGGCCGTTGAAGAGCGGCGCCCAGTAGTAGAAGCCCGCGAACACCGGAAACACCATGCCGCCGATCAGCACGTAGTGCAGGTGCGCCACCACGAAGTAGCTGTCGTGCGCCTGCCAGTCGAACGGCAGCACCGCCACCATCACGCCGGTGAGGCCGCCCAGCACGAAGATGAAGTGAAAGCCGAGCAGGAACAGCGTGGGCGCATTGAGCACCACGCGGCCGCGCCAGAAGGTGGCGATCCATGCGAACACCTGCACGCCGCTTGGTATGGCGACGATGAAGCTCGCGGCAGACACCACCAGCAGTGAGAGGTTGCCGAGCCCGGCGGTGAACATGTGGTGCGCCCACAGCGCGAAGCTCACCACGCCCACGCCGATGAGCGCCAGCACCACGGCGCGGCGGCCCACCAGCGGCGTGCCCGCGAGGGTGGCCACCATCATGGAGACCATGCCGGCCGCGGGCAGGAAGATGATGTAGACCTCCGGGTGGCCGAAGAACCAGAACAGGTGCTGCCACAGCAGGGGATCGCCGCCGCGGGACGGAATGAAGAAGGGCCAGTCGAAGGCGCGCTCCAGTTCCAGCAGCATAGTCGCGGCAATCACGGCCGGGAAGGCAATGACGATCATCAATACGCTCACCAGCATGGCCCACGCAAAGATGGGCATGCGCGCGAGAGTCATGCCCGGCGCGCGCGTGAAGAGAATGCCCACAATCAGCTCGATGGCGCCCGCGATGGCGGAGATCTCGATGAACCCGATGCCCAGCAGCCACCAGTCGGCACCGCGCCCGGGCGAGAATTCCTTGCCGGTGAGCGGCGGGTACATGAACCAGCCGCCGTCTGGCGATTCGCCGAAGAAGAGGGTGCAGAAGAAGGCCAGGCCGCCGATCGCATAGGCCCAGAACGCGTAGGCCGACAGCAGCGGAAACGGCAGGTCGCGCGCGCCGAGCATCCCCGGCAGCAGGTAGATGGCCACCGCCTCGACGATGGGAACCGCGAAGAGAAACATCATCACGGTGCCGTGCATCGTGAAGAGCTGGTTGTAGGTGCGCGCGTCGACGAGGGCGTTGTCGGGCACCGCCAGCTGCGTGCGCATCAGGAGCGCCAACACGCCGGCCAGCACGAAGAAGAGCATGGCCGTTGCAATGTAGAACACGCCGATGCGCGTGTTGTTCACCGCCGAGAGCTGCCGCCATCCCGTGGGGGGAGCCCACGCGCGCTCGAGCGCCTCGCGCTCTTCCTCGGAGCGCGGCGGCGGGTTCGCTGCAGGGTCGGGGGCTTGCGTCATCTATTTCAATTGCGTGAGCCAGGCGGCGATCGATTGCAGGTCAGCGTCCGCGATGCGTTCGCCTGACGACGGCATGCGCGCGCCGGGCTTGAGCTGCTGGGTGTGCGCCACCCATGCCGCAAGCTGGGCAGCATCGTTGGGCACGGTGCCCGCGCCCAGGTGCAGCCGGCTGCCCACATGGGTCAGGTCTGGCCCGAGGCGGCTTTCCTCGCTCACGCCGCGCACCGTGTGGCAGGCGTTGCACCGGTGCGCCAGGAAGGCCTCGCGCCCGCGCTCGACCTCGCGCGAAGGCGCCGGTGCGGCAGCAGGCCTGGCCTGCGCCGCAAGCCAGGCGTCGAAGGCGGCAGGCTCTTCGGCCACCACATGCAGCGCCATGCGCGCATGCTGCTCTCCGCAGTATTCGGCGCACTGTCCGCGCCACGTGCCGGGCCGGTCGGCCTGCAGCTGAAGGTGTTGCACGCGGCCGGGCAGCATGTCCATCTTGCCGCCGAGCGGCGGCACCCAGAAGCTGTGGATCACATCCGCGCTGCCCAGGCCGAAGTACACGGGCCGGCCGACCGGAATGCGGATCTCGTTGGCCGTGGCCACTTCGGCGCCGGTCGCCGGATCGCGATAGCGCACCTCCCACCACCACATGTGGCCCGTGACGCCGACGATCAGCGCATTGGGCGGCGGCACGGGCTTCCACGGCGGCCGGTGCGATTCGCTGTACACGAAGAGGGCCGCCAGCACGACGCCCGGAAACACGAGGCCGCCGCCGACGATCCACCAGCGGGCATTGGCGGTGCCGCCGCCGCGGCGGCGCACGGCAACCGCAAGCAGCAGCATCACGCCGGCAAAGATCAGCGCACCGCCGATCGCCAGCACGCCGCTTACGTCGAGCAGTGTTTCGGCCACGGGGCCGCCGGTGCGCAGGGCGGATTGGGGCTGCTGTCCCTCGCTCATTGTCTTCATTCGAGCGCCTGCAGATAGGCCGCCATGTCGCGCGCGTCGTCTGGCGACACGCCCATGGCCGGCATGGCGGTGCCGGGCACCACCGCCTGGGGCGCGACGATCCAACGCACCAGGTGCTCGGTGCCGTTCGGCACGTGGCCCGCGATGTAGCTGCGGCGCCCGAACGACGCGAGCGTGGGGCCCATGCGCCCGCGCGCGGCCTGCACGCCGGGAATGGCGTGGCAGCTGCCGCACTGGTATTGGGCCAGCAGCAGGCGGCCGCGTTCGTGCTGGGCGGACGCGCGACCTTGCGGTTCCCCGGGCGTGCATCCGACCGCGAGCACCGCCAGCAGCAGAAGGGCGCACGGGCAGACAGCGCGGTTCGACGGGACGGCCACCATGCCGCGATTCTGTCCGCCGGATCGCGGCCTGCGCCGACACGGCGGCACCGGTGCGCGTCGGACAATGCCGCCAATTGAATGCTGCCGATGGGTGCGCCGAAGACCGTTCTTCTCACTGTTGCCGCGCTGGGCCTCGCGGGCGCGGCGGCGGGCGCGCTGATGGTGTACGGCGGCTTGTACAACGTGGCCGCCACGGTGCAGCACACGCAGCCGGTCTATTCGCTGCTGGAGACTGCCATGCACCACTCGGTGAAGCTGCGCGCCCGCAACATCGAGACACCGCGGCTGGAAGACGAGCGCCTGGTGCTGCGCGGTGCCGCCTGCTTTCGGGACAAGTGCGTGCAGTGCCATGGCGCGCCCGGCGTTGCGCAGGGCGACATCGGAAAAAGCATGCAGCCGCTGCCCGGGCCTCTGGTGGATGCGAGGCACCACTGGAGGCCGCGCGAGCTGTACTGGATCACGAGGCACGGCATCAAGATGAGCGGCATGCCGGCGTGGGAATACAGGATGTCCGATGAAGAGCTGTGGTCTGTGGTGGCTTTCCTGGTCCGCCTGCCCGACCTCACGCCGCAGCAGTATGCGGAAGCATCGCGCGTGGAGCCCACCGGTGCGCAGGGGCCGGCAGGCGCTCCGGCGTGCGGGGCCGTGCCCGACCCGGCGCCTCTCCGTGCGGCCGATGCGGCGCGTGGCGCGCGGGCGCTCCACCAGTACGCCTGCAGCGCCTGCCACACCATTCCGGGCGTCACCAGTTCGTCTCCCCACGTGGGGCCGCCGCTCGCGGGCATTGCAGGGCGCACGCTGATTGCCGGAAAGCTCGCCAACACGCCGGACAACATGGTGCGCTGGCTGCGCCATACGCACGAGGTCGACCGCCTCACGGCGATGCCGGAAATGGGCGTGACGGAACAGGACGCCCGCGACATCGCCGCCTACCTGGCGACGCTGCGCTGAGCCTGCTGCTCTATACGGGTCAGAACTTGGCCGCGACGCGTTCGTCGTCGACCGTCGCGATCCGCAGCCGGGCCCGCTCGTGCTTGATGACGAGCTGGGCGCACCGCTCCTGCATGGAAGCATCGGTGGCCGGCTGTTCGCGGCAGTTCACCAGAAGCTGCGATTCGTCGAAATCCAGGCCGTGAAGAACCTCCTGGCCGTTCGAGTTGATGGCCAGGAGGTTCTCGGCCGAAAGCTGTGCGCGCAGGGCCTCGGACATGGCGAGCGTTCGCAAAGGCTTCACCACCTCGTCTTTCGCGGGCCGGTGCTGCGCGCCAACCATTACTTCTTCATTGCCTTGATGTCGGCCTTGCCCTTGGCTTCTTCGGCCTTGGCCTGCTTCACGCACGCGTCCTTGGCGTCGCCCTTCTGGTCGTCGCACTTTTCCTTGGCAACGTTGTAGCGCGCCTCCACCTTGGCTTCGGCGACCTTGCGGGCGTTGCTGTCGCTGGGCTTCTGCTTCTGGTCGAGCTCGGCCTTGGCGACCTTTTCCTTGCCCTTGGCTTCTTCCATGCAGACGTCCTTGGCGTTGTCCTTCATGGCGTCGCAAGCGTCCTTGGCGGCCTTGTAGTCCGCGGCAATCTTGTCTCGCGCGGCCTTGAATTCGGCCATGGCCGGATCGGTCGCGGCCGAGGGCGTGGTGTTCACTTGCGCATGCACCTGAACGACGGACAGGCAGGATGCGGCGGCGCAGATCAATAGCAGTTTCTTCATGGTGTGATCTCCTTGGCGCCGGCGGTTTTTTCTTGCAACGGAGCTCCGGCGTCCGAACCAATATAGGAGTAGCAAGCGCCCGCCCGGTAGGACGCTTCGCGAAGCCTCCGTAAGCACATGCCGACGCTTCGGCGCAGGGCCGCGGCGGGTGTCCGCCGCGTCGGCAGCCGCCCCCGGGCAGCCCTGCGCCACGTCCTACCGGGGCCGCGCGCGCAACGCGCACACTGGCCGCACGCGGATCAACAAGGAGATCGCCATGCAGAGATTTCAAGCGTTGTTTGTTGCCGCTTGGGTGTCGGGCGCAGCGGCGATGCCGGCGAGCGCGCAGGTCCAGCCGCCGCATCCGGCCGAGATCGATCCCAGCACCGTTGAATACGGTGCGGCGCGGGAACGGATCGGCGCCACGTCCAAGGTCGCGCTGGGCCAGTGCGAAGCGTTGGCGGCGACGGCCCGGACCGTCTGTGTCAAGGAAGCGCAGGGCCGCGAAAGGATCGCCCTGGCCGAGCTCGACCAGCAGCGCAATCCGAGCGATGCCAATGCCCGCCGGCTCGCCGAAACCAGGGTGGCGGCGCACTACGAGATCGCCGTGGAAAAGTGCAGCGACCGCCAGGGCGGCGAAAAGGCGGAATCCCTGTCGCGCGCGAGCGCGGAGGAAGCGAAGGCACGCGCCGGCACCAAGCCCGCCCAGTGAACCAACGGCGGCCGATCAGGCCGTCGCGCTGGCCCAGTACTCGCGCGCCGCGGCCTTGATGGTGCGCATCGCCTCGGGGTCGCCATGCCAGAGTGCCGAAAGGTAGGCCTTGGCCTGCGCCATCGAGACATCGGGCGGCAGCGGCGGGACCGCGGCATCGGTCACCATCTCGAGCAGCATCGGGCGGTCGGCGGCAAAGGCCGCGTCCCACGCGGGACCCACGGCCCCGGGCGTATCCACGCGCAAGGCCGCGAGGCCGAGCATCTCCGCGAAGCGCGCGTAGGGAAAGTCGGGCAGCTCCTGCGAGGCGTTGAACTTGGGATCACCGCCAAGCACGCGCTGTTCCCAGCTCACGAGGTTGAGGTCGCGGTTGTTGAGCACCAGCACCACCAGGCGGGGATCGGCCCAGTCGCGCCACATGCGCGCAAGCGTGATGAGCGCGCTCAGGCCGTTCATCTGCATGGCGCCGTCGCCGAGCATCGCGACCACCGGCCGTTCGGGGTGCACCAGCTTGGCCGCAATCGCATAGGGGAGCGCGGGCCCCATGGTGGCCAGGCCGCCGGAGAGGCTGGCCTTCATGCCGCGCCGCAGCTTGACGTCCCGCGCGTACCAGTTGGCGGCTGTGCCGCTGTCGCAGGTGAGCATGGTGCGTTCGGGCAGGCGCGAAGACAGCTCCCAGAACACCCGCTGCGGATTCAGCGGCGATGCTTCCACATGGGCACGCGCCTCGAGCACGCGCCACCATTGCGCCACTTCGGCCTCGATGCCCCGGCGCCATTCGCCGTGCTCCTTGGCACCGAGCAGCGGCAGCAGTGCGGCCAGTGTGGCACGGCTGTCGCCGACCAGGCCCAGCTCGGCCGGATAGCGCAGCCCCAGGGCGCGCGGGTCGGTGTCGATCTGGACGCAGCGGGCCTGGCCCTCCGGCGGCAGGAACTCGGCATACGGAAACGAGGAGCCCACCATCAGCAGGGTGTCGCAGTCTTCCATCATGCGCGAGCTGGGCCGGGTGCCGAGCACGCCGATCGCACCGGTGACAAAAGGCAGGTCGTCCGGCACCGCCGCCTTGCCCAGCAGGGCCTTGGCAATGCCGGCGCCGAGCCTTTGCGCCACCTCGATCAACTCATCGGTGGCATGCAGGGCGCCCGCGCCCGCAAGGATGGCGACCTTGCTGCCCGAATTGATGATGTCTGCCGCGCGCTGCAGCGCCACCATGTTCGGCACCGTCGCGCTGGCCGTGGAGCCGATGCCGCTGTGTACCGTGCCGTGTTCGCGCGGCGGCACCGGCACGGCGGGCAGGTCCTGCACGTCGTTGGGAAAGATCACGCAGGTCACGGCCTTGCGGTCGCGTGCAATGCGCATGGCGCGGTCGACCAGGTGGCGGACCTGTTCCGCGCTGGTGGCCATCTGCACGAACTCGTGCGCCACGTCCTTGAACAGTGAGACAAGGTCCACCTCCTGCTGGTAGTCGCCGCCAAGCGCGCTGCGCTTCTGCTGGCCCACGAGGGCCACTACCGGCTGGTGGTCCAGCTTCGCGTCGTACAGCCCGTTCAGCAGGTGGATGGCGCCCGGACCCGAGGTGGCCAGGCACACGCCCACCTCGCCGGAAAACTTGGCATGCGCACAGGCCATGAAGGCCGCGAGCTCTTCATGGCGGCTCTGCACGAACTCGATGGCGCCGTCGGCCCTGTCGAGCGCGCCCATGAGGCCGTTGATGCCGTCGCCGGGATAGCCGTAGACGCGCCGCACGCCCCAGTCGTGCAGGCGCTGGACCACGAAGTCGCTGACTGTCTGCTTCATTGGTGTTCCTTTTCTGAAGGCCGATGCTCTTCTTCCTCAGCTTCGCGGGAGCGAAGGGAGAAGGGGAGCGAGGTCGGCCGCCTGTCGCGCGATGTTGGGTGCGTTGCGTTGTTCGGGCTGTCGTGCAATCGGCTGCAGGAGCCGTCGGTGCAATCCCACAGCGCGGTTTGCGCAGGTCCGTGGCGCCGCGCGCCAGACTGCTCCGACGCACAGGGCCAGAGTCTTCCGACCTTCTGCACAAGTTCTGCGCGCACCATGCAATCCTTCTTCACTCTCCAGGAGAGCAACCATGCCAAGAGGTGACAAGTCGTCCTATACGGACAAGCAGAAACGGCAGGCCGAGCACATCGAGAAAGGCTACGAGCACCGCGGCGTGGCCAAGCAAGAGGCGGAGAAGCGCGCATGGGCCACGGTCAACGCGGAGACCGGCGGCGGCAAGAAGAGCGGCAGCGGCCGCGGCAAGGCCGAGAACCATGCGCCTTCGCGCAAGGGCGGCCACAAGGGCGGTGCCGCCGCGGCATCGCGCACCGCGGCCGAACGTTCCGCCTCGGCCAAGAAGGCCGCCGCCACCCGCAAGCGCAACGCCGAGCATCGCAGCGGTTGACGATCGAAGGAGATCCCGATGACCCGTGTATCCGAACTGATGACCCGCGGCGTGCGCACCCTGGCGCCCTCGGACCCGGTGGCGCTGGCCGCCCAGGCAATGGACGAGCTGGATATCGGCGCCGTTCCGGTGTGCGACGGCCAGCGCCTGATGGGCATGGTGACCGACCGCGACATCGTGCTGCGCGTGGTGGCGCAGAAACGTTCGCCGGACACGGCCCTGTCCGAGGTGATGTCGAAGGACATCAAGTGGTGCACCGACAGCGACGAGGTGGAAACGGTGATGGACCAGATGGCCAGCCACCAGATCCGCCGCATGCCGGTGGTGGACCGCGACCGGCGGCTGGTGGGCATGCTCTCGCTCGGCGACACGGCCGCGAAGGGCGACGCCCACAAGGCAGGCGACGCGCTCGAGAGCATCTCGCAGCCGGCCGAGCCGGACCGGTCGCGGCAGTCCGCGGCAAGCGGCCCCGCCGGCGGCGGCGCGTCCTGAGCCTGGCCGCGCAGGCGCGGCGCTTCCGGGGCTAGGCGAGATCCCGCGGGGTGTGCACGAAGCAGAGCTTGTGGTTCTCGGGGTCCAGGCAGTAGGCGGCATAGAAGTCCGGCGCGTACTGCGGCCGCAGGCCCGGCGCGCCGGCATCGGTGGCGCCGTGCGCCAGGGCGCTCTTCCATGCGGCGTCCACGGCCTCGCGCGACGCGGCCAGAAAGCTCACCTGGGATCCGTTGGCGGCCGTGGGGGCCTCGCCATTGAACGGGCGATCGATCACGAACTGGGGCCAGCGCGTGCCCGGATGCCGCCACAGCACGCCCGCCGGGCCAACGCGGGCAAGGTCCGTGAAGCGCACCATGCCGAAGTGCCGCAGCACCTCGTCGTAGAACGAGGTCATGCGGCGAAGGTCCTGCACGCCGAGCTGGATGTGCGCATACATGGGCGTCTCCGGCTGTTCAGCCTGCGGCCTTCGTCCGGGGTTCCCGTCGCCTGGCGGGCAGGCGGATGCGCGGCCCGGGCGTGGTGGGGACGCGCAGCGCCTCTTCCGCCTGGCGCAAGAAGCGCTCGTTGCGTGCGGTGGTCTGGGAGGCCACGCAGTCGCGCGGCGCAATGGCTTCCAGGTCGCGCATGCCCGCATCGGCCAGGGTGGCCCAGATGCACTGGTCGCTTGCCACGCCGGTCACGATCAGCCGCCTGGCGTCCAGGTAGGCAAGCAGCAGTTCGAGGGGCGTGGCAAAGAACGCAGACTGCTTGGGCTTGAGCACGAAATAGTCGGTTTCCTCCGGCCGCAGCGCCGACGTGATCTCGGCGCCGGCGCCGCCCGAGGCAAGCGAAAGTTCCACCAGCTTTCGAAAATCCGAACGCCACCGCCCCCGGTTGTCGTTGACGTAGAGAGTGGGAACCCCCGCGCGCGTGCAGCGCGCCTTCAGCGCCGCGATCCGGCCCGCAATGGCGTGCGCCCCGGGAAGCAGTTTGTCCGCGTCCGGAAAATCCCAGCAGCTGATCATGTCGATGATCAGCAGGGCCGTCTGGCCGGCGGCGGGAGCGGGAGCGAGGGCGGGAGGCTCGGAGGGCGCCATGGGCGAGGGAGTTGGGGGAACAAGCTCCCAACCATCGCCAATGCCTGAGGCGCGAGCCGTAGGAAAGCCGCGCGACGCGGCGAAAGTGGCCGCCAATCCCGTCGGTCAGGACGGGTCTGAACCTTCGCTTGCTGGCTGGGCCGGCACGCCGCAGACGGCTCGCAATTGGTCGAGCCGCTCCTGCGCCACCTGGAAGCACTCGCAAAGCTGCTCGACCGTCGCCATCGGATAGCCGGCCGGCGGCTGGAGCGCATTGCCCAGCCGTTCCCAGGCGGCTTCCCATGCCAGCTTGGCAAGCGCGCGGGAGTCGGGAGTAGAGGGGTCGGGCATGGTGGTACCTGGTTTGCAATGCAAGGAGTATGCCTTCGGGTTGCAGCAAATGGTTCTCGTGCGCGCGGCGGCGCGTAGGAAGCCTCTTTCACCACGACGCGCCTTATCCCGCGCCGCCGGGGCCAAAGCTGCTCAACCATGGGCGCGGTGATGACGGGGACCACCGCCATGCACATGCACGGATCACTCTCGTGCGCCTCCGCAACCGTTCACAAGGAGTTTTCCCGATGAACACCACCGCTTCCATCCGGCCCTATGCCATCGTCACGGGAGCTTCTTCCGGCATCGGCCTGGAACTGGCGCGCTGTTGCGCCAACGAAGGCTTCGACCTGCTGATTGCCGCCGACGAGCCCGAGATCGAGGGTGCCGCGGTCCAGTTGCGCGCACGCGGCGTCGATGTGCAGCCGGTGCTGGCCGATCTTTCGAGCATCGAGGGTGTCGACCGGCTCCTGGCCGCGGCGGGACAGCGCCCGGTCAACGCACTGCTGGCGAACGCCGGCCGGGGCCTCGGCCATGCGTTTCTAGACCAGAATTTTTCCGAGGCGCGCCACGTGATCGACACCAACATCACCGGCACGCTGTACCTGATCCATGCGGTGGGCGGCGCGATGCGGGCGCGGGGCTCGGGGCGCATTCTCATCACCGGCTCCATTGCGGGCTTCATGCCCGGCAGTTTCCAGGCGGTCTACAACGGCACCAAGGCGTTCCTGGACTCGTTCTCCTTCGCGCTGCGCGAAGAGCTGAAGGACAGCGGCGTGACGGTGAGCTGCCTCATGCCCGGTCCCACCGACACCGAATTCTTCGACCGCGCCGACATGCTCGACACCAAGGTGGGCCAGGACGACAAGAAGGCCGATCCCGCGCGGGTGGCGCAGATCGGCTTCGAGGCCATGATGAAGGGCGAGGGTGACGTGGTCGCGGGCTGGAAGAACAAGATCCAGGTCGCGATGGCCAACGTCACGCCTTCGGCGCTGCTTGCCAGGCAGCACCGGAAGATGGCCGAGCCCGGAACGGCGGAACAGCGCTGAAACCGGGCCAATGCCATGGACACTTTTTTCAGTGCGGGGGTTGCCGTCGTGGACACGGTCCTCAAGAGCACCGGCGGCAGCGTCGTGGTCTGGAGCGCGGACCCGGCGGCCTACGGCAGCGACCACGAGCGCGCCACGCGCAGCAACTTTGCCGAGCGGCTCGCGGCGCTGAAGCAGTTCCGCTTTGGCGGCGACTACGACCCGGCGCGCGCCCACGAGAACACGCCGCTTTACTTCGTGCCGAGCGATACCGTCTCCAGTACGCAGCTTGCGCGCTCGCTCGGCATCTCGACGCTGCACGACCTCTTCGGCGGCGTGGTCCCGTATCCCTTCGTGGCCACCAAGGCCATCACGCACCCGCTGGCCGGAAGGGCCGCCGCCTGTCCCGAGGGATGGGCGCCCGCGTTTTCCACCGGCGTGGAGGGCGCCGTGCTCGGCGGCTTTTCGGCGTTTTCGCTGGAGGACGCACGATGGGCCGGGCGCCAGCTGCTGGAGAACGGTGCGGTGCGCGTGAAGCCGGTGTGCGCCACCGGTGGGCGGGGCCAGACGATGGTGGCGGACGCGCAGGCGCTGGACCGGTGCCTGGCCGCCATGGACGAGACCGAGATCGCGCGCGACGGCGTGGTGGTCGAGGAGAACCTTGAAAACCCAGAGACCTACAGCGTGGGGCAGGTCATCGTCGATCACCTGATCGTGAGCTACTACGGCCGCCAACGCATGACGGTCGACAACGCCGGCCACAGCGTCTACGGCGGCTCCGACCTGACGCTTGCGCGCGGCAACTTCGATGCACTGCTTGCCGCGACCGATCCGCCGCCGCCGCTGTGCCTGGCCATTGAACAGGCGCGGCGCTATCACCAGGCGGTGATCGAATGCTTTCCGGGCTTCTTTGCCTCGCGCGTGAACTACGACATTGCCCAGGGCGTGGGCGCCGGCGGCACATGGCGATCCGGCGTGCTGGAGCAGTCCTGGCGCGTGGGCGGCGCCACGGGCGCCGAGATGATCGCGCTCGAACGCTTCTGGAGCGAGCCGCAGCTCGACCGGATGCGCGCTTCCTGTTTCGAGGCGTATGGTGAGGCAGCGCCGATCCCGGCCGATGCCACGGTGCACTACCGCGGGATCGACCGGCAGTCGGGCCACCTCACCAAGTACGCATTGCAGCAACCGTATGACAGCGACACGACATAACTTCATAGATATTTCCGTAGATGGCCAACACATTGCCGGAACGCTGGTTGCCGCCTCCACCATGGTGCCGGGCGTTCTCCTGGTCCACGGCTGGGACGGCAGCCAGGAGCAGTACATCGCGCGTGCGCACGAGATCGCCGCGCTCGGCTGCGTCTGCCTGACCTTCGACCTTCGCGGCCACGCGCGCCACGCGTCGCTGCGGCAGGAGGTCACCCGCGAGGACAACCTGCGCGACGTGCTCGCGGCCTACGACACGCTCATCAGCCACCCGACGGTCGACCCCGGTGCCATCGCCATCGTGGGCAGCAGCTATGGCGGCTACCTGGCGGCGCTGGTCAGCGCCATGCGGCCAGTGCGCTGGCTTGCGCTGCGTGCGCCGGCCCTCTACAGGGACCGCGAGTGGCTGGCGCCCAAGGGACAGCTGAGCAGGCCCGACCTCGTGGCCTACCGGCGCACCCTGGTCGGCCCGCGCGACAACCGCGCGCTGGCCGCGTGCGAGGCGTTCACGGGTGACGTGCTCATCGTCGAGTCGGAGCACGACCAGATCGTGCCGCATCCCGTGATCGAGAACTACCTGGGCGCGTTCAAGCGCGTTCGTTCGGCGACCTACCGGGTTCTTTCCGGCGCCGACCATGCCCTGTCGAAGCAGGCGCACCGCCAGGCCTACGGGCAGCTGCTCGTGTCCTGGATGACCGAGATGACGATCGGCGCCAGGGCCACCGGCGCCATGACGCGGCCGGTGGCCGCAAGCCCTGCATAGGAGTGCCGATGAAAACCGCAACCCAGCAGCGGCCGGGCGTGCTGCGAACCGGCCTGATCGGCGGCACCCTGGCGAGCGTTGCCTCTACTGCCGCGCTGATGGCCTGCGGCCGCCGCGAAGCCGGGAGCCTGGTGGCCCCCACCAACGCCACCAGCCACTGGTTGTGGGGCGACAAGGCCTTCGAGGTGCGCGAGCCCACGCTCAGGCACACGGGCCTGGGCTATGCAACGCACCATGCGAGCGCCATCTTCTGGGCGCTGCTGTATGCCTGGCTGCATGCCAGCCGGCGCCCGCCGCAGTCGGTGACGGCGGCCCTTGCAAGTGCCGGCGCCGCCACGGCGGTGGCCTGCGCGATCGACTACACCGTCACCCCGCGGCGCCTCACGCCCGGCTTCGAGCATCACCTTTCCAAACGCTCGATGGGCATCGTCTACGGTCTCTTCGCGGTGGGACTGGCGGCGGGCTGCCTGCTGGCCCAGCGGCGGCGCTGAGTGCGCGGTGCCGCACACGAGCGCACATGAGTAGTGCGCCTTGCTACGCGCACTCAAGGAGCTTTCCTACGCCGCGGCCCCTGGAGTCCTTTCATCGTTCAGCTTCCATTAACCCAACCGGAGCCCCACGATGCCCACTTCCACCAAGCGCGCAGCACCCGATGCCTGCAGCCTTCTCGATTCGGATCACCGCGCCGTCAAGAAATTGTTCAAGGAGTACGAGGAACTGACCCATTCGCGAGCCGGCAGTGCGCAGCAGAAGAAGCGCGAGCTCGCCACCCAGATCTGCACCGAGCTGACGGTCCATGCGCAGCTCGAAGAAGAAATCTTCTACCCCGCCGTGCGCGAGGCCATCAGCGAAACCGATCTGCTGGACGAGGCCGAGGTCGAGCACGCCAGCGCCAAGGAACTGATCGCGCAGATCGAATCGGCCACCGACGTGGACGACAAGTTCGACGCCAAGGTCATCGTGCTGGGCGAGTACATCGACCACCACGTGAAGGAAGAACGCAACGAGATCTTCGTCAAGGCGCGCGCCGCCAAGGGCCTCGACCTGGTGGCCATGCGCGAGCAGCTTGCGGCACGCAAGGAAGAGTTGATGGAAGAACTCAGCGGCGTCTCGGCCTGAGCGGCCGGTTTTTGCGCCCGTTCAATCCGGCATCGATCCAATGCGCCCGTCCGGTCTTCGGCGGGCGCTCCCGTTTTCTACTTCCACTTCGTTGTTCTTCCAATTCCGCCTTGGAGCTCACCATGACAAACATCGTCTCCCGGCTGTTTCCCACGGCGACCAACATGATTCGCCTGGACCACACGCACGTGCTTTCCACGTTCCACCAGTACAAGGCCAGCGCGCCAGCCCGTGTGAAGAAGGGCTTGGTCAACACCATCTGCACTGCGCTCGAAATCCATGCGCAGCTCGAAGAAGAGATCTTCTATCCCGAGATGCGCAAGGTCTGCGAGGACGAGCGCATCACCAAGTCCTTCGAAGAGCATTCCGAAATGCGCCGTCTCATCAGCCTGCTTCGCTCCATGGAGCCCGAAGCGCGCGACTACGACGAAACCCTCTCGTCGCTGATGCGCGACGTGATGCACCACGTGGCCGATGAGGAAACCATCCTGCTGCCGGCCGCCGAGAAGCTCCTGGCCGACAAGCTCGGGGACCTCGGCGCGCAGATGACCAAGCGCCGGCTGCAGCTCGCCGGGCCTCGCACGGGCGAGATTGCGCTCGATATGGGCCGCGCCGCTTCCGGCAACACCGCCGCCATTGCCGTGGTGGGGCTGGCCGCCGCCGGGCTCCTGCTGGCGCGCCGTTCCGGCCACCGGCGCTGGCATGCGCGCGCCTGAGGAGCCTGGTAGCCCGCGCGCCCCGCGATCGAGGCGCGCCTACAGCATGTCGCGCAGGCGGTAATACAGCATTCCCAGCACCAGCGCGGGGGTGCGCAGCATGGTGCCGCCCGGAAAGGCGTGGTGCCCGATGCGCGCGAAAAGATCGAAGCGTACCGCCTGTCCCGCTATGGCTTCGGCCGCGAGCTTGCCCGCCATGCCGGTGAGTGCCAGGCCATGGCCGGAGAAGCCTTGCAGGTAGTAGATGTTGGTTCCGATGCGCCCGAAATCCGGCGCCTGGTTCATCGTGATGTCGACGAAGCCGCCCCATGCGTGGTCGATGCCCAGGTCCGACAGTTGGGGAAACACCCCGAGCATGCTTTTGCGGATCTTCTCGATGAGGTTGCGCGGCGTCCGGGCGCTGTAGCTGTCTCCGGAGCCGAACAGCAGCCGGTCGTCGGCGCTCAGGCGGAAGTAGTCGAGAACGAAGTTGGTATCCGACGCGGCCGGCCTGCCCAGCATGAGCGAATCCGCACGCGCCTTGTCCATCGGCTCGGTTGCGATCATGTAGGTGCCCACGGGCATGATGCGCGAGGACACCTCGGGCGCCACGTCGTCGCCGTATTCGGCCAGGTACACGTTGCCCGCCAGCACCACGAAGTCGCATCGCACCTCGCCCTGTGCGGTCTTGACGACGGGGCGGGGCCCGCGCTCGATCACTTGCGCCGCGGAGTTCTCGTGCAGCTGGGCGCCCGAGGCACGCGCCGCGCTTGCAAGGCCGAGCGAATACTTCAGCGGATGCAGGTGGCCCGAGCGCGCATCGTAGGTGCCCGAGTCGAAGCGCTCGCTGGCCACGCACTCCGCTACTTCTCTCGGCCCCAGCCATTGGAGCGGATAGCCGTGCAGGCGGTGCACGCGGTCCATCCACTCGCGCAGCGCGCGCGACTTCGACGGCTTGACGGACAGGTTGAGATAGCCGGGATGCCAGTCGCAGTCGATCGCATAGCTCGCGATGCGCTCCTGCATCAGGTCCAGCCCTTCGACGGAGATGTCCCAGGCACGGCGCACATCCTCGGGCGGAAACTGGTCTTCGATGGCTTCCTCGCCGTCGGCGCCAAAGCCGACGATCACCTGTCCGCCGTTGCGGCCCGAAGCGCCCCAGCCTACGCGCTGCGCCTCCAGCAGCACCACGGCAAAGCCGCGGGTGGCAAGCTCGAGCGCGGCGGACAGCCCCGCGAGCCCGCCGCCCACCACGCAGACGTCGGCCGTGGCAATGCCTTCGAGCGGGCGCGCCGGCTCGAACCGTGCCGCACGCTGCACGCTGGCTTCGTAGTACGAATTCTCGACAACGCCGAGTTCCTTGCGCAGCAGCAATCAGGTCACCCTGAAGTTGAGGAACTGCCACGGATCGTCCTTGTCGATCGCCTCCTTGAAGAGCGGACTGCGGTCCTTGAGCGGCGTCCAGTCGCCATACACGCCGACCACCTCCCCGAGGTAGGGCAGGGCGGCTTCCAGCACCACGCGGTGGTCCAGGTCGTCCGGCTCCACCAGGCCCGCATCGGGATTGCGCAGCGCCCACAGCATGCCGCCAAGGATTCCGGCCACCACCTGCAGGCTGGTGGCGCTGTTGGCGGGCGCGAGTTCGCGCGCCTGCTCGATGGTGAGCCGCGAGCCATACCAGTAGACGCCCTTGGAATTGCCCATCAGCAGCACGCCGAGTTCGTCCATGCCCTCGACGATCTCGTCGCGCACGATTCTCTGGCGGTGCTGCAGTTTCCAGTTCTTTCCCGCCACTTCATGCAGCGAGAGCACGGCGTCGTCGCAAGGGTGATAGGCGTAGTGCACCGTCGGGCGGTACACCACCTCGCCGTCCTTGCGCAGCGTCAGGTGGTCGGCAATGGAAATCGATTCGGCATGCGTGACCAGAAAGCCGTGGTAAGGCCCTTCGAGCGGCGTCCAGCTGCGCACCCGCGTGCCGATGCCCGGGCGGCTCAGGTAGATGGCAGCGTCGCTTCCGAAGCCATGGCGGGCGGCGTCGGCCGGCCAGTGCCGCTCGTGGGTTCCCCAGCCCAGTTCGGCGGGCTGGAGCCCCTCGTCGACGAAGCCCTGTATCGACCAGGTATTGACGAACTCATTTCTCTGCTTGCGCTGGCCGGCAATCTGCGTGTCGCGCTCGGCAATGTGAATCACCTTGATGTCCAGCTGCTGAGCGAGCGCGGCCCACTCCTCGTAGCTGGCGGGCATCGATGCGGGTTCGACATGCGTGTCCGCCGCCATGTTCAGCAGCGCCTGCTTGAGGAGCGCCGAGACCACACCGGGATTGGCGCCCTGCGTGATGACCGCCGTGGGGCCGCGGCGCTTGTCGAGCCGCCAGGCCAGCACTTCCTCGCGCAGGCTGTAGTTCGAGCGGCGCGACGGGGGCAGGCTGGGATCGTCGTAGCGGCCGGGCCAGGGCTCGTTGCAGGTATCCAGATACAAAACCCCGCGCTCGCGGCAGAGCTTGATGAGCGCGAGGCTCGAAACGTCGACGGACAGGTTGACCAGGAAGTCACCCTTGCCGAGCAGCGGCTCGAGCACGGCGGCGAAATTGCCTTCTTCGAGGGGTGTGGGAATGAGCTCGACCCCCAGCTTCCTGGCGAGTCCGCTGCGGTCTTCGCCGGCCTGCACGATCTTGACGTCCGCGGGCTTGAGGTCGAAATGGCGCAGCAGCACGGGCAACAGCGCCTGCCCGATGGAGCCGAAGCCGATCATCGTCAGCTTGCCGCCAAAACGTGCCGGCAGTTCGTTCTTCTTCGTCATCGCGTACTCCGCTGAGCAGCACCGCCTGGCATCCGAAATGCCGACTTGCTTCGATCCGTTGCGTCACTGTGTCGCACCCGCCATGGCGGCTGCGTCAGCTTGCCTTTGCCGATGGTGTAGGAGGACTCCATGCACACGGTTTTTCGCGGCTCATGGTAGAAACCGGCCACCTCGCGCGCGTCGCGCAGCGCATCGACCGATGTCAGAAAACTCCACCCTACGAATTCCCGATTCGGCCGGCCCCGGCGCAGTGCAACTCATCCGCGCGCAGCGGCCGCAGTGGCTGCTGCTCGTGCTCGGGCTTGCCTTGCTCTTCCTCGGCGGCTGCGCGGGCCTGCCGGCCGGCGTGGAGCGCAAGCCCTCGATGGCCATCACGGACGGCGCCGACACGGTGCTGGGGCGGATGGTGGCTGCCGCATCGCCACCGGGGCAGGGCCTGAGCGGTTTCCGCCTGCTGCCGATGCCGCAGTATTCGCTGCACGCGCGCGTGGAGCTCGCGCGCCGGGCCCAGCGCTCCATCGACCTGCAGTACTACCTGGTGCAGAACGACGAGACCGGTCGCTACCTGCTGCGCGAGCTGCGTAATGCGGCCGAGCGCGGCGTTCGTGTGCGCCTCCTGGTGGACGATCTCTACACCGCAGGCGCCGACGCGCTGTTTGCCGGCCTTGCGGCGCATCCGAACGTCGAGGTGCGGATGTTCAATCCGTTTCCCGCGGGGCGCGACCGGCTCGGCACGCGCTGGGCGGCCTCGCTTTTCGACTTCGACCGCGTGCACCGCCGCATGCACAACAAGCTGTTCGTGGTGGACAACGCCATGGCCGTGATGGGCGGCCGCAACATCGCCAACGAATATTTCCTGCGGGACGGCGGCTCCAACTTCATCGACATCGACACGCTGGTGGCCGGCACCGTCGTGCCGCGGCTTTCATCGCTGTTCGACATGTACTGGAACAGCCCGTACGTGTATCCGGTGGAGTCGCTGGTGCCGGCCGGCGGGCGCACGCCGCAGCAGCTGCGCGAGCGCTTCGATCAGCTGACCGGCGGGCCGGACACGCTGCATCCGGAGCCCATCGTTTCCACCGACCTGCTGGGCAACAATGCGCTCGCCAAGGACCTGGACGAGGGCGCGCTGTCGCTGGTCTGGGCGCGCGCCGAAGCGTATGCCGATGCGCCCGCCAAGGCGCTGGGTCCCACGGACGAAGCACGCGGACTGCCGGCCGACGAGTCGACCGACAGCGTGCTCTACAACGTGCGGCGCTACATACGAAGCGCGCAGCACGAGGTCCTGCAGACCACGCCTTACCTGATTCCGGGGCGCGGCGGCATGGAGTCGATACGCATCGTGCGGCAGAAGGGCGCGGGCTACACCATCGTCACCAATTCGTTGGCAGCCACGGACGAATCGCTGGTGCACATCGGCTACCGCCGCTACCGGCCCGAGATGCTGCGGCTGGGTGTCGAGCTCTATGAGCTCAGCCCCAAGCGCGTCGAGGAAACCAGGCGCTTCGGCATCTACGGTTCGGCCAGCGGGCGGCTGCACGGCAAGTCGGCCGTGGTCGACCGCAACATCGTCTTCATCGGATCGATGAACTTCGATCCGCGCTCGATGCTGCATAACACCGAGATCGGCATCTTCATCTTCAGCCCGCAGATTGCGCAGCAGCTCACCAGTCTGATCGGTTTCATCCGGCTGGACGGGGCCTACCAGCTGCAGCTGGGCCCCAGGGGCGGCATCGAGTGGGTGAGCCCCGCGTCGGGCGACGGGGCCGACACCATCCTGCACGTCGAGCCGGAAACGGATTTCTGGTCGCGCTGGAAGCTGGAGCTGTTTGCGCCCCTGGTTCCGGAGAGCCTGCTCTGAGGCCTGTTCCGCGCTACTGCTGCAGGCGGCCGCTCAGGTAGGGCTCGGGATCGACGGCGGTGCCGTTCTTGCGGATCTCGAAATGCACCTTCACGCGGTCGGTGTCGCTCTTGCCCATTTCGGCAATCTTCTGGCCTTGCCGCACAACCGCGTTTTCCTTCACGAGGATGGTCTGCGCATGGGCGTAGGCGGTGAGGAAGGTCTCGTTGTGCTTGATGATGACCATGTTGCCGTAGCTGCGCAGTTCGCCGCCCACGTACACCACGCGGCCGTCGGCTGAGGCGACGATCGGGTCGCCGGCATTGCCCGCGATGTCGAGTCCCTTGTTGCGCACGCCGTCGAAGCGGGCAATGGTGGTGCCGCTCGCGGGGCGGATGAACATTGCCTGCGGCTGCTGGACCGGCGGCGGTATGTTCACGCCCGGCCGCGGAGGGGGCAGCGGGGTGGTGCAGGCTGCGAGACCGGCCGCCAGTAGAACGGCGGCGCCGGTACGGAATGCGAATTGTTGGAGGTGCATGCTCTGTTGGAACGATTTCGTTGCGGAGGGTTCCTTCGGGTCGGCACGCCGGGCGAGCCACCGCGGGGCATGCTAGCAAACTCGAGAAAGCCGACCGAGGCGGGGCCCACCCGCGGTGACTGTGACTACTTGAGCGGGATCGGCGTGCCGCGGTCGATGGGCACCGCCGTGACGCTGTTCTTGGGAGAACCCTCGATCAGCAGATCGGAGTAGGTGAGGTAGACCAGCGTGTTGCGCTTGGCGTCGACCATGCGGACCACGCGCAGCCGCTTGAAAAGAATCGACAGGCGCTCGGTGTAGACCTCTTCGCGCTTGGGCAGCGGCTGCGTGACGCTGACCGGGCCCACCTGGCGGCAGGCAATCGAGGCTTCGGACTTGTCCTCGGCAACGCCGAAAGCACCGGCCAGCCCGCCCGTCTTGGCGCGCGAGACGTAGCAGGTTACGCCGCTCACCTTGGGGTCGTCATAGGCTTCGACCACGATCTTGTGGTCGGGCCCGATGAGCTTGAACGCGGTGTCGACGTCGCCGATGACTTCGGCATGCGCCAACGCGCCAAGGACCGCACCCGCGGCAAGGCCGCAGGCGAGGGCGCCGCGGCGCAGCAGGGCGGCAAGGGAACGAGAGGGGCGGGGCGCCTTGTTCATGTGCTTCAAACGATGCTGAGTTCATGCACCCGGTCGAAGCTGCCGCGCCGCCGGTCTTCGAAGAAGTGTTCGAGCGCCTCGCGCACGGTGCGAAAGGCGATTTCTTCCCACGGAATTTCTTCCTCGGTGAAAAGCCGGGCTTCGATGGTTTCGTGGCCGGGATCGAAGCGGTCGTCCAACAGGCGCGCGCGATAGAACAGGTGCACCTGGCCCACGCGCACCACGCTGATCACCGCGAACAGGCCTTGCATCTCGTAGTGGGCGCCGGCCTCCTCGTCGGTCTCGCGGGCCGCGCCCTGGGCCGCGGTTTCGCCAAGCTCCATGAACCCCGCGGGCAGCGTCCATTTGCCCCAGCGCGGCTCGATGTTGCGCTTGCACAGCAGCACCTTGTCGCCCAGGACGGGAATGGTGCCCACCACGTTCAGCGGGTTCTCGTAGTGGATGGTGCTGCAGGCCGGACAGACCGCGCGCTCCTTGGTGTCCCCGTCGTCGGGGACGCGGTAGACCACTGCGGTGCCGCAGTTCTTGCAGTGCTTGATGGGGACGCGGAGGATCATGAAGACAGGGGGCTTCAGACGACCTTGACGGTCAGCTTGGGCAGGCCGGCCACTTCGCCCACCAGCGTGTCGCCCGCCACCACCGCAGCCACGCCTTCAGGTGTGCCGGTGAAGATCAGGTCGCCGGGCTGCAGCTCCCACGCCGCCGACAGGTGCTCGATGGTCTCGGCCACGTTCCAGATCAGCTTGGCGACCGTGCTGCGCTGGCGGTCGGTTCCGTTCACCTGCAGCGAAATTTCGGCGTTCTCGGCGTCGCCGGCCTGGGCCACCGGCACGATCGGGCCGATGGGTGCGCTCTGCTCGAAGGCCTTGCCGATGTCCCAGGGGCGGCCCTGCTTCTTCATCTCGCCCTGCAGGTCGCGGCGCGTCATGTCCAGGCCCACTGCGTAGCCATAGATATGCTTGTGCGCATCGGCCGCCTTGATGTTCTTGCCGCCGGTCCCGATGGCCACCACCAGCTCGATCTCGTGGTGCAAGTTCTTGGTCAGGGTGGGGTAGGCGATGGTGCCGGTCTGGCCCGCATCGACCACCACGGCGGCGTCCGCCGGCTTCATGAAGAAGAAGGGCGGCTCGCGGCCGGTAAAGCCCATTTCCTTGGCGTGATCCTCGTAGTTGCGGCCCACGCAGTAGATGCGGTGCACCGGAAAGCGGGCGGCCTGGCCGACCACCGGAATGGAAACGGCCGCGGGCGGGGCGAAAACAAACTCGGAAGCCATTGGGTCTGTCCTTTTCAGCGATTCTGGAAAAAACGGCAGTGTGCCAGAGGCAGCCCCGCGCTGCCGGTGGGCGCTATGCTCTCTGGATCATGAAGCTGCACAACTACTTCCGCTCCTCTGCATCGTTCCGGGTGCGCATCGCGCTCAACCTGAAGGGCCTGGAATTCGACTACGTGCCGGTGCACATTGCCCGCGGCGACCACCGCACAGGACCGTACTCGGCCATTTCACCAGACATGCTCGTGCCGCTGCTCGAAGACGAGGGCGAGCGCTTTTCGCAGTCGATGGCCATCATCGAATACCTCGACGAGACCAACCCCGAGCCGCCGCTGTTGCCCAGCGACCCGGTGGGCCGTGCGCACGTGCGCGCGCTTTCGCAATCGATTGCCTGCGAGATCCATCCGTTGAACAACCTGCGGGTGCTCAAGTACCTGGTGAAAGAACTCAAGCTCGACGACGCCGCCAAGAACGCGTGGTACCGCCATTGGGTGCGCGAAGGCATGCTGGCCTTCGAGCGCCAACTGGCGCTGCACCCCGGCGGCATCTTCTGCTACGGCAACACGCCCACCATGGCTGACTGCTGCCTGGTGCCGCAGATATTCAACGGCAAGCGCTTCGACTGCGATTTCAGCGGCTTGCCGCGCACCATGGCCGCCTACGAGGCGTGCATGGAACTCGACGCTTTCCAGCGCGCCCAGCCCTCGCAGGCGCCCGACGCGGAAGCCTGACCGCATGGCCGGGCCCGCCATCATGGACGCGCACTGGCTCGTGCCCGACTGGCCGGCGCCACCGGGCGTGCGGGCCGTGTGCACCACGCGGCAGGGCGGTGTTTCGCAGGGCCGCTATGCAAGCCTCAACCTTGGCGACCATGTGGGCGACCTAGCCGCCCATGTTGCCGAGAACCGCCGCCTTCTCGAAGAGGCCGTCGGCGCACATCCTGTCTTCTTGCAGCAGGTGCACGGCACCGGTGTCGCTGCGCTCGACGATGCCGGAGCGGACGGCATCGCACGCGACGGCACCCCGGCCGACGCCTGCACCGCCACCGGGGTCGGGCTGGCCTGCACGATCATGGTCGCCGACTGCCTTCCCGTGCTTTTCACCGACGGATCGGGCGGGCGGGTGGCTGCCGCGCATGCCGGCTGGCGCGGACTTGCCGGTGGGGTGCTCGAAGCCACGGTCCGTTGCTTCACGCCCGGGCCTGATGCCGGCCCTTTGCACCGTGCTAGCAAAGTCATAGCGTGGCTCGGCCCGTGCATCGGACCGCGGGCGTTCGAGGTCGGCTCCGAGGTCAAGGCCGTTTTCGAGGCGCATGCGCCCGAGGCCGCAAGCTGTTTCAAGCCCGCTTCGGCCAAAGGCAAATGGCTGGCCGACCTGCCCGCGCTCGCGCGCCAGCGCTTGCATGCGGCCGGCGTATTGGACGTGTACGGCAACGACGGCAGCGAGGGCTGGTGCACCGTCGCCAACCCGTCACGGTTCTTTTCGCACCGGCGGGACGGCGTCAGCGGGCGCTTCGCCGCCCTGGTCTGGAAGGCCTGAGTCCTTCTTGCCTGCGACCGCCGCAGCGGCCGCGAGGCGCGCCGCCTCCTGCGCCTCGGCTTCGCGCTGCTTGACCGCGCGGCGCCGGCCCGGCGCCCCCATCAGGTAAACCACCAACGCAACGGGCGCCAATCCGTACAGGAGAAATGTGAAGATGGCCCCCAGCACGGTGCCCGCGGAGTGGGTGGCCTCGGCCACGGCCATCATCACGGCGACGTAGAGCCAGCCGATCGCGATCAAGTGGATGAACACAAGAAGTTTCAGTCGGTAAGTGGGTGGGCGGCGTTGTGAGGGCCTCGTGAAATGCAGCATACTCAAAACAAGAGAAGCCATCCGTACCGACTCAGGCGAGGACCAGGAGACATGATGAAGCAACAAGCAACGGGGGCTACCGAAGCGTTCGCGCCCTTCCAGCAGGCACTTTCAGAGGGGTGGACCAAGGCGCTCGAATCTTTCCAGCAGTCGGCCGCACAGGGGGCTTCGGCCTTCAACGTGACTGGCGGTACGCCGCTGTGGCAGATTCCGCAGTCGGCCAAGATGCCCGAACTGCCCAAGATATCCATCGACCCCGAAAAGCTCCAGTCCATCCAGCAGCAGTACCTGGCCGAGGCCACCGAGCTCTGGCGCCAGGGCTTCGCTGCCAAGCCCGAGGGCGACAGGCGCTTTGCGTCGGAGGCCTGGGCCGGCAATCCGCTCGCGGCTTTTTCGGCCGCCGTGTACCTGCTCAACGGCCGCACCCTGCTGAACATGGCTGAGGCCATCGATGCCGACGAAAAGACCAAGGCGCGCTTGCGCTTCGCCATCGAGCAATGGATGGCCGCCTCGTCGCCGAGCAACTCGCTCGCCTTCAATGCCGAAGCGCAGAAAAAAGCCATCGACACCCAGGGTGAGAGCATTGCCAAGGGCATCCAGAACCTGCTGCACGACGTCAAGCAGGGCCATCTCAGCATGACCGACGAAAGCGCCTTCGAAGTGGGGCGCAACGTGGCGACCACGGAGGGCGCGGTGGTGTTCGAGAACGAGCTGTTCCAGCTGCTCGAGTACAAGCCGCTCACCGCCAAGGTCTACGAACGGCCGTTCCTGCTGGTGCCGCCGTGCATCAACAAGTTCTACATCCTCGATCTGCAACCCGAGAATTCGCTGATTCGCTATGCCAACGAGCAGGGCAACCGCGTGTTCGTGGTGAGCTGGCGCAATCCCGATGAATCGCTGGCCAACGCCACCTGGGACGACTACATCGAGAACGCCGCCATCAAGGCGATCCACACGGTGCAGGAAATCAGCGGCAGCAAGCAGATCAACACACTCGGCTTCTGCGTGGGCGGCACCATCCTCAGCACCGCGCTGGCCGTGCTCGCTGCGCGCGGCGAAAAGCCGGCGTCGTCGGTCACGCTGCTCACCACCTTCCTCGATTTCAGCGACACCGGCATTCTCGACATCTTCGTGGACGAGCAGATGGTGGCTTACCGCGAGATGCAGCTGGGCAAGGGCGGCCTGCTGCCGGGCATGGACCTGGCCTCGACCTTCAGCTTCCTGCGGCCGAACGACCTGGTTTGGAACTACGTGGTGGGCAACTACCTGAAGGGCGAAACGCCGCCGCCCTTCGACCTGCTTTATTGGAACAGCGACGCCACCAATCTTCCGGGGCCGTTCTACGCCTGGTACCTGCGCAACACGTACCACGAGAACAAGCTCGCAAAGCCGAATGCGCTCACCGTCTGCGGCGAGAAGATCGACCTTGGCAAGATCGACATTCCGGCGTACATCTACGGCTCGCGCGAAGACCACATCGTGCCCATCGGCGGCGCGTATGCGTCCACGCAATTGCTGCCCGGCAAGAAGCGCTTCGTCATGGGCGCCTCCGGTCACATCGCGGGCGTGATCAATCCGCCGGCCAAGAAAAAGCGCAGCCACTGGATTCGCGACGACGGCAAGTTTCCGAAGACGCAGGCCGAATGGCTGGCCGGTGCCACCGAGCACCCCGGCAGCTGGTGGACAGACTGGGCACAATGGCTCAAGGGCCACGCGGGCAAGCAGGTTCCAGCGCCCAAGACCTATGGCGACGGCAAGAAATACAAGGCCATCGAGCCGGCCCCGGGCCGCTACGTCAAGGCCAAGGCCTGACCGCAGCCCCAACCACATCACCCGCGTACGCACTTCAAATCACTTCAACGGAGAACCTCATGGAAGACATCGTCATCGTTTCGGCTGCACGCACGGCGGTCGGCAAGTTCGGCGGCTCGCTCGCCGGCATTGCGGCCACCGAACTGGGCGCCCTCGTGATCAAGGAAGTGATTGCGCGTGCCAACCTCACGGCCGACCAGGTCGGGGAAGCGATCATGGGCCAGGTGCTGGCCGCTGGCGCGGGCCAGAATCCCGCACGCCAGGCGTGGCTCAAGAGCGGCGGCGCCAAGGAAACCCCGGCGCTCACCATCAATGCGGTGTGCGGCTCCGGTCTCAAGGCCGTGATGCTCGCGGCCCAAGCCGTGGCCACGGGCGACAGCGAGATCGTGATTGCCGGCGGGCAGGAGAACATGAGCGCCGCGCCGCACGTGCTGCCCAACTCGCGCAACGGCCAGCGCATGGGCGACTGGAAGCTGGTCGACACCATGATCGTGGACGGCCTGTGGGACGTCTACAACCAGTACCACATGGGCATCACGGCCGAGAACGTGGCCAAGAAGTTCGGCATCGACCGCAACGCGCAGGATGAGCTCGCACTCGGCAGCCAGACCAAGGCCGCGGCCGCGCAGGACGCCGGCAAGTTCAAGGACGAGATCGTCGGCGTGAGCATTCCCCAGAAGAAGGGCGACCCGATCGTCTTCGACAAGGACGAGTTCATCAACCGCAAGACCAGCGCCGAAGGCCTGGCGGGCCTGCGCCCAGCGTTCGACAAGGCCGGCGGCGTGACCGCGGGCAATGCCTCGGGCCTGAACGACGGCGCCGCCGCCGTGATGGTGATGACCGCCAAGAAGGCGGCATCGCTCGGCCTCAAGCCTCTCGGCCGCATCGCAAGCTATGCCACCGCCGGCCTGGACCCCGCCATCATGGGCATGGGCCCCGTGCCTGCGTCCACCAAGGCCCTGCAGCGCGCCGGCTGGAAGGCTGCCGACCTCGACCTGCTCGAGATCAACGAAGCCTTTGCCGCACAGGCCTGCGCCGTGAACAAGGAAATGGGCTGGGACGTGAACAAGGTGAACGTGAACGGCGGCGCCATTGCCATCGGCCATCCCATCGGTGCGTCGGGCTGCCGCATCCTCGTCACTCTGCTGCACGAAATGCAGCGCCAGAACGCCAAAAAGGGCATTGCCTCGCTGTGCATCGGCGGCGGCATGGGCGTGGCGCTGACGATCGAGCGATAAGTCGCGTTCTTCGGGGCGGCGCACTTTGTGCACCGCTCAAATTTTGGGCAAACTGATTATTTCCTTTGTAAAACAACGAGTTAGTCCGCGTTTACAAGGAAGCACATCAGTTATCCCCAAAGTTGTCCACGGAAATTGGGGACGGTAATGGCTTCTTCACGAATCGCCCGCAAGTCCTTGTTTTCCATTGGGCGAAGCCACCGTCAAGCGGTGGCAGCCTGCTCACCGGCATAGTGCCGGCACAACGTGTCGACCAGCGCCTGGGCATAGATCGGCAACGCCGCCCGGTCACGCACCAGCAGGTAGCGCTCCCGCACGCACCACGCATCGCTCAGGTCGATCAGCGCGAGCTGCATGCTCTCCTGGTTGCGCCGCGCTGCGGATTCGGGCACCACGCCAATACCCACGCCGCTGCCGATCATCCGGCACATGGCGTCGAAGCTCCCCAGCTGGATGCGCAGCTTCTGCCGCTTGCCCAGGTTGTCGGTGATCTGCGCCAGAAAGGCCTGCAAGGTGCTGCCCTGCTGCATGCCGATCGCGTCTTCGTCCAGGGTCTCGGCAAATGAAATCCTGCGGCGCTTTGCGAAGCGGTGCTTGCGCGATGTGACGAGCACCAGCCGGTCGGTGCTGAAGTGGATGGCTTCCAGGCCCAGCGTGTCCACACGGCCCGCGACGATGCCGATGTCGGCGCGGCCGTCGAGCACGCCGCGCGGAATCTGAGCATTCGGTTTTTCCTGAAGGTCGACGTTGATGCGCGGGTTGTGCGCAAGAAAGCCGGGCAATATTTCGGGGAGGAAATCCGTCACTGCCGTGGTGTTGGCGAACACGCGCAGGTGGCCGCGCAGGCCGCCGCCGTATTCGAGCAGGTCGGCCCGCAGCTGCTCGGTCTGATGCAGCACCAGCCGCGCGTGGTGCAGGAAGGCTTCTCCCGGCGGCAGCAGGCGCACCCCGCGGGCTTCGCGCTGCAGCAGCTGCAGGCCAGCCTGGTTTTCGAGCGCCTTGATGCGCGCACTGGCCGCGGCGAGCGACAGGTGCTGCCGCTCGGCGGCGCGCGTGAGGTTGCCGAGCTCGGCCGCGGCAACGAAAAGGCGCAGGTCCGTCAGGTCGAAAAGCATGCGCCATCGTACCCAAGCCTTCGGGATTTCAGAAGGCTGGGTTCCGAAATCGCAGATTGCGGCGGGCGGCACGGCGCAGCACCATGCGGCCATGGAGACACAACCAATGAAATTCCGCGCACTGGCGCTTCCGCTTCTTTCGCTGGCCGTTGCGGCCCTGATGGCCGCCGGCCCGGCCCTTGCGCAGCCTTACCCTTCGCGCCCCATTACGCTGGTCGTACCGCAGGCCGCAGGCGGCACCAACGACATCGTCGGCCGGCTCGTGGGCCAGAAGCTCGGCGAGATGTTGAACAACGCCAGCGTGGTGGTCGACAACCGTCCCGGAGCCGGCGGCAACATCGGCACGCAGCTGGTCGCCAAAGGCCCGAAGGACGGCTACACGCTGCTCATGACGATCAGCAGCACCCAGGCCATCAATCCGGCGCTCTACAAGAACCCCGGCTTCGATCCGGTGAAGGACTTCAGGCCGGTGGGCCTCGTCGGCGCGGTGCCCAACGTGCTGCTGGTCAACCCTTCGTTTCCCGCCAAGGACTTCAACGAATTCCTGAAGCTGGCGCGGCAGAAGGGCGCCAATTACCAGTACGCCTCCGCCGGCAACGGCACGCTCAACCACCTTCTAGGTGAAATGCTCAACAGCATGGCCGGCATCTCGCTGCAGCACGTGCCATACAAGGGCGTGGCGCCTGCGATCAACGACGTGCTCGGTGGGCAGTTGCCGATCGTGTTCGCGAGCCTGCCTTCGGCGCTCTCGCACATCAAGGCCGGCAAGCTGCGGGCGCTTGCCGTGAGCGGCAACAAGCGCTCGCCGGTGCTGCCCGACGTGCCCGCCATCGGCGAGGCCGTGCCGGGCTACAACGGCACGCTGTGGATCGGCCTGTTCGCGCCCGCGGGGGTGCCGGCCGATGTGCTGGCCACGCTGCAGGATGCGACGCGCAAGGCGCTGGCCGCCAAGGACCTGCGCGACAAGCTCGACCAGCAGGGCGTCGAGATCGCGGCGCCCACCACGCCGGACCAATTTTCAAAACTGCTGCAGGACGATCTTGCCAAGTGGGCGCGCATCGTGAAGGCATCCGGCGCAGCGGTGGATTGAAAGAACAATGGGCCTTCCCATGCATGAAACTTCTTCGCCACTGATCGACGGCGATTCGCTGGCCAGACTCCAGGCGTGGCAAGGCCGCAGCGAAATGCTGGCCGACGAAATCACCGCCGCCCCCGTGCGCGCGCTTTCCGCAACGCTGGACCGCGACGACGCGCTGCCTGTGGCCGGCACGCGGCTGCCGGAACTCTGGCACTGGCTCTACTTTCTCCCGCACCATCGCCAGTCCGAAATCGGCGACGACGGGCATGCCAGGCGCGGCGGCTTCCTGCCGCCCGTGCCGCTGCCGCGGCGCATGTGGGCCGGCGGACGGCTGGCGTGGGAAGAGGGCAACCCCCTTCAGGTGGGCGACAAGGTGGAGCGCACCTCGACGATTGCGTCGGTCACCCACAAGGCCGGGCGCAGCGGCGAACTGGTTTTCGTGCTCGTGCGCCATGAGGTGCACAACCAACGCGGCCTTGCGCTGACGGAGGAGCACGACATCGTCTACCGCGCCGCCGCTGCGCCCGGCGAGAAGGCTCCTCCGCCGACGCCGGCACCGAAAGACGCAGCTTTCAGCCGCGAGATCGTGCCCGACGACGTGTTGCTCTTTCGCTATTCGGCGCTGACCTTCAACGGCCACCGCATCCACTACGACCGCCGCTACGTGACGGAGGTGGAAGGCTATCCGGGCCTGATCGTGCATGGCCCGCTCATCGCCACGCTGCTGGTCGACCTGCTGCGCCGGAACGTGCCGGGCGCACGGCTCGCGCGCTTCGAATTCCGCGCCGTGCGGCCGACCTTCGACATCGCGCCGTTCCGCGTGCACGGCAAGCCGGCCGAAGGCAGCGCAGGCGGCAAGTCCTTCAGCCTCTGGGGCGAAGACGCCGATGGCTGGCTCACCATGCAGGCCACGGCCGTGCTCGCATAACCGCAAAGAGAACAAGCCCATGACAAGACCTCTCGACGGCATCACCGTCGTTTCGCTCGAACACGCCATCGCGGCACCGTTCTGCACCCGGCAGCTGGCCGACCTTGGCGCCCGCGTCATCAAGGTCGAGCGGCCCGGCGCCGGCGACTTTGCACGGGCCTACGACGCACGCGTCGGCGGCGAGGCCTCGCACTTCGTGTGGGTGAACCGCTCCAAGGAAAGCCTCACGCTCGATCTCAAGCAGCCCGAAGCGATCGCGGTGCTGCAGGAGCTCTTGGCGGATGCCGACGTGCTGGTGCAGAACCTCGCACCCGGCGCAGCCGCACGCATGGGCCTGGGCGCCGAAGCGCTGCAAGCGAAGCATCCGAGGCTCATCGTCTGCGACATCTCGGGCTACGGCGAAGACGGCCCGTACCGCGACAAGAAGGCCTATGACCTGCTGATCCAGAGCGAGGCCGGTTTCCTGTCGGTCACCGGCACGCCGGACGATCCGTGCAAGTCGGGCAATTCCATCGCCGACATCGCGGCGGGCATGTATGCCTACACCGGCATCCTTGCGGCACTGCTCCAGCGCGGCAAGACCGGCAAGGGCTCGCACATCGACGTGTCCATGCTCGAGTCGCTCGCCGAGTGGATGGGCTACCCGATGTACTACGCCTACGAAGGCGCGCCGCCGCCGCCGCGCAGCGCCGCCTCGCATGCCACCATCTACCCCTACGGGCCGTTTCCCGCAGGCGACGGCGGCACGGTGATGCTGGGCCTGCAGAACGAGCGCGAATGGCGCCTGTTCTGCGAGAAGGTGCTGCTGCAGCCGGGGCTCGCGGCCGACGCGCGCTTCGACAGCAATGCGCGGCGCAACGCGAACCGCGACGCGCTGCGCGCCATCATCGTTGAGACCTTTGCCGCGTTGGGCGCCGTGCAGGTGCTCGAGCGCCTGGATGCCGCGCAGATTGCCAATGCGCGCATGAACGACATGGCCGGGCTGTGGGCGCATCCGCAACTGCAGGCGCGCGGGCGCTGGCGGCAGGTGGGCTCGCCGGCGGGCGAGATTCCGGCCTTGCTGCCGCCGGGCCGCCAGAGCGCGTTCGACTACCGCATGGACGCGGTGCCGGCCGTGGGCGAGCACACCGAATCCATCCTGCGCGGCCTTGGCCGCGGCGATGCCGAGATTGCCGCCCTGCGCGCAGCGGGGGCCGTGTGAGCGCGGACAGGCTGGCGGCGCTGGCACTGGCGCGCACTTTTCTCTTCGTGCCGGCCGATCGGCCCGAGCGCCATGCGCGCGCCCTGGCGACCGGGGCCGCCGGTGTCATCGTCGATCTGGAGGATGCGGTGGCGCCCGAGCGCAAAGTGGCCGCGCGCGAGCAGCTGCGGGCGTCTTTTTCCGCGCTGCCCCCCGACCAAAGAGGGCGCCTGCTGGTGCGCATCAATGCCACCGGCACGCCGTGGCACGACGACGACCGAGCGCTGGCGGGCGAACTCACGGCCGAAGGCCTGATCGCGGGCGTGATGCTGCCCAAGGCCGAGCGCGCGGCCGACCTGCTGCGGCTGGCGGCGGATGTCGGACCCCAGGGCGTGCTCGTGCCATTGATCGAATCCGCGGCGGGCCTGGAGGCCGCCCGCGAACTGGCGGCCGCGCCGCAGGTGCTGCGGCTCGCGTTCGGCAACCTCGACTTCCAGGCCGACCTGGGGCTGGCCTGCGATGCGGACGAAGCCGAACTGGTGCCGGTGCGCATGGCGCTGGTGCTGGCCTCGCGCCGCGCCGGGCTTGCGGCCCCCATCGACGGCGTCACACCCGATTGGCGCGACGCAGGCCGGCTGGCGGCGGACGCCGCACGGGCGCGGCGCGGCGGCTTCGGCGCGAAGCTCTGCATCCATCCTGACCAGGTCGCGCCGGTGCATGCCGCGCTGGGTCCGGGTGCCGATGCACTGGCGTGGGCGCGCCGCGTCATGGATGCGACGCGCACGGCGGGCGGCGGCGTGATCAGCCTGGACGGCCGCATGGTCGATGGCCCCGTGGTGCGCCTTGCAGAGCGCCTGCTCGCGCTCGATGCGCAAGCGGCGCCCTGACGAGCGCCTTGGATTCCCATACAAATAAATGACAAAGGAGACAAAGCAATGAAGGCAACGATGAACCGGGCGGGAAAGGCCCTGCTTGCGGCAGCGCTGGGCGCCTGCCTGCTGGCCGCGCAGGGGCCCGCGTCGGCGCAGGCCCCGTGGCCCGAAAAGCCCATCACCATGGTCGTGCCGTATTCGGCCGGCGGTCCTACCGACGTGGTCGCGCGCATGCTCGCGATTCCCATGGGCAAGTCGCTCGGGCAGACCGTGATCGTCGAGAACACCGTGGGCGCGGGCGGCACCATTGCGCCCGCCCGCGTTGCCAAGGCGGCGCCCAACGGCTACACCATCCTGATCCACCACATGGGCATGGCCACCGCGCCCGCGCTCTACAAGAAGCTCAACTACGACCCGCTGAAGGACTTTGAGTACGTGGGCCAGGTGATGGACGTGCCCATGACGCTGCTTTCGCGCAAGGACTTTCCAGCCAACAATTTTCAGGAGCTGCTGGCCTATGTGAAGACCCACAAGGACAAGGTGACGCTGGCCAACGCCGGCGTGGGGGCCGTGTCGCAACTCTGCGGCATGCTCCTTGCGCACCAGATCGGCGTGCAGCTCACCACGGTGCCCTACAAGGGCGCCGGTCCCGCGCTCAACGATCTCATGGGCGGGCAGGTCGACCTGCTGTGCGACCAGACCACGCAGACGGCGCCGGTCATCAAGGATGGCAGCCGGGTCAAGGTGTTCGGCGTGACCACGCCCAAACGCCTGTCCAGCATGCCCGGCATTCCCACGCTCGACGAGCAGGGCCTGAAAGGCTTCGACGTGAAGGTGTGGCACGGCATCTATGCGCCCAAGGGCACGCCGCCCGCCGTGATGGAAAAGCTCAACACCGCCTTGCGCGCCGCGCTGCAGGACGAGATGGTGAAGCAACGCTTCGCTGAACTGAGCACCGAAGCCGTGCCGATGGACAAGGTGACGCCCGAGGCGCTGCGCAAGCACCTGGCCGCGGAGACTGAAAAATGGGGGAAGGTGATCCGGGCGGCCGGGGTGCAGGCCGACTAGCGCGCCGGAGGCTGCGCCCGCAGCGTCTCGTCGAACAGCCAGAGCAACTGCCTGGCGAACACGTCCATGTTCGACACGCGGTCCGCATCGCCGGTCTCGATGGTCCGGCTCGCAATGGCCGCACCGTCGATGGCCACGCACACATGGCCCGGCGCGTCGCCGTAAGAGCTGCCCGAGGGTCCGGCAGCGCCGCTCTCGGCAATGCCCCACGCCGCGCGGTGGCTCTCGCGGATCCTGCCTGCAATGAACCGGGCGTACGGCTCGGTTTCCGCGCGCATGCCACTGGGCATGTCTTCCGGCGCGAGCCCGAGCAACGCCTTGGCGGCCCGCCGCGAATAGACGACCGCACCGCCGAGGAAAAAGGCCGAAGCGCCCGGTATGGCGAGCAGGGCGGCCGACACGAGGCCGCCGGCCGACGATTCGGCCACGGCCACCGTCTGACGCCGCTCGCGCAGGGTGGCGCCGACACGGGCGGCGAGAACCGGAAGCGGTTCGAGACCCGAAACACCGGACATTCCGAAACTCATACTTTCGAACTCCTCGAAGGCGCGCGGAATGCGCAAGAAGGTACAGACTCATGCATATGGTTGCACATCCGACCCGAATGACAGCTGCTTGCAAGCTTGGCTCAGTGTTTTCCTCAGAGTTGGGTGGCTTGAAACTCGCTAGAGTGAAGGTGGCCGTTCAGGCTTTTGCGTCGCACACATCAAGGAAAAATTCATGAGCAAGAAAGTTGCATATGTCACCGGGGGCATGGGTGGCATCGGAACTGCCATCTGCCAGCGCCTCCACAAGGACGGCTTCACCGTTGTCGCGGGCTGCGGCCCCACGCGCGACCATGCCAAATGGCTGGCCGAGCAGAAGGCCGAGGGCTTCGAGTTCCACGCGTCGGTCGGCAATGTCGGCGACTGGCAATCCACCGTCGAGGCGTTTTCGGCCGCCAAGGCGGCGCATGGTCCCATCGACGTGCTGGTCAATAACGCCGGCATCACGCGGGACCGCATGTTCCTGAAGATGACCCCCGAAGACTGGAGCGCAGTGATCGAGACCAACCTCAACAGCATGTTCAACGTCACCAAGCAGGTGGTGGGCGACATGGTCGAAAAGGGCTGGGGCCGCATCATCAACATCAGCTCCGTCAACGGCGCCAAGGGCCAGGCGGGGCAGACCAACTACTCGGCAGCCAAGGCCGGCATGCACGGCTTCACGATGGCGCTGGCGCAAGAGCTGGCAAACAAGGGCGTCACGGTCAACACCGTGAGCCCGGGCTACATCGGCACCGACATGGTCAAGGCCATCCGCCAGGAAGTGCTCGACAAGATCATCGCCACCATTCCGGTCAAGCGCCTGGGCGAGCCGAGCGAAATTGCCTCCATCATCTCGTGGCTTGCCACAGACGAGGGCGGCTACAGCACGGGGGCCGATTTCTCGGTCAACGGCGGCCTGCACATGCATTGATCATGCTGACCGCAAGCTGATTGAAAAGACCCGCTTCGGCGGGTTTTTTCATTTGAAGGATGTGGCTTTCACGAATGGAAAGCGGCTGAAACGGTTCTACAGTTTCGAACCCCCAACGGAGGCAAGACATGGCAGACACAACAACCACACCAACCAGGAAACTTCCTCTTTACCGCTCGCTGTATGCCCAGGTGATCACGGCAGTGGTCATCGGCGTGCTGCTGGGGCATTTCTATCCCGCCCTTGGCGAGGCAATGAAACCGCTGGGCGACGGTTTCATCAAGCTGATCAAGATGATCATCGCGCCGATCATCTTCTGCACGGTGGTGGTGGGCATCGCCGGCATGGAGGACATGAAGAAGGTCGGCAAGACCGGCGGCCTGGCGCTCCTCTACTTCGAGATCGTGAGCACCATCGCGCTCCTGGTCGGTCTGGTGCTGGTCAACTTGCTGCAGCCCGGCGCGGGCATGAACATCGACCCGGCCACGCTCGACACCAAGGCCATTGCGTCCTACACCGGCCCCGGCAAGATGACCGGCACGGTCGATTTCCTGCTCAATGTCATTCCCAGCACGGTGGTCGATGCCTTCGCCAAGGGCGAGATATTGCAGGTGCTGCTGATCGCGGTGCTGTTCGGTTTTGCGCTGCATCGCTTCGGCGGACGCGGTACGCTGGTGTTCGACGTGATCGAGAAGGGCTCGCACGTGCTCTTCGTGATCGTGGGCTACATCATGAAGCTCGCACCCATCGGCGCGTTCGGAGCCATGGCTTTCACCATCGGCAAGTACGGCCTGGGCAGCCTGTTCTCGCTCGGCAAGCTGATGGGCACGTTCTACCTGACCTGCCTGCTGTTCATCTTCGTGGTGCTGGGGCTCATTGCGCGCTTCCACGGATTCAGCATCTGGAAGTTCATCAAGTACATCAAGGAAGAACTGCTGATCGTGCTGGGCACCTCGTCCTCCGAGTCGGTGCTGCCGCGCATGATGGAGAAGATGGAGAACCTGGGCGCCAACAAGGCCTGCGTGGGCCTTGTGATTCCCACGGGCTATTCCTTCAACCTGGACGGCACTTCGATCTACCTGACCATGGCGGCGGTGTTCATTGCGCAGGCCACCAACACGCCGATGACGCTGATGCAGGAAATCACGCTGCTCGCCGTGCTGCTGCTCACCTCGAAGGGTGCAGCGGGCGTCACGGGCAGCGGCTTCATCGTGCTCGCTGCCACGCTGTCGGCGGTGGGCCATGTGCCGGTCGCGGGCCTTGCGCTCATCCTGGGCATCGACCGATTCATGTCGGAGGCGCGGGCGCTGACCAACCTGATCGGCAACGGCGTTGCCACCATCGTGGTCGCCAAGTGGACCAATGAACTCGACACCGAGAGGCTGCATGCCGGGCTCAACAACGAGAACTGGGTCGAGGCCCAGGAGCCCGAAGTGCTCGAGGGCGCCCGCGTCAGCAAGATGGCCGATTGACGATCTCCTGATCCGCGGCCGATGGCCGTGTGAATCCGAGGGGAGGGATCGTTCCTGCAAAATGGAACGATGCCGCACAGCGTTTCCCTGATCAACACCATCGCCGCCGGCTTGGGGCTGGCGCTTGTTCTCGGTTTCCTCGCGGCGCGGCTGCGCTTGCCGGCGCTGGTGGGTTACCTGCTCGCGGGCGTGATCATCGGCCCCTTCACACCGGGATTCGTGGCCGATGCGGGCATTGCGGCGCAGCTGGCCGAGATCGGCGTGATGCTGCTCATGTTCGGCGTCGGCCTGCACTTCTCGCTCGACGACTTGCTGGCTGTGCGCAAGATCGCCTTGCCGGGCGCATTGGCGCAGATCGCGGTGGCCACGCTGCTCGGCGGCGCACTGGCGCTCTGGTGGGACTGGTCCTGGGGCGAGGCGCTGGTCTTCGGGCTGGCGCTGTCGGTGGCGAGCACGGTCGTGCTGCTGCGCGCGCTCGAAAGCCTGGGTATCCTCGATTCCTTCACCGGCCGCATTGCCGTGGGCTGGCTCGTGGTCGAAGACCTGGCCATGGTGCTGGTGCTCGTGCTGATGCCGCCGCTCGCGGGCGCCATGGGCAGCCGTGCCGGCGATGAGGCCGCTTCCGCCGACCCGCTGTGGCAAACGCTCGGGCTCACGCTCTTGCAGGTGGGCGGTTTCGTCGCGCTCATGCTCGTGGTCGGAAGGCGCGCCTTTCCGTGGATTCTCTGGCAGGTGACGCGGACCGGCTCGCGCGAACTGTTCACCCTGTGCGTGGTCGCTGCGGCCGTGAGCATCGCCTTTGCATCGGCGGCCTTGTTCGGCGTGTCGTTTGCGCTGGGTGCATTCTTCGCGGGCATGGTGATGCGCGAGTCTGAATTCAGCCATCGCGCGGCCCAGGAATCGCTGCCGCTGCGCGATGCGTTCGCGGTGCTGTTCTTCGTGTCCGTGGGCATGCTGTTCGATCCGTCGGTGCTCATCGAGCGCCCGCTGCAGGTGCTGGCCGTGGTGGGTGTGATCGTCCTGGGCAAGTCGCTCGCCGCCTGCGCGCTGGTGCTTGCGTTCCGCTATCCGCTGCGCACAGCGCTCACCGTGAGCGCGAGCCTCGCGCAGATCGGCGAGTTCTCATTCATCCTTGCGGGGCTGGGCGTATCGCTGGGCGTTCTGCCCCTCGAAGGGCAGAGCCTCATCCTGGCCGGTGCGCTGATCTCCATTGCCACCAATCCGCTGTGGTTCAGCCTCATCGCTCCGCTGCAAAAATGGCTGCAGGCCCGTTTCCCCGCGGCGCGGGGACTGGAGTCGCGCGACCATCCGCTGGCCGAATTGCCAAGCACCACTGAGGCCCGGTACCTGTCCAGGCAGGTCGTGCTGGTGGGCTACGGCCGCGTCGGGCGCCGCATTGCGGCCGAACTCGAGGCGAATGACGTGCCCTACGTGGTGGCCGAGCAGAACCGCGAACTGGTCGAAAAGCTGCGCGAGGCGGGCATTGCCGCCGTGTGGGGCGATGCGGCCGAGGCCGACGTGCTCATCCAGGCGCACATTGCGCGCGCCCGCGTGCTGGTTGTGGCAACGCCGGACGCCATCAACGTGCGCCAGATGATGGAGATTGCGCGCACGCTCAATCCGGCCGTCGAAACCGTGATCCGCAGCCACAATGAAGACGAAGCGCGGTTGCTGACCCAGGAGACCGCCGCAACCGTCTTCCTGGGCGAGCAGGAACTGGCGCAAGCGATGGCCCGCGACGTGGTGAGGCGGGCCGTTGCCGCCGCGTGAACTGCCGCGGAGAGCGTTTCAAAGATCCTCGATGACCAGCGTGCGGTAGCGCTGCGCAATCGAATAGGGGACGGTGCGCACCAGTTCCATCAGGCGGTTCGCTTCGTCTTCGTTCCTGGTCTTGACGAGCAGGGCGGTGTGGCCTTCGCGCGCGAGCTTGGTGTAGGCGCGCACGGTGGCGGCATCGGTGCCGGCGGAGGGCAGCGGATCGTCGGATTCAGTCACGGTGGGCGTGATCTCGGCCAGCAGCGTTGCAGGGGGGATCAGGTAGATCTCGTCGCCGCTCACGCCTTTCTCGATCAGCTTGTGGCCGATGCGGTTGGCATCTTCGGCGCTCGGAAACATCACCATCGAATAGCCGGATGGATAGAAGGCGCCGCCGATCGTGGCCCGCATCCGGGGCTCCAGGTAGAAGTTCTTCATGTGCTGCCTCCTGCGTGATGCCGGTTGATTCAGTTCTTCGTTACGCCACACGTTAGGCCTGGGGCTGCCAGGCGGCTGTAGGCCCGCTCCCCGAATTTTCGCAGGCTGGGCGCGAAAGTCCCCAGCGCAGGCGCGGCGGGCTCTTGTACACTCCCAGCTTCATGCCGAGCCATCACTTCGTCCCCACCGCCGTCTGCGCAGCCTCCGTGGCCCGCATCGGATCGCTCGCCTGCGCGCGGGCGAACGGGGCGCGGGTTGTTGCTCGAATGATTACCACCATTACCACCGCGGCCCCCTGAGCACGCGCAGGTGGCCGTTTCGGCAGCCACCTGGTGTATCGCTCTTCTCCGAATGAATGAACCCAGCTCTGGCAGCTGGGTTTTTTGCTTTTTCATCCGGAGATTTCCATGTACCGCGATCCAGTCCAGTCACTCGAACCCCTGCCCAGCCTTCCGGCGTCCGTTCGCGCACTGCGCGTGGGCATGATCGGCATCGGCACCGTCGGCGCGGGCAGCTTCCGCGTGCTGAAGCGCAACCAGGCCGAGATAGCGGGCCGCGCCGGCCGGCCGATCGAGGTGGTGATGGTGGCCGCCCGCAACCTGGTGCGCGCCGCGGGCATCGTTGGCGGTGCGGTCGCACTGACCGGCGACCCGCTGCGCGTGGCGACCCACCCCGGCGTCGACGTGGTGGTGGAAGTGGCCGGCGGCACCGGCCCCGCGCGCGACTGGGTGCTGGCCGCCATCGCGCACGGCAAGCACGTGGTCACGGCCAACAAGGCCCTGCTGGCGGTGCATGGCGCCGAAATCTTCGCCGCGGCGCGGCAACATGGCGTGGCCGTGGCCTACGAGGGCGCCGTGGCGGTGAGCATTCCCATCGTCAAGGCGCTGCGCGAAGGCCTTGCGGCCAATCGCATCGAATGGGTGGCGGGCATCATCAACGGCACCACCAATTTCATCCTGAGCAAGATGCGTGACGAAGGCCTGGACTTTGCCACCGCGCTCGCACAGGCCCAGGCGCTGGGCTACGCCGAGGCCGACCCCACCTTCGACATCGAGGGCATCGACGCCGCCCACAAGCTCACGCTGCTGGCCGCCAACGCGTTCGGCAGCTCCGTGCGCCTTGCCGACGTGCAGGTGGAAGGAATCACTGCACTGCAGGGGATGGACGTGGCCTGCGCCGAGCAGTTGGGCTACCGCGTCAAGCTGCTGGGCGTCGCCCGCCGCGGGAGCGAAGGCATGGAACTGCGCGTGCAGCCCGCGCTCGTGCCTGCGTCGCACCTCATGGCGCATGTGAACGGATCGATGAACGGCGTCATGGTCAAGGGCGATGCGGCAGGGGTGACGATGTACTACGGCGCCGGTGCGGGTTCCGAGCAGACAGCGTCCGCGGTGATTGCCGACCTTGTGGATGTGGCGCGGCTCGAAGGCACGCACGCCGCGCAGCGGGTGCCGCATCTCGGCTTCCATGCCCACGCGATGAGCGCCTTGCCGGTGGTGCCTCGGGCAGAGACGTGCTCGCCGCACTACCTGCGCGTGCCGGTGCGTACCGCAGGCGCCGTCGAAGCGGTGTCCGCGCGGCTCGCGGCATTGCAGGTGCCGGCCCGCCGGGTAACGCTGGCAACCCCCGCACAGGCCGGCACGGGTGCTCAGGTGCTCGTGCTGACGCAGCCGGTGCGGCAGGGCACGATGGACCTTGCGCTGCACGCGCTGGCGGCACATCCCTCGGTCGCGGGAAAAATCACGGCATTGCGGGTGGAAGAACTGGCCTGAGACAAAATAGGCCACGAGGGCGGGGCAGGGCTCCGCTCGGCAAGAGCGGGAGACGCCATGGGATCCGACCGGCACGCCGGCCATCGAGGGCAGCACGGCGGCCGCGCATTGAAGCGCGGCCTTCTTGCGGTCGCGTTTTCGCTCTCACTTGCGCTGGCTGCGCCGGCGTTCGGGCAAGGTCCGCAGCCGGCGCAGTCCGCCGATGCGTCCGTTGCCGCGTCTTGCCAGGCGGAAGAAGCCGAGCTGGAGCGCGACATCGATCTTGCGCGATCCAGGGGCCAGATGCTGCGCCGCCGGCAACTCGCCGAAAGCCTGGCCGCCTTGCGCGCGCGCTGCCATCCATCCGATCCTTCCCTCACGCGGGCCGCCCGCATCGAAAAGCTGGAGCACGACATCCGGCAGCTTCGCGCCGAACTCGAACACGCCGAAGAGCAACTGCGCGAACTGAAAAGCGAACGGCCCTGAGCCCCGGTCCGGGCGCGCCTTACAGCCTGGGCTGCTGCATGCGCAAGCGGCGCGCCGCCTCTTCCTCGCGGGCATCGTCCACTTCGCGCAGCACGTTGCCCAGGTCGACCGGCCCGGTATCGCGCGCGTGCGTGCCGGTCAGCACCGATTCGACGCGCAGCAGGCCGCGCTCGTACAGGTGCCAGATCTCGTCGCCGTAGCGCGTGCCCAGGAGCGCCGGCGCAAACTGGCCGAAGAAGTTGCGCAGGTTCTCCACGTCTCGCAGCAGCATGCGCCGGGCGTGATTGTTGCCCGCCGCATCCACGGCCTGCGGCAGGTCGATGACCACCGGGCCGTCGGCCGCCAGCAACACGTTGAACTCCGAGAGATCGCCGTGCACGACACCCGCGCACAGCATCCGGACCACTTCCTTCAGCAGGCTCGCGTGGTGCCGCACGGCCTCCTCGGACGTGAAGGCCACGTCGTTCAGGCGTGGGGCCGCATCGCCGCTGGCGTCGGTCACCAGTTCCATCAGCAGCACACCCTCCAGGAAGTTGTAGGGCACCGGCACGCGCACGCCGGCTGCCGCCAGCCGGTAGAGCGCATCGACCTCGGCGCTCTGCCAGATGGCCTCGGTCACCTGGCGGCCGAAGCGCGTGCCCTTGGCCATGGCGCGTGTCTCTCGTGAATTGCGCACGCGGCGATTCTCGGTGTAGTCCACCGCCTGGCGAAAACTGCGCTTGTCGGCTTCCTTGTAGACCTTGGCGCAGCGTGTCTCGTCGCCGCAGCGCACCACGTAGACCATGGCTTCCTTGCCGCTCATCAGCTGCCGTACCACGGTGTCGATCAGACCCTCGTCAACGAGCGCCTGCAGGCGTGGTGGTGCTTTCATGGGTGCCGCTCCAAGGGTTCCAGCGGGCGGGACGAGAGGAAGGCCCTCAGGCTTTCCGGGCCGGTCTGGTAGACCGCATCATGCCTGCTGCGCGAAGCTGCACGCCGAGCGGCCGGCTTGTATCAAGCTTCGTTGCGTTATCGTCGCTTGCGTAGTACTCCAGCCACAGTGCGCAGCGGGCGCGTTATACGCCACGACTTCGAGGCGAGGATCGCTTCCACAGACGCTGCGAGCTGTTCCGCATGAGCCCTCAGTGTGCTCACGTCTTCTGCACGGGCTCTCAATGTGTGCAGTTCCTCCGCATGAGCCCTCAAGGTGTTCACTTCCTCATGCAGCGCATGTGCGGCCTGCAAAGGTTGCGCCGTGAGATCCAGCGCGCGATTCAAGGCGAGCATCTCGCCACGCATTTGCGTTACCGCATTCGCGAGCCGGCGGTTCTCTTCGCGTGCATCTTCGAGATCAAGACGGCAGTGCCGTAAGGTTGCGGCTGTTTCTTCAAGGCCTTCTGGATCTTTGGTGGGGCCGGCGAGTGCTGTTTGGACCTTGGTGCTTTGCACCCGCGGGGCTGCTGCGTGTTCCCCGATGTGGGCTGCATTTCTGGGGTCTACGGCATGCTCCTGCTGCAAAAGACGGACCGATGGATCGGACTCGCCAGCGCCAAGCGCAACGGGTGCGATGAGCCGGCTGTCTTTTAAAGTCGATAGTCCATTCCCGATGTGCCAGTCGACGTAGCGGCTTACGCCTTCACTTGACGCAAGATCGTAGGTACTTCTAAGCCAGGGATCGCGTTCGTGCAGGTAGGCCATCAGGTTAGTGACGCCGCCAGGCGCGGTGCCATGGGTTCGTGCGCACGGCAGATGGAGGTATTCCTCGTAGGTACTGAACGGGTCCCCTCCGGACCAGTGGGCATGGCACTCGCGGAACATCCGGCGTACGACCTCGGGCAGCGGCGTGCCCGATGCAAAGCGCCCGTAAGCGTAGAAGGCGTCCGGCACCCGGCCGTGCCCATTCGCAAGCACTTGCGCGGCGTAGTGGCTCAGGAGTTCGACCAGCGGCGGGGGCTGCCGGCCATCGCGAAATAAATCGGTGTGCTTGGAAAGACACCCTGGCTCGGACGGGTTGAAGCCGCTGAAGTGAAAGAAGCGAAGCGGCTCGCCATCGATCTTCCAATTGCCCGGGGTTCCGCTGAGTGTGCGCTGCTGCAAATTCCAATACGCCACGTTGTAGGCGGTATCGCGCAGGATGCGGACTCCGTTTGTGAAACCGGGGACCAAGTCCATGAACTTCTGATCCATGAAGATGCCGCGATCCTGGTCGTTCACGCATTCATATTGCAGGCGCCGCGACCACCAGCGAAGAATCCGATCGGTATCTTCACCAGCCCCGGCGCCGAAGAAACCCAGGTTGTAGACGCCGGCGCGCATGATCCCTAGATCGTTCGGAAAGTTCGGCTGTTCCAGCGGTTGAGTGATATGAGGAGTGAGCACGAAGGCGGCGCCTTCGTCGAGCAGCGAGAACACCCTTTCGAGCGGAGCATGGACTTCAATGTCGGGGTCCAGGTACACCACCGATTCGTAACCGCGCGCAAGCAGGTGCCGGGCCATGAACGGCTTCAATGCCGTGTTGAACTCCATGATGTCGTAGCGGAATGCGAATTCCCTGAAGTTCGGAACTCCGAGCATCTTGGCCTCGACGACTTCGCATTGCTGTCCCGGATAGAAAACTGGGTCCGGCAGCTTTTCGTCCGCGAGGCAAAGATAGATGTCAGCCTCTGGATGGTGCCGTGTTGCGCTCTCCAACAGCACCTTCGCCATCGGGACATAGTTGTTGGAGCAGACGGTGAATATCGCGCGGCGACGAGTGGCCATGAAATCCCCTGCCTCACCGGCAGTTCTGAACGGAGACTACTGCGCGATCATTCATGGGAATCGACGTAGCCGGACGGGAACAGCTGCGAAATCAGGGAATAGTTTCATGAATGTTAAAAAAAGCAAACATAAATCCTACACGGCAATCCGAATAGCCGTTCTCTATCCTTCTCACAGGGCTGCACGAAATTCGCAGGACCCCATGAAGAATCTGACCTGATGCCGGTCGTGCTCACCACCTCGCAGCCCAATGTGCTGGCGGTGCAGGCGAACAATCCGGCCAACACCCTGCCGGAGTTCGTGGCTTGGGCGAAGAAGCAGGGGCGGCAATTCAGCTATGCATCGGTGGGGGCGGGGAGTTCATCGCATCTCACGATGGAGCTCTTCCGCGGCGTCGCCGGCATCGACGCGGTGCACGTGCCGTTCTCGGGTTCACCGCCGGCGGGGCTTTCGGTGGCCACCGGCGGTACGCAGGCGCTGTTCACCGTGGCGCCCGCGCTGCTGCCGCTCATCCAGGGCAAGCGCATCAAGCTGCTTGCGGTGACGAGCGCGAACCGCTCCGAGCTCATGAAAGACCTGCCCACGGTGGCCGAGTCCGGCTATCCGGGTTTCGAGGCGTTGGCCTGGAACGGCCTGTTCACTGCTACCGGCACGCCGACCGAGGTGGTTCGCCGCATCATGCCGACGTGAATGCGGTGCTGAAGGAACCCGCCGTGCGCGAACTGCTGGCCAGCCAGGGCCTCTTGGCAGGCGGCGGATCGGCGGACGAATTCAGGTCGTTCATCGACAGCGAGGGGCGCAAGTGGGGCGCGATCATCGCCGAGCGCGGCATTCGGCTCGACCAATGAAGGCTAGAGCTTCCGGCAGATCTGAAATTCGGATTAATTGATCCAGATTTTCAATTTCACGGATCATGGCGGCCCGCCTAAAGTGGGCCCCGATGAATGCCATTGCACCGCCTCCACTGCTGATCGGCTGCGCGGCCGGATTTTCCGGCGACCGCACCGACGCCGCCGGGCCGGTAGTCGACACGCTCATCGCGCGGCTCGCCGGCGGCCCGGCGGGGCAGCGCGCCTTCCTGATCTTCGAGACGCTTGCCGAACGCACGCTGGCGCTCGCCCAGCTGCGCCGCCGGGACAACCCCGAGGCCGGCTACGAGCCCTTGCTCGATGCGATGCTGCGGCCTGTGCTGGCCCGCTGCCTGGCGCACGGGATCCGCATCGTCAGCAACTTCGGCGCGGCCAACCCGCGTGCCGCGGCGCGCCACATCGCCCGCATGGCGCGTGAACTCGGCGCCGCCGCGCCGCGCATTGCGGTGGTCGAGGGCGACGATCTTTCCGGCCTCGAACACCGCGCACTGCTGCACGAAGCGCTGGGCGCGCAGATGGAGGGCCTTCTCATCGTGAGCGCCAACGCCTACATCGGCGCGGAGCCGATTGCCGCCGCGCTCGACGCCGGGGCGCAGATCGTGGTGTGCGGCCGCGTGGCCGATCCGTCGCTCACCGTCGGCCCGGCCATGTCGCACTTCGGCTGGCGCGCGGACGAATGGCTTTGGCTCGGCCGCGCCACCATGGCGGGCCACCTGCTCGAATGCGGTGCACAGGTGTGTGGCGGCTACTTTGCCGATCCTGGCTACAAGGATGTGGCAGGCCTCGAGGCCGTGGGCTTCCCCATTGCCGAGATCGGCGCCGATGGCAACTGCACCATCGGCAAGGCCGACGGCACCGGCGGCCTGGTGAGCGAGGCCACGGTCAAGGAGCAGCTGCTGTACGAGGTGCACGACCCCAGCGCCTACCTCACGCCCGACGTGGTCGCAGACATCGCCGAAGCCGAGGTGAAGCAGGAGCAGGGCGCGCCTGATCGCGTGGCGCTGTCGGGCGTGCGCGGGCATGCACGGCCGAGCCACTACAAGGTGAACGTCTGCCATGAAGGCGGCTGGCTCGCGGAAGGTGAGATTTCCTATGCCGGCCCGCGTGCCGAAGCACGTGCGCGGCTTGCAGCCGAGGTGCTGCGCAAGCGGCTCGATGGGCTCGCGCTGCGCGTGGACTTGATCGGCGCATTGAGCATCCTGGGCGATGACGCCGGCCGCATGCTCGCGGATACGCGCGACACGGGCCTTCGCGACGTGCGCCTGCGTGTGGCGGCCACGCATGCGGACCGCGGAGAGGCCGAGCGCCTCGGGCGCGAAGTGACGGCGCTCTACACCTGCGGGCCCGCGGGCGGCGGCGGGGTGCGCACCGCGCTCACGCCGCGGCTCAATACCCTGTCCTGCCTGCTGCCGCGAGAGGCGGTGCCAGTGCGCTTCGAGCTGCTCGGCGCGGAGGTCTTGGCATGAATACCAACACGGCGAAAGAAGTGGTCGAAGTGCCCCTGTACCGCGCCGCCCATGGCCGCACCGGCGACAAGGGCGACCGTTCCAATATCAGCGTGATCGCCTGGCATCCGGAGCTCTTTCCGCTGCTGGTGGAACAGCTCACGCCCGACAGCGTGGCCGCCCGGTTCCGCCACCGCGCGCCCGCGCGGGTGCAGCGCTTCCTGCTGCCCCGGCTGGATGCGATGAACTTCGTGCTCGACGCGGTGCTCGACGGCGGCGTCAACGATGCGCTGAACCTCGATGCGCATGGCAAGGCGCTGTCGTTCCTGCTGCTCGACATGCCCATCCGCGTGCCGCGTTCGCTGGCGCATCTTCTGGCCGGGCCGTAGCAGACACACCTCGATTTTTTTCTAGCCATCCATCCGGAGACAAAACAATGAAACGACGTACCCTGACCCTCTCGGCCGCTGCGCTGGCCCTTGTGCCGCTGCTCGGCCATGCGCAGCAGCAGGCCTTTCCCGAAAAGCCCATCACCTTCGTCGTGCCCTTTGCGGCCGGCACCGCCACCGACCAGATCGCGCGTGCGCTGGGCAACAGCATCACGGCTGAAACGAAGCAGCCGGTCGTGATCGACAACAAGGCGGGCGCGAGCGGGTTCATCGCCTCGCAGCAGGCGGCCAAGGCCACCCCCGACGGCTACACCGTGCTGATCACCACCAACACCACGCACGCCGCCAACGAGCACCTGTTCAAGAAGCTGCCCTACGACCCGGTGAAAGACTTTGCGCCCATCACGGCGCTGGGGAAGGGCGGCCAGATCATGGTGGTGAACCCGTCGTTCCCGGCCAGGAGCGTGGCCGAGTTCGTGGCGCTCGCCAAGAAGGAGCCGGGCAAGTACAGCTTCGGCAGCGGCAGTTCGTCGAGCCGCATGGCGGGCGAACTGCTGCAGCAGATGGCCGACATCAAGCTGCTGCACGTGCCTTACAAGAGCAACACGCTGGCCGTGACCGACCTTTTGGGCGGGCAGATCCACATGATGATCACCGACGCGGCCACGGGCCTGCCGCAAGTCAAGGGCGGCAAGCTGCGCGCCCTGGGCGTTTCGAGCGCCGCGCGTTCACCGCTCGCGCCCGACGTGCCCACTATTTCCGAAGCCGGCGTGAAGGGCTATGAAATGGGCTACTGGTTTGCCGCCTATGCGCCTGCCAAGACGCCGCCCGCCGTGGTCAAGCGCCTGAACGAACTGCTGGTGAAGGCCGCGAAGAGCGAATCCGCGAAGGCCGCCTTCTACGAACCCACGGGCACCGAGGTGTTCACCACCTCGCCCGAGGAGCTCGCCAGGTTCCAGACCGCCGAATCGCAGAAGTGGGGCCGCATCGTGAAGGCGGCGGGCATCGAAGCCGAGTAGCCTGGTTCAACGGGGGTTCCTTGCCGGTGCGACGTGCGCCGCAAACCCCGTTTGGCCCGGCGCAACATCGTCGCGCAGGGTCAACGCGGGAATGTCGTAGTCGCCGAAGTTCTGCGGGCGGTACGGAATGGGCTCGGTGGTCCACAGCGTGTCGAGCCGGCGGCCCAGGTCTTCGGTGATTCGCGCGTAGGCATCGGCGTCGACCTTGCCGGTGCGATGGACCACAAAGGGCGGCAGCACGTCGAACCCGGGGTAGAAGAGGATGCCGTGCTGAATCGGAAACAGCAGGTCGTCCATCGGGCCGTTGATGCCGCGCGCGCTGTAGTGCGAAGCCCAGCCGCCGGTGGTGACCACGAGCATTGCGCGCTTGCCGGCCATCACGCCCTGGCCGAAGCGGTCGCCCCAGTGCGTATCGGAATGCTCGCCCACGCCATAGGCAAAGCCATAGGCATAGACACGGTCGACCCAGCCCTTGAGGATGGCCGGCATCGTGTACCACCACAGCGGAAACTGGAAGATCACGGCGTCGGCCCAGAGCAGCTTGGCCTGCTCCGCGGCGACTTCCTCGCGCTGGGTGCCCGACTCCAAGGCGCGCAGCGAGTCGGTCACGGGATCGAAGCGGGCACCTGGCTCCAGGTGCACGAAGTCGTCGGCGTCCAGCGTGGCCTTCCAGCGCATGGCGTACAGATCGGACACGCGCACTTGGTGCCCGGATTGCACAAGGCGCTCCACCATGAATTGTTTCAGCGAACCGTTCAGCGAACGAGGTTCGGGATGGGCATGGACAAGAAGGATTCTCATGGCTGCGTGGTTCATCGAATGAAGATGCATGCAGGTTAGGGTCGCTGGGGCTATATTGGAAGTGAATATCCAGAACACCAGGAATAGGCATGGACAATTTCAAGAGGCTCGACCTCAATCTACTGCTCACGCTCGACGTGCTCCTGGCCGAGCGCAACGTGACCCGTGCCGCCCAGCGCCTGAACCTTTCGCAGCCTTCGGTGAGCGTGCAGCTCGCCAAGTTGCGCGAGGTGTTCGGCGATCCGCTCCTGGTGCCCGCGCGGCACGGCATGCTTCCTACGGCGCGCGCCGAGGAACTGCGCGAGCCGCTTCGTGAAGCGCTCGAGTCGCTGGGCCGCGCGGTCGCGCCCGCAAGCGCTTTTGATCCCGCCCGCGCCACCACCACCTGGCGCGTGGCCGCGGCCGACTACGCCGAGTCGGCGATCCTGCTGCCCGTGCTCGCGGGCCTCCGCGCAGCCGCACCGAACACCCGGCTGGCCGTGGTGGAGGCGGTACCGCTGCGCATGGCAAGGCAGCTGGAGCAGGGGGAGATCGATCTGTTCTTTCACACCAGCGTGGGCGCGCCGCCCGGACTGCACCGGCGCGTGCTGTTCCATGAGCGCTACGTGCTGGCCGGGCGGGCGGGTCATCCGAGGCTGAAGCGCCGGCCCACGCTCGCGCAGTTCTGCGCGCTGGAGCACGTGGTGGTGTCGCTCGGCGGCGGCGGCTTCGTCGGGCCGACCGACGAGGCGCTTGCGGAGAAGGGCCTCGCGCGGCGCGTCGCGTTGTCGGTGCCGCACTTTCTTTTCATGATGTCCGTACTGGCCAGCACCGACATGGTCGCGATGCTGCCCGAACGGCTCGCGCGCAACGCGCCGGGGCTCCGCGTGGTGGAGGCGCCGATCGAGGTGCCAGGGTACGAGATGGCGATGCTGTGGCACGAACGGCGGCATCGCGATGCGGGACATCGATGGCTGCGGGAGCGGATCGCCGCGAGCCTGTAGGCGCCTGCGCGCCCGCTACTTGCCCTGGACCGTGAAGACGCTCTTCCTTGTTGCCTGCCACGCCGGTTGGCCCCAAGTCTTCTCGACAGTGCCGGCAACGACGTTGTCGGGCAGCACCTCCGCCGGAAGATAGGGGATCCGCGGAAACTCGCCGGGGTTCTCCACTGCGTATGCCGAAGATGCCGGCTGGAGATGCGGAATGAATCTTTCCTGAACCGGACCTGCGAGCCCGGGCCGGGCGAGGTGCCAACGCCGGCTGTGCTGCCCCTGCTTTGCGGCCGCATGCGCGAGGTGCGTCTTGACGGTGTTGACACTGATGCCGAGATGCTCGGCGATTTGCTTGTTCGACATGTCGCGGTTCATCAGCGACAGCACTTCGTCCTCGCGCACGGTCAGCCCGGCTGCGGGCGGTGCGGCAGCCGATGCCGGGCGTCCGCCGGTCACCACGAGCCGCAGCACCGACAGATAGAGCGCTTGCAGCACCGGATTCGGAAATCCGAGCGCCCCTGACAAGACCGCATCGAGCGACTGAGCGAACTGCTCTGCGCTCGCTCCCCACTCGACGCAGCCGCGTGCCTGGATACGGATTGCCGCATCCAGCCCCTGCGTCGAGGGCTGCTCCCAACCGAGAAGCCATTCGGTAGCAGGAAAGCGGTGGCGCAGATCGTCCAACCGGCTGATTTCGTCGGCCGAGACCAGCGCGACGTCCATCAGCAGCAGGCGAGGCGCTCGTTGCACGCAGCAGGCGTCCAGTTCGGCGATGCTGTTCATCCCAGCGTGCTCGACCCGGTAGGTCCACTCGGGACGCTGCCGCGACGGCAACAGGGCCGGAGCGAACGGTGCCGATGCGCGGCTCGGGCCAGTCGCGACCAGGACCGGCACACAGCTTTCGGGCGGAGGGTGCGCTGCGAGAGATGCAGTCTCCAGGTGCACAGGTTCAACGGATCGTGGGGTGCGCAGCGCCGAAAGCGCGGATGCCGATGGCGGGCAAGAGCCTCTTGCTGGCGGCTGCGAGGCTGCGTTCCATACAGATTCCAGCCCCGCAAAAGAGCGTGGGACTTGTTTCATTTTTGCCCCCGAGCGCTTGTTGAGTGCGCCCTTGAATTAATGATAAAGGGTTACATAGTTGTTCGGATTGATTCCGGATCATTGCAAGGTATCGAGATGTATGCGCCCTCTTCGTCCGCGAAGGGGCCGCGCGTCATCCTTTTGGTGACTACTTTCGAACTATGGACAGTGCGCTGGCCCGAAGTTCAGCATCGGCTCCCCTTTGCTGATTCGTGAACCTGGCCAAGTGCAAGTGGAACGCACCTCGTTCGGAGTTGCGCTGTTGTCCGTTGGCGTTTTTTTAACCCACTCGAGGAGCGTTTATGCCTGTGATCATCACGACGGCCCTATCGACCGTTACTCTGGACGAAACCACCGGTTTGCAGAACTCTGTCGATACCTCCTCGCCCCCGGGGGACGCCAACGACAACGACATCCTCACGAGTTCGCTGCCGGGCACCTTCACCTCTCGCCTCACCGCGCTGGGTGCGGGAGCCCCGACCAAAGCCGCCTTGAGCGGCTACACGGGAGGCAGCAACACCGGCGCCAACGCATTCACGTTCACGACCACCGGCACGGTCACCGACCTCTCATTCACGGGCCTGAACGGCGCCGTGCTCAATGGCTTTGACAGCGGCTTCAACACCGCCGATGGCGAGGACATCCTCCTGTTCACCGACACTGCCAACAACAACATCCTCTTGGGGAAGACCGCCGCCGGAGTGATCGTGTTCGCCGCCTACCTGGAGGAAACGGGCACCCCAGTATCGGGCGCGAAGATCTGGATGGTCCAGTACGAAGCGATATCGCACGTCGATCCGACCAACGCCGACGATTCGGTCAGCCTGCTGGACAGGGTCTTCGTCAGTGTGAGCCAGGACGCGGAGTTCAACCTCGCGAACGCACCCTCCGGCCAGAACCTGTTCCTCATGTTCACGAAGGACAATCCGACGGTGGTCAACGGCCGGATTTCCGACGTGACGATCATCGCGACGGGAAAGGACCCGGCCAACCAGTCCGGCGCCAATTCCAACAGCACCTCCGACGACATCAACATTTCCACCGGTGACACGATCAACTCCAGCAAGGCCGGCGGGCCGACGACCTTCGGCACCAACAGCCAGATGATCACGGAGCAGGAGGGCATCCGCTACACGTTCGTGACCGGTGCCAGGGCCGACGTCACCATTCCGGACCTGGACCAGAACGAGGCCGACCTGGAGTCGAACATCGACTTCACGGGCATGTTCGGATCGAGGACCGCCGATTTCGACATCGTGCAACTGCAAAGCGGAAAGACGGCCCAGGTCAAGATCACTGCGTACAGCACGGCGGTCGAGTCCGGCAACAGCTTCGTGGACGGATATGCGAACGACCAGCTGGTTTCAATCACGGGCGTGCGCGTGCTCGACTCCGTCACGGGGGCGGTTCTTGAAACTTACTCGGGCGGGAACGAGGGCACACTGAGTTCGGCCATTGCCATCACCGTCAGTGGCGGTGTCGCGACGATCACGGGCGTCAAGGCCGGCTACTCGATCGAATACACGACCTCGGCCGACCACAACCGTGTGCTCATCGAAAACGGGGCAGCCACCAACGCCTCGGGCAACACCCATGCGGACTTCGACATCGGCGGCTTCAGGCTGCTGCAGGTTTCCGCCGCAATGGCAGAGGTCGGTTCGCTGATGAGGTTCGAGGACGACGGCCCGTCCATCGTGCTGGCGACGCCCACCGATACGGCGGTAGTCAACACGCAGGACGCCGACACCATCGGAACCAACACCGATTCGGCCACTACCAACTTCGCCACCGCATTCACCACGAGTTCGAGCAGCTACGGCGCCGACGGGGCGGGCTCCACCACCGGTTCGCTGTTCGCTTTGGGGGTGAAGACGCAAGGTGGCGACTCCGGGCTCAAGAGCGACGGCGCGACCATCTACCTGTACCTGGTGACCGGCAAGGTCATCGGTTCCACCTCGGTCACGGAAGGCGGCATTCTTACGGCCAACACCATCTTCGACCTGACCGTGGGCGCCACCGGTTCGGTAACGCTGCAGCAGTTCGCCGAGATCGACCACGCGGCCCCGGGTTCTTCGTCGAACTACGCGCTGCAGCAGGCCACCATGGCCGACGACCTGGTCACGCTCAGCGGTACGGTGACGATCACCGACCAGGACGGCGATACGGCGAACGACTCCAAGCTGCTCAATATCGGCGCCAACATCAAGTTCGACGATCATGGCCCGTCGGTCGTGCTGGCAACGCCCACCGACACCGTCCTGCTCAATACGCAGGATGCCGACACCATCGGAGCGAATTCCGTCTCCGCGGTCCAGAGCTTCGCGGCCGCCTTCGGGGTGACGTCGAGCAGCTATGGCGCCGATGGAGCGGGCTCCACCGCCTCGAGCTTCACGCTCGGCCTGGCCACGCCGGGCGGAGCTTCAGGGCTCACGAGCGACGGTGCGGCCATCAAGCTGTACCTGGTGGGCGCGAACGTCGTCGGCTCGACGGCGGCCACCGCGGGGGCGATCACGGCGGACAACACCATCTTCGACCTCGCGGTGAGCGCGGCCGGTTCCGTGACCTTGCGGCAGTTTGCGGAGATCGATCACGCGCTGCCGGGCGTGGGGTCCAACTACGCGGCCCAGCAGGCCACGCTGGTCGATACCTTGATCACCCTCAGCAATACCGTGACGCTCACCGACGGCGATGGCGACACCGCGAGCGATACCAAGGTGCTCAACATCGGCGCCAACATCAAGTTCGACGACCACGGTCCGACGGTGACCGCCATCTCCGACCTCACCGGAGCGAACGACGCCCAACCCATTGCCGGAACCTACAACTTCTCGGTAGGCGCGGACGACGTGGACAACGCGTCGGCGGACGGCATCGTGCTGAACAGCCTGTCTGGAACGACGGCCGGCGGTCGGCCCATCACCGATGCGGCCGTCGCGCACTTTGCCGAAGATGCCACCACGGTCACCTACCACTTCAGCTTCAACTACTACGCCGGGCCTACGTCGACGACGACGCAGGCGGCAACCGGCACGGTCATCTTCAACAAGGCGGACGGTACTTACAGCTTCGACCTGGACCAGGTCTTCGGCGGGCAGACGACGTTTTCCACCAGCGCCCCGCTGGCGTCCTTCAACTACGACACGGAGGGCAACAACTCGCCGGAGATCGTGGTCCAGCAGTACAGCGGCAACTTCTTCGGCGTGCTGTCCGCCAGGGCGGCCACGCCTCCAAGCGACACCAGCGACCTGGTGTCGGGCGGCGATCACGTGTTCACGCCGGGCGAGACCTTCAACAGCGTGGGCGCGGGTTTTGTGAATGTCGCGACCAACACCCTCGGCGTGAACTCCGACACTGTTCAGGCCGGCGAGCTGCTGAACTTCGACTACTACCTGTCGAATCCGGTGAGCAACCCCACGGTGACGAGTCCGCCGCCGAGGCCCGACGCAACGATCGTCGGCACGGACAGGGCTTATGCCGACGCGATCAACATCACGATCGACCAGATCACGGACGGTGAAGACGTGGCTGTCCTGCTGAAGCTGGTCAGCAAGGCGGACAGTTCCGTCACGATGACAAGGCTCCTGGTCGCCAATGCCGCGACGGACTACCAGTCCGCCGGAGGTGGCATGAAGATCGTGAGCATCGGCACGGACGACTACGACAGCGCCACCTACAAGATCGCCGGCGTGCAGGTCATGAGCAGCACCGAAGACATCACCGGCACGGGCGTGAGCCTGAGTACCCACGGCGCGGTGAACCTGACCGCCGCCGGCATGAACTATGCCGATACGGCGGACAACGACGTCTTCAAGATCATCAAGATCGACGTGATCACATCGTCCACCATCAACTCGGACGTGGACCTGCATTTCGGGGGGCAGGTGATCGATGGCGACGCCGATTTTGCGAACTTCGACTTCGATGTCCACCTGGAGATCGATGGCGTTGCCAACTTGATCGGCACGACCAACCAGCCGGAGGTCGTGTAGCGGTCTTTTGAGCAAGGGGAGGCAGCAATGCCGCCTCTTGCCACTTCGCCCGTTACCAGGCGTATTGAAGTCGAAATCCGAGAGTTGGCATGAAAGCTCAGGAAAAGTCCGGCGAACTGCGGCAGGCGATGACGGCGCTCAACGCCTACTTCTTGCGGGCGGCCTGGTTCAGTGTGTGCTCGGGCCTTCTCTTGCTGGCCCCGAGCGCGTACATGCTCGAGGTGTACGGGCGGGTGGTGAACAGCCGCAGCCCGCTCACGCTGGCCATGCTCACGCTGCTGGTCCTGGCGGCTTATTGCCTGATGGAAGTGCTCGACTGGGCGCGCGCCGAGGTGATGTACCGCGCCGGCCGCAAGCTCGACCAGAAGCTGCGCAACCGCGTGTTCACAGCCATCTTTGAGGCGGGACTCAAGCGCTTGCCGGGAGGCACGGTGCAGCCGCTCAACGACCTTCGCACCTTGCGGGAGTTCCTGTATTCACCGCCGCTGCTCGCGCTGATGGAGGCGCCGGTGGCGCTGGTCTTCATGGGGCTCATGTTCGCCATCAGCCCCGTGCTGGGCTGGTCGGCGGTGGTGGGCTCTTTGCTGCAGGTGTTCGTCGGCTGGCTCAACGACCGGAACACGCGACCGCCGCTGGTGGCGGCCAATCGCTGCGCAATCGAGGCGCAGCAGTATGCGGATGCGGCGCTCAGAAACTCGCAGGTCATCGAGTCGATGGGCATGCTGCGGGACGTTCATCGCCGCTGGACGGGCAAGCGGCGCGAATTCTTGCAGCGCGAAGCCCTGGCCTCCGACCACAGCGGGGCCTACCAGGCCATCAGCAAGTTCATGCAGGTCACCATGGGCTCCCTGTTGCTCGGCCTGGGTGCCTGGCTGTTGTTGAGGAACCAACTCAGCAGCGACGCCGGAATGATGGTGGTCGGTTCGATCCTTGGCGGCCGGGCCTTGGCGCCGCTTGTGATGCTGGTGGCGCAGTGGCGCATGGTGGTCCAGGCGAGCGATGCCTGGCAGCGGCTGGGCAGCCTGTTAAGCGCCGTGGCGCCGAGGCCGGAAACGATGTCCCTGCCGCCGCCCAAAGGTGCGCTGCAGGTCGAAAACCTTGTGGCGGGCGCTCCGGGCAGCGGCTCGGCCATCTTGAGGAACCTGGCCTTCAGCCTTTTGCCTGGCGAGGTGCTTGCCGTCGTCGGTCCCTCGGCGGCGGGAAAGACCACCCTCGCGCGCCTCATCGTCGGCCTCTGGCCCGCTGCGAGCGGCAAGGTGCGGCTGGACGGCGCGGACGTATTCGCGTGGGACAAGACCGAGCTCGGTCCGCATATCGGCTATCTGCCCCAGGAGGTGGAGTTGTTCGAAGGCACCCTGGCCGAGAACATTGCGCGCTTTGGTGAGGTTCGGCCTTCGAAGGTCAAGGAGGCCGCATTGGCGGTCGACCTGCACACCTACATCTCCGGCCTTCCGCTAGGCTACGACAGCCCCATCGGACCCGAAGGCACGGTGCTGTCGGGCGGACAACGGCAACGGGTTGCGCTGGCGCGTGCTCTGTACGGCGATCCCGCGCTGGTGGTGCTCGACGAGCCGAACTCGAGCCTCGACGACGCCGGCGACGCCGCTTTGACGTCCGCCATTCTGAATCTCAAGGCGCGCGGCACCACGTTCGTCGTCATGACGCACCGCACCAGCGTGCTGGCCGTGGCCGACAAGATGCTGGTGCTGTGCGACGGCACCGTGCAGGAATTCGGCGCACGCGACGAAGTGCTGGCGGCGCTGCGGCAAGCCGGCGAACAGGCGATGGACCGGATTCGCAAGGCGGCAAACCAACCCGTGTCCAGAGGGCGCGACGCCAGGAACGAAGCGAAGGTCGCGCCAGCCGCGAACGCACAGCCATGAAGCGGCCTTCGTTTTTCAACCGCAGTGAACTGGCGCGCGCGCTCTGGGGATTCCGCAGGGAGTTCGTGCTGGTCGGGCTGCTGAGCTTGCTGGCGAACCTGCTCATGCTTGCGCCGACGGTCTACATGCTGCAGATATTCGATCGCGTGCTGTCCAGCCAAAGCGAGCTGACCCTGCTCGCGGTCTCCTTGATCACGCTGCTGCTGTTCGTGGCGCTGGCCTTGTCGGAATGGCTGCGCTCGCGCCTCCTGGTGCGGGCCAGCCTGCGCTTCGACCGGCAGCTGAGCACCCGGGTTTTCAATGGAAGCTTCCAGGCTTATCTCGGCCAATCCGGGCAGCCGGCTTCCGGCAAGTCACGACCATTCGCAGACCTCAACCAGATCCGCCAGTTCCTCACCGGTCCCGGCGTTTTTGCGCTATTCGATGCGCCCTGGGCGCCGATCTACATCGCTGTGATCTTCTTTCTTCATCCCTGGCTCGGCGTCGCGGCGCTCGCATTCGCGCTGGTCCAGGCTGGGTTGGCGTGGTTCGGACAGCGGCAGACAGTCGCGCCGGCCGAAGAGGCCACAAGAGCCGCGGGCGAAACCATGGGTGACCTGCAGGGCAAGCTTCGGAACATTGAGGTGCTCGAATCGATGGGCATGGTCGCCAATCTGCAGCAGCGCTGGAATCGGCAGCATGCGGCCGCCCTGGAAAAAAGCGCGCTGGCGCAGGGCTGCATCCATCGCGTGGCCGGCTGGAGCAAGTTCATACGCTACAGCCAGCAGTCGCTCGCATTGGGGGCCGGCGCGCTGCTGGTGATCGACGGCCAGCTGTCACCCGGCGCCATGATTGCGGCAAACGTGCTGATGAGCCGCGCTCTGGCGCCCATCGACCAGCTGGTTGGCACGTGGCGCGGCTTTGTCTGCTGCCGCGGGGCGTTCCAACGCCTCGAAAGACTGTTGGATGAATTCCCGGGACAGGACCCTGTTGCCTCCGGGGCCGCACCGACCGGGGCCATCAGCTTGAAAGATGTTTCCGCAGGAGCCGCGGGGCGTGCGACGCCGATCCTGAAGAACATCTCGTTCGCGGTTGCCGCTGGAACCGTGGTTGCGGTACTGGGCCCTTCGGGGTCGGGCAAGTCGACGCTGGCAAAGGTGATGGTAGGCATCTGGCGCGCGTCTTCCGGTGCGGTGCTGCTCGGCGGCGATCCGATCGGCGGGTGGAATCGCCAGGCGCTGGGGCCGCACATCGGCTACCTGCCGCAGGACGTGGAATTGTTCGGCGGCACCATCGCGGAAAACATTGCGCGGCTCGGCGAGGTCGACTCGCGCAAGGTCATCGAGGCCGCAAGCAGTGCGGGCATGCACGAGACGATCCTGCGTTTTCCGAAGGGCTACGACACGCCCATCGGCGAAGCGGGCAACCTGCTTTCCGGCGGGCAGAGACAGCGCATCGGACTGGCGCGCGCGATCTACGGCGACCCTTCGCTCATCGTGCTGGATGAGCCGAACGCCAACCTGGACGATGTGGGCGAAGCAGCGCTTGTCCGGGCCATACGCGAACTGAAGGCCAAGGGGAAAACAGTGTTCCTTGTGACGCATCGCCAAGGCGCAATGGCCGTGGCCGACCGCCTCATGGTCCTGCACGAAGGCGTCCTGGCTGCGGATGGACCACGCGATGCGGTGCTTGCGTCCTTTCGGCGCCCGCAGCCGGCGGTGCGAACGGCCGGCCTGGTGCAGTCCGCGTGACCCCACGCAGCCGTGTCATCCATCCATCTGTCGGAGCTTCAAATGGCCAAACCGAATCTTCTCAGGGATGTCACTTCCAACCCCTTGCCGGCTCGGGATGTCGATCCGCCTGAGGACGATGCAGGCGGCCTCAGGAACGAGTTCGGCCGTGCGGGGCGCATCGGCGTGTGGGCGTTGGCGGCGGGATTCGGCGGGTTCCTGCTGTGGGCTGCATTTGCGCCGCTGGACGAGGGCGTGCCGAGCCAGGGCCAGGTGGCCATCGACACCAAGCGAAAGGCGGTCCAGCACCAGATTGGCGGCATCCTCAAGGAAGTGCGGGTGGGCGAGGGCGACCAGGTTCAGGAAGGACAGCTGCTGTTCAAGCTCGATGACGCCGCAGCCAGGGCGAGCTTCGAAACCGTGCGGCAGCGCTACCTTGGCTTTCGCGCCATACAGAGCCGGCTGCTGGCCGAACAGGCGGATCAGAACACCGTCGACTTCCATCCGGACCTGCAGGCGGCGGCCTCGGATCCGCTGATCCGGCAGCAGATGTTCAACCAGGAGCATCTGCTCAGGTCGCGCCGCGCCGCCTTGCGCGCCGACCTGCAATCGATCGAAGAGAACATCCAGGGCCAGCAGGAGTTGTCCCAAGCCTATTCGAGCATGCTGGTCAGCCGCCGGACGCAGCTCTCGCTTCTCCACGAAGAACTGGGCCAGACGCGCAAGATGGTCGGCGAAGGCTTTGCCCCGCGCAATCGCCAGCTGGAAATGGAGCGGCAGGTCGCGGAATCGAACACCTCCATTGCCGAACTCATCGGCAACATGGGCCGTGCCCGGCGTTCCATCGCCGAGCTTCGCCAGCGTGCCATTGCCAGGCAGCAGGAGTACCACAAGGAGGTGGAAACCCAGCAGGCCGAAGTCAGCCGCGAAGTGCTTGGCGACTACGAGAAGTACGTCGCCCTGCGCGACGAACTGGGCCGCACCGAGATCCGCTCGCCCGCCTCGGGCCAGGTGGTGGCGCTGGTGGCGCAGACCGTCGGCGGTGTGGTTGCGCCAGGGCAAAAACTTATGGACGTGGTTCCCGCCAACGAGCCCTTGCTGCTCGAGACCCGGGTGCCGCCGCACTTGATCGATCGCGTCCGCGCGGGGATCCCGGTCGATGTGCGCTTCTCATCCTTTGCGCATTCTCCGCAGCTCGTGGTGCAAGGCAAACTGGTCTCGGTCTCTGGCGACTTGCTGACAGACCCGCAGACCAATGCGAGCTACTACCTCGCGCGTGTGGCCGTGACGCCAGAGGGCCTCCAGAAGCTCGGCAAGCGCTCGCTCCAGCCGGGCATGCCGGTCGAGGTGGTCTTCAAGACCGGGGAGCGCTCGCTGCTTGTCTACCTTCTGCATCCGCTCACCAGGCGCATTGCCGCGTCGATGACGGAAGAATGAAGGTGAAGCAAAAAACCTGCTGGCGTTCGCTGCTGCCGCGGACTTTCTGCGGTTGGCTCCTGCGTTGACCCGGCTGGTCAGATAACGGGCACGCTGGTCTCCTTCAGCACGCGCAGCACGAAGTGCGATTTGCTGTGGCGGATGCCCGGGATCTTGTAGAGCTTTTCGCGCAGCAGCCGTTCGTAGTCGCGCGTGTCGCGCACTGCGATGCGGATGTAGTAGTCGTAGTCGCCCGACACGAGGTACGCCTCCTGGATCTCCGGAATGGTTGCGAGCACGCGGCCGAAGTCGTACAGGGTTTCGTCGGTGTGGCTTTCGAGCGTGACCTGGACGATGACCGAATCGTGATAGCCGAGCTTGGCCGGATCGACATCGATGGTGTAGCGCTTGATCACGCTCTGGGCCTCGAGCTTCTTGATGCGCGTCCAGCAACTGGTGGGCGACAGGCCGACCTCCTGGCCGATCTCCTGCAGGGTCTTGCGCGAGTCGAGCAGCAGGACCCGTAGGATCGCCATATCGATCTTGTCGAAAGATCCTTCTTCTTTGACGGGTGTTTTCCGAAGAGTTTTCATCAGATGGGCTGAATGAGCCGAAAGTAGGAAGCGAATTCTGCATCAGAACCGGAAGAATCGATGGCATGCGACTGCTCGACCTTCCTCCGACTTCTTCTCCATCCCTGCGGCCCGCCGCCTCCGCCGATGCGGCCCGCGTGCGCAACGGGGCCGAAGCCCTGCTCGACGCATTGGTCGAGTGCGGCGTCGACACTCTTTTTGGCTACCCAGGCGGCGCCGCGCTGCCGCTTTATGACGCGCTCCACGGGGAGCCGCGGCTGCGCCACGTACTCGTGCGGCACGAGCAGGCCGCCGTGCATGCCGCAGAGGGCTATGCGCGCACCACGGGGCGCGTAGGCGTGGTGCTCGTCACATCGGGGCCTGGCGTGGGCAACACCATCAGCGGCTTGCTCGACGCCATCAGCGATTCGGTACCGCTCCTGTGCATCAGCGGGCAGGTGGCGACGGGCGTGATCGGCACGCAGGCCTTCCAGGAGAGCGACGCGCTCGGCATGTCTCGCCCGGTGACCAAGTGGAACCAGCAGGTGCGCGTGGCCGACGACGTGCCGCAGCTGGTGCGCCGCGCGCTGGAGATCGCCGCGTCGGGGCGGCCCGGGCCGGTGCTGCTCGACGTGCCCAAGGATGTGCAGCTCATGCGGCTTGGGCACGGTGCCGAACCCAGGCCGCTGCGTGCGCTGCGCACGGGCGGGGCCGCGCTGCCGCCAAGGGCCATGCTGCAGCGCGCGGCCGACCTGATCGGGGCGGCTCGCCGGCCGGTGCTCTATGGTGGCGGAGGCTTGATCAACTCGGGCCCAGCCGCGTGCGAAGCCTTCGCGCAGCTGGTGCACCGCCTGCACGCGCCGTGCACGCTCACGCTGATGGGGCTCGGCGCCTTTCCCGCATCGGACCCGAATTTCATCGGCATGCTGGGCATGCACGGCACGCTCGAAGCCAACCTGGCCATGCACGAGGCCGACCTTGTGGTGTGCATCGGCGCACGCTTCGACGACCGCGTGACCGGCAAGCTCGACGAGTTCTGCCCGCACGCGCGCAAGATCCACATCGACATCGATCCGGGCAGCATCAACAAGGTGGTGAAGGTGGACGTACCGATGGTCGGCGATTGCGGCGCCGTCGCCTGCGCCTTGCTCGCGCTGCTGCCCGCGGACGACTTTCCGCCCGAGCGCCTTGCGCCTTGGTGGCAGCGCATCGAACGCTGGCGCGCGGAAGATTGCCTTGGTTTCACGCCGCGCGGCGATGCGATCCTGCCGCAGCAGCTGATGGCGTCGCTGCAGCGGGCCATCGCCGGTCGCGATGCCATCGTGTCGACCGACGTAGGCCAGCACCAGATGTGGGCCGCGCAATACCTGCGCTTCGAACGGCCGCGGCGCTGGCTCACCTCGGGCGGCGCCGGCACCATGGGCTACGGATTGCCGGCGGCCATCGGCGCGCAGATCGCGCACCCCGGGGCACTCGCGGTGTGCGTGAGTGGCGACGCCTCGGTGCTCATGAACATCCAGGAGCTTTCAACGGCGGTGCAGCACCGCGCGCCGGTGAAGCTGGTGCTGTGCAACAACGGCTACATGGGCATGGTGCGCCAGTGGCAGGAGCTCAATCACGGCAACCGGCTGAGCCACAGCTGGAACGAGGCGCTGCCCGATTTTGTCGCGCTGGCTAGGGCTTTTGGCTGGGGCGCGCGGCGCGTTCTGGATCCGGCCGAGTTGGAGGCGGCGCTGGCCGAATGCCTGGCCAGCGAAGGGCCGTTCTTCCTGGACGTGCAGGTTGCGGCACAGGAGAACTGCTTTCCGATGATGCCGGCGGGTTGCGGGCACCATCAGGTGATGCTTTCGAAGGACCGGTGGTACGAAGAAGAGCCCTGAGATCTTGCTCCCTCTCCCTCTGGGAGAGGGGGAAAGAAAAGAAAACGCTCAGGACTTGATGAAAGCCAGCAGGTCCGAGTTGAACTTGTCCTTGTGCGTGTCCGTCAGGCCATGCGGCGCGCCCGGGTAGACGATGAGCTTGTTGTTCTTCACCAGCTTGGCCGATGCCAGGCCCGAAGCGGCGATAGGGACGATCTGGTCGTCGTCGCCGTGGACGATGAGCGTCGGCACGTCGAACTTCTTCAGGTCTTCGGTGAAGTCGGTTTCCGAGAACGCCTTGATCGAGTCATAGGTGTTCTTGTGGCCTGCCATCATGCCCTGTGCCCACCACGCGTCGATCAAGCCCTGCGACACCTTCGCGCCCGGCCGGTTGAAGCCGAAGAACGGACCCGTGGGCAGGTCCTTGTAGAACTGCGAGCGGTTGGCGAGCTGCGCCGCGCGCAGGCCGTCGAACACCTCCATCGGCAGGCCACCGGGGTTGGCGGCGGTCTTCAGCATTTGCGGCGGCACGGCCGAGATCAGCGCGGCCTTGGCCACGCGCTTGGTGCCGTGGCGGCCGATGTAGCGGGCCACTTCGCCGCCGCCGGTCGAGAAGCCGACCAGGATGGCGTTCTTCAGGTCCAGCGTTTCGATGACCGTCGCCAGGTCGTCGGCGTAGGTGTCCATGTCGTTGCCGTTCCAGGGCTGGCTCGAGCGGCCGTGGCCCCGGCGGTCATGCGCCACGGCGCGGTAGCCCTGCGAGGCAAGGAACAGCATCTGCGATTCCCAGCTGTCGGAATTGAGCGGCCAGCCGTGGCTGAACACGACGGGCTGGCCGGATCCCCAGTCCTTGTAGTAAAGCTGGGTGCCGTCCTTGGTGACGATGGTGTTGCTCATGAGTTGCTTTCCTTTTGAAGATGCAGGAGCCGCGCCGGCTTTCGGCACGACGGTTGAAGCGGCGGATGCCACTTGGGAGAAGCCGGTCCCTACGAGGGCCCCGGCTGCAACGGAAGCGCCGCCGACCAGCAGGCTGCGGCGGGTTGGGGCGGCGATAGTGAGATTTTTATTGCTGTTGGCGGACATGGTGCGTTCCTTTTTTGACGTGGTGGTTAATGTGAAGCTAGAACTATCGTTCGTATGAATATCGTGTGCGATATAAACATGGGAGAAAAACAGGAAGACGGATGCGGCGGGCCATCACGCGTTCCTGTCGAGGTTGGAGCGCAGCGTTTTCAACTGCGTGCGCAGCTTGGCGATGTCCTTGGGTGGCAGTTCCATGGCCTCGGCAAGGCATGACGGAAGCGCCTTGGCCTTGCCGCGCAGCGCCCGGCCTTCGGCGGTGAGCGACACGATCACCTGGCGTTCGTCCGTTGCCGACCGCACGCGCTGGATCAGGCCGCGTGCTTCGAGGCGCTTGAGAAGAGGGGTGAGTGTGGTTGTTTCGAGCGCCAGCCGTGTGCAGATCTCGGACACGTTGACGCCATCCTGCTCCCACAGCACGAGCATGACGAGGTATTGCAGGTAGGTGAGGTCCAGGTCGCGCAGCAGGCCGCGGTACACCTTGTTGAGGCTCAGCATCGTCGAATAGAGGGCGAAGCAGAGCTGCTCGTCCAGCGCCAGCGCATCGGCCTGGGGAGCAGGGGTGCGTTGGACGGGGAGTTGCTTGGAAGCCATGGACGAATATTACATCGCGTGCGATCTAATTGCAAGCAATGCTTTTCGGTGTGTCACCTGCTGCTGGAGAGCCAGCCCGCCGGTCCGCAAGAAAGACCACGGGCGCGGCAGGCTACGGCAGCGTGCAGCTTCGCACGCGGCGCCGTTTCGGGCAAGCGGCGTGACACATTGTCCCGCTCCTGGAACATCGGCCGGCGTCGCCGTCGCCCAGTGTGCCGGTGCGCCCTTGCAGAGGCGCGGACGGAACGGCCCTTGCTATGACAAGCGGGTCCATGACTTCGCCCCGCCGCCCATCACCGCCCATGAACTCTGCCGACCTCGCCTTCGCCCCGCGGCAAGACCTGGGCATTCGCACGGTGAGCGTGAGCGCACCCGGGCGCCTGCACCTGGGTTTTCTCGATCCCTCCGGTTCCCTCGGGCGCGCCTTTGGCAGCCTGGGCGTGGTGATCGATGGCTTCACGACCGAGCTCGAGTTGGCCGCGTCGGCTTCGGATGAACTGGCCGCCGACACGCCGGCCGCGGAGGCCGAGCTGGCTCGTGCCGCCGCGCATCTCTCGGCGCTGCGGCAGCGCAGCGGCTGCCATACGCCGCTGTCGTTGCGCCTGGGCCAAGTGCTGCCGCCGCACGCCGGCTTCGGTTCGGGCACGCAGCTCGCCGCCGCCATTGGGCGCGCCTTTGCCGAATGGCATGGCCTGGACGTAGGCACCGCGACGCTGGCGCACTGGCTCGGCCGCGGTTTGCGCTCGGGCATCGGCATTGCGGGCTTCGACACCGGCGGCCTGCTGCTCGACGGCGGCCCCGGTGCCAGCGGCCTGCCGGCGCCGCTGCTCTCGCGCATTCCGTTTCCGGAGGATTGGCGAATCATCGTGGTCCAGGACCCTGGGCACCGCGGCCTGTCCGGTGGCGCAGAAAAGAGCGCCATCGCGGCCTTGCCGCCGCTGCCGCAGACCGTGGCGGCCGACATCTGCCACCAGGTGCTGATGCGCGTGCTGCCCGGTGCGGCCAGCGGGGAGTTCGCGCCCTTCGCCGCCGGTATCAATCGCATGCAGCAACTGCTTGGAGATCACTTTGCGCCGGCGCAGGGCGGTGTCTTCACCAGCCTGGCGGTGGCGCGGCTGATGCAATGGTTTGCCGATGCGAGCCGTGCCAACGGCGCGGCCATCGGACAAAGCTCATGGGGCCCGACTGGCTTTGCGATCGTGCCGTCGGAAACACGTGCCCAACTGCTGGTCGATGCCGCGCGCGCCGGCGGGCACATCGACCCGGCGCTCGAGATCCGCATCGTCACCGGCCGCAACCGCGGCGCCGTGGTGCGCGACCGCAACGTGCCGGCGCGCGCGCGCTGAATCCCCGCAGATTCTTTTCCACCACTCCAACGCAGGCCCTCTCTCATGGAACGTCCCCGCATCCTCCACATGTTCACCCCCGGCCCCCAGATGAGCCCGTTCGACATCAACATGGCGGCGGACGCGGGCTATCAGATCATCGTGCCTTACTGCGGCGTGGCAATCGACCGCATCACGGGGCTGACGCAAGACACCATCTTCTCCCGCGGGCCCAAGGGCGTGGCGCGCACCGGCATCTTCATCGGCGGACGCGATGCACAGCTGGCGGCCGACATGCTCGAGCGCGCAAGGACCTCGATGGTCAAGCCCTTCGTCGTCTCGCTGATGGCCGACCCGAGCGGTGCCTACACCACGGCCGCGGCCATGGTGGCGTGCGTTGAAGCTGCGTTGAAGCGCAACCATGGCCACGGCCTGGAAGGCCAGCGCGTGGTGATCCTTGGCGGCACCGGCCCGGTGGGCCGCGTGGCCGGCGTGATCGCTGCGCAGGCCGGGGCCGACGCGTACCTGTCGAGCCGCAACGGCATCGACGCGGCGCAGGAGGCCGCGGACGAAACCGGCCAGCGCTTTGGCGTGAAGCTGCACGGCCTCTCGGGCGGCGACCCCGACGCGGTGCGCCGTTCCATTGCCGATGCCGACGTGCTGCTGGCCTGCGCGGCCGCGGGCGTGCAGGTGGTCTCCGCTGAAGCGCTGGGCGCCGCGACGCGGCTCAAGGTGGCGGCCGACGTGAACGCGGTGCCGCCCGAAGGCATTGCCGGCGTGGGCGTGATGGACGACGCCAAGCCGCTGGCCGGCACGCAAGCGGTGGGCATCGGCGCACTCGCAGTCGGCAACGTCAAGTACCAGACGCAGCACCGCCTGCTGGTGCAGATGTGCGAGGCCGAGAAGGCGCAGGTGCTGAGCTTCGGCGAAGCCTTTGCGGTTGCGCGCGCGTTCCTGGCCGAGCAGGCCGCCAAGGCGGCTTGAAGCGCCTCAGTCCGATGCCGACGATTGCCGTTGCCGCCATCTCCGCGCGCGCCGTGGCGGAGGCGGCGGCCAGCGACGGCTTCAAGGTCATTGCGCTCGATCTCTTCGGCGACATCGACACGCGCCGCGCCGCATCCCGCTGGCTGCCGATCGGCGAGCCCGGCAGCCTGCAGATCAATGCTGCGAGTGTGTTGACGGCGTTGCGCACGTTGGCGGAAGAGGGCGCCGACGGCGAGCCCGTGCTCGGCTGGATCGCGGGCAGCGGCTTCGAAGGCGAGCCCGGCTTGCTTGAAGAGGGCGCGGCCGTGCTGCCGCTGATCGGCACCGCGCCCGCCGACGTGCGCCGCCTGCGCGACCCGGCTGCCTTCTTCGGCTTTCTTGCGGCGCACGTCATCCCCTTTCCGCAGGTGCTGCTGCAGGCGCCTGACGATCCCGCGGGTTGGCTGATGAAAGACGCGCACGGCTGCGGCGGCTGGCACGTGCGCCATGCGCCGTGGTCGATGGACGAGCCGCCTTCGCCGCACCACTACTTCCAGCGTGAGATGGCGGGAGTGCCGATGTCGGCCACCTTCATCGCCAATGGCCGCGACGTTCACGTGCTCGGCTTCAACGCGCAGAGCGTGCGCCGCTTTGGCACGCGGCCCTACGTGTTCTGCGGTGCCCTGGGACCGGTGCCGATGGCCGAACAACTTGCGAGCCGCTTGACCGATATCGCGCGTGCGTTGGCTGCCGAGTTCGAACTGCGCGGCCTCTGCAGCCTCGACTTCATGTGCGACGGCGACGCCATCGGCGTGCTCGAAGTCAATCCCCGTCCGCCGGCCAGCATGAGCCTCTACCGTTGGCCCGCCGGCGCGCCGGGCGTGATGCAGGCGCACCTGCGCGCCTGCCTGCACGGCGAACTGCCATCGACGCCTTTGCCGGCGCAGGACATCGAAGGCATCGAGATCGTGTTCGCACGGCAAGCCATCCAGCTCGATGCCGCCGCGGCGGAGCGTCTTTCCGCGTGGCCTGGAATTCGAGACGTGCCGGCCGCGGGCCAGCGGTTCGACATCGACGACCCCGTGTGCACCCTGAGCGCGAGCGGCACCAGCGCAGAGCAGGTGCGCGACCGCTTGAACGAAGGCCGTGAACGGCTGCTGCAATCATTGGAGACCCACGCATGAGCAACACATCCTCGCCCATGGCTGCTGCAGGCCTGAGCGTCAACCTGCTGGCCCGTCCACTGGTCGAGCGCCTGCTGGCCGGCGCCGATGCGCTCGGGCTGCGGGTGCGCCGCGACGACACCGGCGTGCACGTCGTCGATGCCGGCATCGACGCGCCGGGCAGCGTGGCGGCGGGCCTGCAAGTCGGCGAAATCTGCATGGGCGGGCTCGGACACGTGAACCTGCGCAGCGGTGGAGCGGGCGAGGGCTGGCCCACGTGGCTCGACGTGCGAAGCTCGCAGCCGGTGCTGGCATGCCTCGGCAGCCAGTACGCGGGCTGGAGCCTTGCGGCCACCAAGGAAGAGACCGGCGGCAAAAAGTTTTTTTCGCTCGGCTCGGGCCCGGCGCGCGCACTGGCGGTGAAGGAAAAGCTCTTTGCCGAACTGGGCTACCGCGACCACGCGCCATGCGGCGTGCTGGTGCTCGAGGTGGACCGGCCTCCGCCCAGGATCGTGATCGACAAGCTTCTGCGCGATTGCGGCCTCGCGCCCGAGGCACTGACGCTGATCCTCACGCCCACCACCAGCCTCGCGGGCACGACGCAGGTGGTGGCGCGCGTGCTCGAGGTGGCGCTGCACAAGGCACATGAATTGGGCTTTGCTCTGGCGAATATCGTCGATGGTGCCGGCACCGCGCCGCTGCCGTCACCGAGCGCAGACGGCGTCGAGGCCATGGGCCGAACCAACGACGCCATCCTGTACGGCGGCCGCGTGCACCTCACGGTCCGTGGCGACGACGCCGCGGCGCGCGAGTTGGCCCGTGCGCTGCCGTCGCGCAATTCACGCGACCACGGCCGTTCGTTCGCGCACATCTTCAAGGAGGTCGAGTACGACTTCTACAAGATCGACGGCGCGTTGTTCGCGCCGGCCGAGGTGTGGGTCAACAACATCGACAGCGGCAACACCTGGCATGGCGGCGCGCCCGAGATGGGGCTGCTGCAGCGGCTCTGGCTGCAGGAAGCATGAAGGCGACCCCATGACCATGCGTATCGCAATCATGACCGACGAGATCGGCTGGCACACCCGCCAGCTGCAAGCCGCCTTGCGCGCGCGCGGCGCGGTGGGGCGCTGCGTCGACCTGGCCGACTGCAACATCGACACCACCGCCGCCTGGCATGGCCTGGTCATTCCGGGCTACGGCCGTGAGTTGCCCGATGCGGTGCTGGTGCGCGGCATTGCCGGCGGCAGCTTCGAGCAGGTCACCAAGCGCCTGGGCGTGCTGCATGCGCTGCGCGAACTGGGCGTGCCGGTCTACAACGACGCCCGCGCCATCGAGCGCACCGTGGACAAATCGATGACCAGCCTGCTGCTGCATGCCGCGCGCATACCGGCACCGGCCACCTGGGCCACCGAGTCGGCTGCGCAGGCGCGGCGCATCGCGATGCGCGAGGTGGCCGCGGGCCATGCGCTGGTGCTCAAGCCCTTGTTCGGATCACAGGGCAAGAACCTACGGCTCGTGGGCGAGATCGACGGCGTGCACCATCCCATGCCCGACATCGATGCTGGCTATGCGGGCCTGGCCTATCTGCAGCGCTTCGTTCCGCCCATGGCCTCGCCCGGCTTCGACTGGCGCGTGATGGTCGTGGGCGGGCGCGCCATCACCGCGATGCGGCGCGTCAGCGCGCACTGGATCCACAACGTGGCGCAGGGTGCGCGCTGCGAACCAGCCACGCTGGAGCCGGCGCTCGCGCAAATGGCCGAAGGCGCGGCGCGGGCGCTCGACATGGACTACGCCGGCGTGGACCTCATCGCCGCCGCCAGCGGGCCGAAGATCCAGGTGCTGGAGGTCAACGGCGTGGCTGCCTGGCAGGGCCTGCAGCGCGTCACGGGCTTCAACATCGCGCGCGCCATCGTCGATGACCTGATCGATCGCAGGATGGCAGAGGCACACAGTGCCGTAAAGGCGGGCGTGGCGCCAGAGCGCCGCGCCTGATGGCCATGCGCCAGGCGGCCATCGAGCGCGCAAGGGCCTGTTTCCTTCGGGCCTGCTGGCTCGATGTGGCCGTGCGCAAGCCGGGCAATGTGAGCCTGGCTTCGCCCGGCCATGGCATGCAGGCGTCGATGTTCATTGCCAGCGCCCGCGCCGCGGCCGGGCCGCTGTTCGAGCCGGGGCTCTCCGTGGGCGAGCGCATCGAGGCCGCGGTGGAGGCCACCTGGGCCGTGGCGGGGTGCAACACCAACCTGGGCATCCTGCTGCTGTGCGCACCGGTGGCGCTGGCCATTGAGCAGCATCCCGGCGCCGCAACGCCGGCGGCCCTGCGCGCCGCGGTCGAGGGCGTGCTGGCCACGCTGGACATCGGCGATGCCAGTGCGGCCTACCGTGCCATCGCGCGTGCTCACCCGGGCGGCCTTGGAAGCGCGGCGGAGCAGGACGTGCACGACGCACCCACCATCGACCTGCGCGCCGCCATGGCGCTGGCCGCCGACCGGGACCTGATTGCGCGCCAGTACCGCGACGGTTTTGCCGATCTGTTCGCCCTCGCATTCCAGGCACCGGTGTTCCAGGCGAGTTTCGGGGAAGCTCCGGCCGATGCCGGGACGCCACCGGATACAGCCACTGTGGCTTCGGTCCAACGGCTTTACCTTGCTTGCCTTGGCGCCTTTCCCGATTCACACATTGTTCGAAAACACGGCGAGCGCGTGGCACAGACTGTCATGACGGCGGCGCAGGGCTGGCGCGAGCGCGCGGCCGCGGGCGCCATGCCCGATGCCGATCCTGCCTTTGCCGAGTGGGACCTTTCTCTCAAGGCCGCAGGCGTCAACCCCGGGACGAGCGCCGATTTCACCGTGGCGGCGCTGCTGCTTTCGGGCTGGATCCGCTCCTGCGCGGGGCCGGCGGGCGATGCGGCCGACGCATGGCACGGATCGTGATACCCATGGCATTGCGCTGGTCTTGCTGGCCGGTGTCGTATTGACCCTAATCACCTTGGACCTCTGAGAGGAGACTCGAAACCATGGCAAAAATCGATCGACTGATGGTGGGCGAATCGCTCGTTGGCGACGGCAATGAAGTCGCCCATATCGACCTGATCATCGGACCGCGCGGCAGCGCCGCCGAGACAGCCTTCGCCAACGCGTTGACGAACAACAAGGACGGCTTCACATCGCTGCTCGCAGTCGTGGCGCCCAACCTGCTGACCAAACCCGCCACCGTGATGTTCAACAAGGTGACCATCAAGGGCGCCAAGCAGGCGGTGCAGATGTTCGGTCCCGCGCAGCGCGGCGTGGCCCTGGCGGTGGCCGACAGTGTCGAGGATGGCACCATCCCCATGGCGGAGGCGGACAACCTGTTCATCTGCGTCGGCGTGTTCATCCACTGGCTTGCCGACGACGACAAGAAGATCCAGGACTACAACTACCAGGCTACCCGCGAGTCCATCCAGCGTGCAGTGGCCGGCTTGCCGACTGCCGCCGAAGTGGTCGACAAGAAGGGCACCACGGCGCACCCCTTCGCAGCCCATCTGTGAGGCTCTGAGCCACCGATCCGCACAAAGAAAAACCGACGCGCGAGGCGCGTCGGTTTTTTCGTTGTGCGATGTTCAGCGTTTGGCGGGCACCATGCCGCTCGCAAGAAAGTTCAGCACCGTGGCGCCGGGCGAAGACTTGGAAGCACGGTGCGTGGGCGCATGGCGTTCGATCTGCACGCCCACGGCTTGCACGTCGTCGAACTTGCGCGGCTTCACGACCTTGACGCGAGCCCAACTGGCACCGAACTCGTCGATGAGGATGTCTGCAATGGCCTCCGCAAAGGCCTCGAGCAGCTGCAGCCGGTGCTCGGCCATGAGGCGCACCAGCCGTTCGCGCACCAGGCCGTAGTCGATGGTGTCGCCGATGCGGTCGGTATCGCAGGCACGCGCGCGCGGCACGCCAGCATGCACATCGATCACCAGCGGCTGCGGATCATGCAGCTCCGAATCGTGGATGCCGATCACCGTTTGCCCGCTGAAGCCTTCGATGAAGATCAGGTCCATGGGCGTGGGCGCTTCCGCTGCGCCGGGAGCATGCGGGGCATTCGAAGCGAAGGGGCTGGCGGAAGGGCGCGGGCTGTGGTTCAAGTGGGTCTCCAAATGCTTCGAATGTGTTTGAAAGTGTGTCTGGTGCCCCGCAAACGGGCCAACGACAGGGTTCATGAACGCAAAATGCAGGCCAGAGACCGGACCCGCCGCGAGGCTGCGAGTGCTTGGTGTTTCACCCGGTGCGCAGCAACTCAGCAGGCACAACAATGGGCCGACCAAGGAGACATATGGAACGCGCCGGAGAACTCCAATGACATTGACGCTGCGACAAGGCGACAGGCACGCTGACCGCGTGCTCGACGTGGTGAGGCGGGGCTTCCACGAGGAGGGCAACGACCTGGTCACGCGCTCCTGGAGCCGTTGCCTGAACCAGTACCAGCTCGACCCGGGCCGTCCGCGCGAACCGGTGGTCATTGCGTCGTCGGCCCTGCAGAGCCGGCGCAACCAGCATGCCGACGTGATCGAGTGCGCGCGCTACGAGATGACCACGCTCTACCAGCAGCTTGCGGACGCGGAGTCCGCGGTGGTGCTGACCGACACCGACGGCGTGATCGTACACATGGTGTCCTCGCCCGAGTTCGCGGCCGAAGCCGAGCCCATGGGCCTGCGCGCGGGCGGCATGTGGGGCGAGGCCGAGGCCGGCACCAACGGCATGGGCACCTGCCTCGCGGCCGCGCACCCGATCTCCGTGCGGCGCGAAGAACATTTCTTCAGCCACTTCACACAGCTCACCTGTTCGGCGGTGCCGGTGTTCGACCCATCCGGCGAGATCATCGCCGTGCTCGACGTGACCAGCCGTTCCAGCCTGATGCAGCAGCACGTGCTGGTGCTGCTGGGCATGACGGCACGCATGATCGAGAACCGGCTCATCGACAAGCGCTTCTCGAATGCGCACCCGCTGCACTTCCACAGCCGGCCGGAGTTCGTCTACACGCTGCATGAAGGCAAGCTCGCAGTAGGTGACGACGGGCGCATTCTTGCGGCCAACCGCAGCGCGCTGTTCCAGCTTGGCGTGCAGACGATGGACGAGATCCGCACGCAGCGCATCGACGATCTGTTCCAGACCTCGCTCGAAGACATCGTGCAGCGCAGTCTTTCTTCTTCATTCCATCCGGTGGTCGCCTACCGGGCCAATGCGGCGCTGCGCTTCTTTGCGGTGGCGCGCCGGCCCGCGTCCGATGCGGCAACGCCTTCTCGCGCAACGCGTGCAAGCGGCGCCGTTGCGGGTCCCATCGTCGCGGAGACGGGCCCCGATGCGTTCCGTGCGCCGCTGCGGCCCGCGCCCTTGCGCTCGCCCGGCGTGCGCACTTTCAAAGACGCGCGCCTGGTCGCGCACCTGGACACCGCCCGCCGCGTGGTCGCGCGCCGCACGCCGGTGCTGCTGTGCGGTGAAACAGGTTCGGGCAAGGAAGTGTTCGCGCGCGCCATCCATGAAAGCAGCCCGCATGCGGAAGGCGCGTTCGTGGCCGTCAACTGCGCGAGCCTGCCCGAGACGCTGATCGAGTCCGAACTCTTCGGCTACAAGGCCGGCGCCTTCACGGGCGCACAACGCAGCGGTCGGCGCGGCAAGATTCTTCAGGCCGACGGCGGCACGCTGTTCCTCGATGAAATTGCCGACATGCCGCTGGAGCTGCAGGCCCGCCTGCTGCGCGTGCTCGACGAGCGGCAGGTCACGCCGCTCGGTACAGAGGAAACACATCCGGTCGATTTCCAGCTTGTGAGCGCGAGCCATCAGCACTTGCCGAGCCTGGTGCGCGAAGGCCGCTTCCGCGAAGATCTCTACTACCGGCTCGCCGGCATCGAGCTCGACCTGCCGCCGCTGCGCGACCGCACCGACAAGCGCGAGCTGATCCATGACGTGCTGAAGGACGAGGGCGGCAGCGACAGCCGCCTGGGCGAAGACGCCGAACGCGTGCTCATGGCCTATGCATGGCCCGGTAACCTGCGGCAGCTGCGCCATGTGTTGCGCAGCGCCGCCGCGCTGGCGGACGGCAAGACCATCACGCGCGAGCACCTGCCGTCCCTGGCTGCAAGGACGGCGCCTTCGCCAGTCTCTTCCTACGCCGCGCTGCCTGCCGCATCCGAACCCTCGGAGTCGCTGTCGGATGCGGCGCCCTCCGACGCGGCACCCGCGATCAAACTCAATCCGATCCAGGCCAACGAGAGGCAAGTGCTGCTGCAGATGCTCGAGCAGCATCGCTGGAACGTGAGCAACGTCGCCAAGGCGCTCGATGTCAGCCGTAACACCTTGTACCGAAAACTCCACAAGCTTCACATCGAAATCTCTCCACCCGATTGAGCCGGCAGGCTCGCAGACGATGACGACGAACGGGGAACCGCCGCCGGATGCGGTCAAGATCGATCCGCGCGGTGCGGCGCTGGCTGCGGAAGACGATGAAGCGCCGCTGCCCGCATCGCCGCCGCGCTCACGCATGGCGTGGTGCATCACCGGATCGGGCCACTTCCTGGAGGAATCGCTCGCGCTTGCCTCGCGGCTGCCATCGGTGGATCTCTTCCTCTCGGCCGCCGCGGAGGAAGTGCTGCCCATCTACAAGCTGCCCATCGAAGCGCTGAAGAAGCGCTTTCGCGTCTTCCGCGACAAGACCGCGAGCGGCGTGCCCGTGGGCATGCTCTACGACGATGTCTATCACACGGTGGTGGTGGCGCCGGCCACCAGCAACACGGTTGCCAAGTGCGCTTTCGGCATCAGCGACAGCCTGCCGACCAACATGTTCGCCCAGGCCGGCAAGCTCGGAATTCCTGGCATCGTGTTTGCATGCGATACGGAACCGGTGGTGGTGACCAAGTCGCCGCATGACTGGGTCACGCTGCGCCCGCGGCGCATCGAACTGGACAACGTGGAGCGGCTGCGCGGTATCGATTTTTGTCAGGTGGTCGCGTCGCCGGCCGAACTCGAAGCAGTGCTCGATGCACGCATGAAGGAACTCTCTCTCGCATGGAACACATCGTCTTCCTGACCGGGCGCCTCGCCCAAGCCAGCCTCACGCGGGTGCTGGCGGGTATCGAGGCGGCACCGTTCACATGGGAAGTGCGGGAGATCGGTTTGCAGGTGGCCGCGCTGATGACGGCCGACATGATCCGCCGCCGCGTCGCGGCACCGGTGTTCACCGAGGCGCAAGGCGAAGGCGGCGTGCCGCGCCGCGCCGATCGCATCATGGTGCCGGGCCGCTGCCGCGGAGACGTCGAGGCCCTGAGCCTTCACTTCGGCGTTCCGGTGGAGCGCGGCCCGCAAGAACTGAAAGACCTGCCGCGCCACTTCAACCGCAGTGCGCGTGCGGTCGATCTCAATGAGTACGAGGTTGCGATCTTTGCCGAGATCGTCGATGCGCCGCGGCTCACAGTGCCGCAGATCATCGAACGCGCGCGGCTCCTGGCAGCCGACGGTGCCAACGTCATCGACCTCGGCTGCCTACCCGAGACGCGCTTCGATCATCTGGCCGACAGCGTGCGGGCCTTGAAGGCCGAGGGCTTCCAGGTGAGCGTCGATTCGAGCGAGGCGCAGGAGCTGCTGGCCGGCGGCAAGGCAGGCGCCGACTACCTGCTGAGCCTCACGCTCGACACCCTGTGGATCGCCGACGAAGTCGAATCCACGCCGGTGCTGATTCCGCGCGTTCCGGCCGATGAAGAGTCGCTGTACGAAGCCGTGGCGCAGATGCAGCAGCGCGGCCGCGCCTTCCTGGCCGATTCGATCCTCGATCCGATCCCGTTCGGCCTTACCGCATCGATCGTGCGCTACCACCGGCTGCGCGAACGGTTCCCTGATGCGCCAATCATGCTGGGCGTAGGCAATCTCACCGAGCTGACGGAGGCCGACACCAGCGGTATCAACGCAGTGCTGTTCGGCATTGCCGCCGAGCTGAACGTGGCGGCCGTGCTGACCACGCAGGTGAGCCAGCACGCGCGCCGCGCGGTGAGCGAGGCCGACTGGGCCCGGCGCATCATGCATGCGGCGGCACGAAACGCCACGCTGCCCAAGGGCATGAGCGACGCGCTGATGACCGTGCATGCCAAGCACCCGTTTCCCGACACGCCCGAAGAAATTGGCGAGATCGCGTCGCAGGTGCGCGACCCGAACTTCCGCGTGCAGATTTCGCCGCTGGGCCTGCACGTGTACAACCGCGACGGCCTGCGGCTGGGGCAGGGCGCCTTCGAGCTCTGGCCGCAGCTCAAGCTGCAGGACGATGCCGACCATGCGTTCTACATGGGCGTGGAGCTCGCGCGCGCCGAGATCGCTTGGCAGCTGGGCAAGCGCTACGTGCAGGACCAGCCGCTGGACTGGGGCTGCGCCGCGCCAAGGCCCATCGAAGACCTCGCCCGCTGGTGCGCACCCGGAACCACCATGAAGACAGCGAAGAACAACGCGTCGACCGAGCCCGGCGCCATGAGCGCGACCGCCGCGCCATCACCCTCATGAACGACCAGATCTTCGAAGCCGTGGTGACCACGGTGTCGCCCGGCGGCCAACCGCACGTGGCGCCGATGGGCATCCGCTACCAGGAGGGCGGCATCCTGCTGATGCCGTTCAAGCCCTCGACCACGCACGACAACATCGTGGCTACTGGCCATGCAGTGCTGAACATCGTCTGCGATACGCGCGTGTTCGCGGGCTGCGTGACGGGCCGCAAGTCGTGGCCCACGGTGCCGGCCGAACGCATCAAGGGCGTGCGCCTCGCCGCTGCGCTGCGCCACGTCGAACTGAGGTTGGCCGAGCAGCGAGACGACGCGCAGCGCCCGGTGCTGCGCATGGCGGCCGTGCACGAGTCCGCGCATGCGCCCTTCATCGGCTTCAACCGCGCACAGGCCGCGGTGATCGAAGGGGCTGTGCTGGTCAGCCGCCTTCACATGCTGCCCCCCGAAAAAGTGGAAACCGAAATGACCTACCTGCAGATTGCGATCGACAAGACCGCCGGCCCCGAAGAGCGCGAAGCCTGGGAGTGGCTCCGCGCCGCGGTCGCGCAGCACCGTGCCGGCATGCCGGAGCGCGCATCATGACGCGCATGCTGGTGAGCGTGCGCAGCGTGGACGAAGCCCTTGTCGCGGCGAGCGGCGGGGCCGACTTCATCGACCTGAAAGAACCCAGCGAGGGCGCATTGGGCGGTTTGCCCGTGGCGACCATCGGCGCCATCGTGGGCGCACTGCGCGCGCACGGCAGCGGCTTGCCCGTGAGCGCCACCATCGGCGACCTGCCGATGCATGCGCTGGACCGCATCCGTGCAAAGGTGGACGCGGTGGGCGCCTCTGGCGTGGACTACGTGAAGGTCGGCATCGAGTGCGGCCCCGAGGCCTTCGCTGTGCTTGATGTGCTCGCGACGTGCGGGTGGCCGGTGGTGCCGGTCTTCATTGCCGACAACGGACTCGACGCGGCGCTCATCGCGCATGCCTGCGCGCTCGATTTTCCAGGAATCATGGTCGACACCGCCGACAAGCTGGCCGGCAGCCTGTTCGACGCGGTGCCGATGTCCGACCTGCGCGCCTTTGTGGCGCAGGTGCGCGCCTCGGGCGGCATGGCCGGCGCGGCCGGTGCGCTGCGCGTGGCGCACGTTCCGCTGCTCAAGGAGCTTGCACCCGACTTTGCCGGGTTCCGCAGTGCGGTGTGCGTGGCCGACCGCAAGACGGCGCTTTGCCCGGAGCGCCTCGCGGCACTGGCCGCGCTGCTGCATGGCGAGACTGCCGTGGAGCCGGCGGCGGCCTGAGATTCGCGGTGTTCAGCGCGGCGTGAAGGTGGCTTCGCCCAGCAGCAGCGACCGCATGGTCGCCAGCTGGTTCTTGTGAAGCAGCGTGATCGGAAAGGCCGCGTCGTCGGACTGCTCGGCAAACTGCTGGTCGAGCACGCCGGCATCGCCGAGCTCCGCCAGCGTCATCTGCGGATCGATGGCGCAGGACTTGACCAGCACCAGCTGTTCGGCATTGAGATGCTTCGCCAGATCGAGCGCAATGGTGTCCGACGTGGCGTTCCAGCTGGTGCGCTCGTCGGGCTGCTCGCGCCGCAGTTCGAGCGGCAGCCACAGGGCCGTCTTTCCCTGGCGCAGCAGGTCGGGGATGTCGGTCTTGCGCGTGGCCAGCTGCAGCGCGGGATTCAGCGCATGGAGCTGGTAGGCCGTCTGCGCCATGGCCAGCACGGCCATGTTGTGCGCCGCCAGGTCGTCGAACTGCCAGTGCGACTGCACGCGCCGCACTTCGTCCGCAAAGGTGCCGCCGCCGCAGACCACCGTAACGCGCCCGCCGCCGATCTGCGTCAGGAGGTCGAGCCACTGCGGCAGCACCGGGTCCGAACTGAGGCTGCCGCCGATCTTGACGACCCACATCAGTCGTGCTCCCTTTCGAACAGCGCCGCCACCGCCACGCTCGGTGCGCACACCTGCGCCCAGGTGGCGGTGCCCGCGGCCGCATCCGGCGAGACGTTCGCCACGTCGCCGCCATAGGCGGCAAAACGGCGCGGCACGGAACCGGCGTTTTCGGAAGCTGCCGCGGCCGCCAGGTCGGGCACCAGGAAGGCACCGCAGCCCGCGCTCACGATCACGGCTTCGCGCGAGAGCGCGTGCGCGGCCAGCACGCGGCGCAGCTGCCCGCCGATGGCTTCGACCTGCGCCGCGCGCCATGCCTGTGCAAGCGCAAGCCATTCGCCCGCGGAGGCATCGCGCTCGTCCAGACCGATCATGCGCGCCAGGCGCTGGCACGTGGCCGCCGGGCTCTTGTCCGCGTTGTCGGCGCTCGGGTAGAGGTCGTGCGCCGGGTCGAGCTCGCCGCACAGCCGGTAGACGTCGGCCGTGGTGGCGAAGAACTCGTTCATCACGTGGCTTGCCTGGCCGCGCCATGCGATGCGCTGCGTGAGCGCGCACACGGGCGTGCGCACCACGCCGTGGTAGGCGAGCTCACCGCTCACCAGGCGTTCGGCGTCGGTGCGGCTGGTGGTCAGCACGCCCTGGTGGCCGAAGGCGATCAGGTCGGTGGTGGTGCTGCCGATGTCGACCAGCACGCCTTCAGGGAAGACCAGCGCCGCGTGCCGCGCAGTGGCGAGCCAGTTGGCCGAGGCGATGTGCTCCCAGTGCTGCGCCACGCCGGCGGCGGAGTCGCACCAGCCGGCATCGCCGGCAAAGAAGTGCAGGGCGCCCGGCGGCGCGGGAAGCGATGCCGACAGCGCCGCGGCAATGCCGCGCACGCCAGCTTCGCGATCGGGAAAGAGATCCACCATTTCGCCGGTCATGGTGACCGCGTGCTGCGGCGCGCCGAGCCCGGGCCAGCGCACCTCTGCGGCTTGCAGGGCGCGCGTCAGATGGTCGAGGCCCTGCCAGAGCGGACAGCCCCATTGCGCCACGTCGAGCACCTGGCCGTTCTGCAGCAGGCAGGCCTTGACGTGCGCGCCGCCGATGTCCCACCCGATAGTGGTTCGTTCAGGCGACTGCACGCGCAAGTTCCCGTTCTGGAGCGCGCGCGCCGTGCAGGCGGTCTGCCAGCAGCTCCGCCGCCAGGTTGCGGCCGAGCGCCGCGGAAAGCCCGACATAGGCGCAGGTGACGCGCGGATTGACTTCGATCACCACCGGCCCGCGTTCCGCATGCCAGACCAGGTCGATGCCGGCGAAGCCGCGCAGCCCGGGAATGGCATGCGCCACCCGCTGGGCCAAGTCTGCCAAGGAAGCCCGGCGCGGATCATCGCGGCCCACTGCATCGACGCTCACGCCATCGAAGGACAGCCGTCCGTGCGGGTCGATCGAGATGCGTTGGCGGTTGATGCTGAGCATTTCGGCATTCTGCGCCGTGCACAGCAGCGAGAGGCTCAGGGCTTCGCCTTCGACCCAGGGCTCGAGAGTCAAGGTGGCGCCGGCTTCGGTTCGCCGTGCAAGGTCGTCGAGCGCCGCCGCATGGCGGCTGTGCACGTGTGTGGCCACGCCGCCGGCGCCGTCGTCGGGCTTGACCACCCAGCGCGCAATATCGGAAGCATCGGCAAAGGCCAGCGGTGTTTGCACGCCGTGTGCGGCCAGGTGCGCGAGCGTGCGGTTCTTGCCTGCCGTCAGTTCGATGGCGTCCAGGCTGCAGCCCAGCCAGCGCGCATTCCCCACCGTGCGCTGGAAGCGCGCCAGCAGGCCGTCCGTTTCTGGCGCCACCAGCCACACCAGGTCGTGCAGCGCGCTTTGCCGCGCCACGAAGTCGAAGGCCGATTCATTGGCTCGCGGCCGCAGCGGCGCTGCGCCCGCAGGCAGGGTGTTCCCGGTTTCGCAGACTGCCGCGGAGACCGAACAATCGGCGGCGCGCCGAAGATCCGCCACCATGGCATCGCGCATCGACAGGCCCAGCGGCAACAGCTCGTCGGCGGCCGCACCATCGCCATAGTCGCTCCAGCCGCCGCCGCTGAGATACTCGTAGACAAACACGCGTTGGGTCATTTCAACATCCACTTTCCGGGCTCTTCCCATGACTTCCGAACTGAACCTGATCCCCGTCGTCGACCTGCTGCAGGGCCAGGTGGTGAGGGCCGTGCGCGGCGACCGCAAGGCGTACCGGCCGATCGTCTCGGCGCTGTGCGCCAGCAGCGATCCGGTGACAGTGGCGCGCATTCTTTGCGACCACTGCGCGGCGCGTCGGCTGTATGTGGCCGACCTCGATGCCCTGCAGGGCGGCGCGGTGCAGGTCGCGGTGCTGGCCGATCTGCTGCGGGCGCTGCCCGAGGTCGAACTCTGGCTCGATCCAGGTTTGGCCGACGCCGATGCCGGCCGGGCGCTGCGCGGCCAGCTGGCGCCGTATGCCTCGCGCATCGTGCTGGTGTACGGTAGCGAATCGCTGCGTTCGCGCGAGGCGCTGGAACGCTGCTTCGCCAGGGACGAGGAGGGCGCCGCGCTGTCGCTGGACCGCCGGGACGGCCAGCGGCTGGACCCTGCCGGCTGCTGGGAGGCCGTCGAGCTGTGGCCCGCGCGGTTGATCGTGATGACGCTGGAGCGCGTCGGCTCCGGCGCCGGTCCCGACCTGGAAACCTTGCAGGATGTGAGGCGCCTGGCACCGGCCGCCATGGTCATCGGCGCCGGGGGCATCCGCAGCGAGGACGACCTGGCGCGTGCCAGCGCTGCCGGCGCCGATGCCTGGCTGGTGGCCAGCGCGCTGCACGACCTGCAACTGCCGCGCGTGCGCCGCTGATCTGCCGGGGGCGGTGCAACGGAGGTGGGAGAGGCATGCCATCAACCGGCTGCACACACGAACCGTGCCATCCCGGATGGCGCTCGCAGGGTCCGCCGGAGGCCCCGCCCGTCACGCATTGACCGCCAAAAGCGCAACACTATGTCTCACAACCTGTGTGTCATCGGGGCCTGCGCCGGGGTGTGCGGGCCTTCCGGCTGAATGGCACATGGCTTGCGTAGTGGCCCATCCATGAATGAACCCGACACTGCCGCCCAGCCCGGCAATGCCCCCTGGACCTGTCCGTTCTGCCCCTTGCTGTGCGACATGTTCGGTGTCGAAGTGGGAGCGCCCGGCACGCCACTGAAGCTTGTGGGAAGCGATTGCCCGCGGGCGCGCGATGGCCTGGCCCATTTCGATGCCGCCAGCAGCGCGGCGCAGCCGCAGGTCGATGGCCGCGACTGCGACCTCGACACGGCCTTGGCCGCCGCGGCCTCGCTGCTGGCCGGCAGCCGCCAGCCACTGTTCGGCGGGCTCGGAACCGACGTTGCCGGCGCGCGCGCCCTCTATGCGCTGGCGTGCGAAACGGGCGCCATCTGCGATCCCGCGCAGGGAAAGGCGCTGATGCACGGCCTGCGGGCGCTGCAGGATCGCGGCGGCTTCAGCACCACGCTGGCGGAGGTGCGCACCCGGGCCGACCTGATCGTCTGCATGACCGAGGATCCTGCGGCGCACTACCCGGAATTCTTCCGCCGCTGCGGCGCGGGAGAACGCGAAGACCTGGCCATCGAAACGCTGCCCTTGCATGGCGACCTGTTCGACAGCGTGGCGCTGATTGCGGCGCTCGTGGCGGGCCGCGTCCGAGCGGACGACGATCGCGTGCCCGCCGAGCTGGCGGCGTTGTCGGCGCGTTTGAAGGCGGCCCGCTATGCAGTGCTGGTGTACGAATCGGGTCGCCTGCCTGCCCAGGGTGCGCTCATCATCGAGGCCATCCAGCGCATCGTCGCCACGCTCAACCGCAGCACGCGCGCGGCCTCGCTGCCGCTGGGCGGCGGCGATGGAGCCTCCACCGTGAACCAGGTGTTCGCCTGGCTCTCGGGCCTGCCACTGCGCTCGCGGGCCGGGCCTCTGGGGCTGGAGCACGAGCCGCTGTGCTTCGACGCCGAGCGCCTGCTGGCGGACGGCGCGGCCGACACGCTGCTGTGGGTGTCGAGCTACGGCCCCGAGCCCGCGCCGCCTTCGACCAAAGTCCCGTGCATCGTGCTCGGCCATCCGGCCATGCGCCTGCCGCAGGGATCGGCACAAAGCGTGTTCATTCCCGTTTCGACACCGGGCATCGGCTCCGGCGGCCATCTGTTCCGTACCGACGGCTCGGTGATGTTGCCGCTGCGGCCGCTTTACGGCGATGGCCTGCCAGGCGTGGCCGACGTGGTCCGGCGCCTCACGGATACCGTCAGGGCGCAGAAGAAGGAGCGCGTGCAATGACGGCCACGCTTCACTTGCGCGGCGGCCGCGTCATCGACCCTGCGAACGGCTGCGACGAAGTGCGCGACCTCCATGTGCGCGACGGCCGCATGGTCGCGCTGGCGCCGGACGAAAGGGCCACCGAGGAGATCGACCTGAGCGGCTGCATCGTGATGGCGGGCGGCATCGACATGCACACCCACATCGGCGGCGGCAAGGTCAACCTTGCGCGCATGCTGCTGCCGGAAGACCACCGCGCCAATGCCAACCCCATGGCGCTGCCCGAGAACCTGCTGGAGCTGGCCTCCTGCGGCACCTGCACGCCCGGCACGCTGGCCACCGGCTACCGCTATGTGGAGATGGGCTACACCGCGGCTTTCGAGCCGGCCATGATGGCTTGCAACGCGCGCCACACGCACATGGAGATGGGCGACACGCCCATCCTGGACCATGGCGCCTACGTGATGCTCGGCAACGACGAGCTCTTCCTGCGCATGCTGGCCGAGCGCTGGGATTTCGAGCGCATCCGCGACTACGCGGGATGGACCATCAACGCCAGCAAGGCGATGGGCGTGAAGGTGGTGAACCCCGGCGGCATCTCGGCGTTCAAGTTCAACCAGCGCAAACTGGACGTGGACGAGAACCACGTGCACTGGCAGGTCACGCCGCGGCAGGTGGTGCACACGCTGGCGCGCGCCCTGCGCGAACTGGGCGTGCCGCACCCGCTGCACATCCACGGCAGCAACCTGGGCGTGGCCGGCAACATTCAGTCCACGCTCGACACCATCGCCGCGCTCGACGGCCTGCCCGGGCACCTCACGCACATCCAGTTCCACGCCTACGGCACCGAGGGTCCGAAGAAGTTTTCATCGGCCGCGCTGCAGCTGGCCGAGGTGGTGAACGCGAACAAGAACGTGAGCATCGACGTGGGCCAGATCATGTTCGGGCAGACCGTCACGGCGTCGGGCGACACGATGCGCCAGCATGCGCAGTCGGGCCTGGCCGATCCGCGCAAGTGGATCGGCGCCGACATCGAATGCGAAGCCGGCTGCGGCGTGGTGCCGTTCCGCTACCGCGAGCAGAGCTATGTGAATGCGCTTCAGTGGGTCATCGGGCTCGAAATCTTTTTGCTGGTCGACGACCCGTGGCGCGTGGTGCTGACGACCGACCATCCCAATGGCGGTCCGTTCACGAGCTATCCGCACTTGATTCGCCTGTTGATGGACCGCAGCTTTCGCGAGGAGCAGCTGGCCAAGCTGCACCCTGAAGTGGCGGCGCAGGCTGCATTGCGCTCCATCACGCGCGAGCTCTCTTTGTACGAGATCGCCATCATGACCCGCGCCGGCCCCGCGCGCCTGCTAGGCCTGCCCGACCGCGGCCACCTGGGCCCAGGTGCGGCGGCCGACATTGCCGTGTACCGCGAGAACCCCGACCGCGAGGCGATGTTCGCGACACCCGAATACGTGTTCAAGGATGGCCGGCTGGTCTCGCGCGCGGGGCGCGTCACAGCGGCGCCGGTGGGCGGCACGCACTTCGTTGCGCCGGACTACGACCGCGGCATCGAACAGCGGCTGCGCCGGCATCTTGCGGCGGCGGGCTCGGTCAACTTCGACCACATCGCCATCGGGCATGACGAGCTGTGCCAGTGCTGCAACGGCGGCCGCCTGCTGCCTGCGGCCTGCTTCCAGGACACGTCGCCATGACGGCGGCGGCTCCGGTCCCGGTGCAGCGCAACGGCGTCGTCATTGACGACACCTTCGCGGAAGCCTTTCCGATGAAGGCCACGCGCATCGTCGTCACGGCACACAACATCGAATGGGCGCGCCACGCCGGCGTTTCGGCGACCGGCTTCGCCACCTCGGTGATCGCCTGCGGCTGCGAGGCCGGCATCGAGCGCGAGCTCGGGCCGCATGAAACACCGGATGGGCGCCCCGGCGTCAGCGTGCTGATTTTTTCCATGTCGGGCAAGGAGCTCGGCAAGCAGCTCGAACGCCGCGTCGGCCAATGCGTGCTGACCTGCCCGACCACGGCCGTGTTTGCGGGCCTGCCGAAGGGCGCGGGGAGCGACGTGGCCGCGCTGGGCAAGAACCTGCGCTTCTTCGGCGACGGCTGGCAGATCTCGAAGGTGATCGACGGCGTGCGCTACTGGCGGGTGCCGGTGATGGACGGCGAATTTGTCGCACAGGAAGACACGCCCGTGGTCAAGGCCGTGGGCGGAGGCAACCTGCTGCTGCTGGCACGCGATACCGACGGCGCACTGGCCGCCGCCGAGGCCGCCGTGGCGGCGATGAAACGGCTGCCCAACGTGGTCATGCCCTTTCCGGGCGGCGTCGTGCGCTCGGGCTCGAAGGTCGGCAGCCGCTATGCGAACCTGAGCGCCTCGACCAACGACGCCTTCTGCCCCAGCCTCGTCGGCCTGGTGCCTCACAGCGAACTGGCAGGTGGCGGTGCGTCCGCGCAGGAGATCGGCTGCGTGATGGAGATCGTGATCGACGGATTGACCGAGGGCGACGTGGCCGCGGCCATGCGCGTCGGGATGGAGGCGGCCATCGCCATTGGGCCGCCGGGCGGGCTCCTGCGTATCTCGGCCGGCAACTATGGCGGCAAGCTGGGCCCGTTCCACTTTCATCTGCACAAGCTGGTGGGCAACGCGGGAGAGGCCTCATGAGCGGATGGCATTTCAGGCTGCGCCAGCCGCCCCCGTTGCGCGTCGATCTGCGCGGCGTCACCCCGGCCGCGCTCGCGGCGCTCTCGGCCGCGCAGGTGCAACAGCTCCCCGTGGTCCACGGCAACGAGGCGCTGGCGTTGGCCGAGCTGTTCGACATGGCGCCGGGCGAGGAGGGCGTGCTTCGCTTCGAAGGCAACCTCGAGCGCTTCGACCGCATCGGCTGGCAAATGGACAGCGGCAGCATCCATGTCGAAGGCCCGGCGGGCCACTACGCCGGCGGCTGCATGCGCGGCGGCGAGCTTCGCATCGAAGGCCATGCGGGCCTCCTGGCCGCCTGCGAAATGGCCGGCGGCAGCATCGACGTGCGGGGCGACGTCGGCGACTTTGCCGCCAGCACCTTGCCCGGCAGCATGGACGGCATGCGTGGCGGCACCCTGGTGGTCCATGGCAACGCGGGCGAGCGTTTTGGCGACCGCATGCGCCGCGGCACAGCGCTGGTCCATGGCGGCGCGGGCGCTTTCCTGGGTTCGCGCATGGTGGCAGGTACGATCGGCGTCGGCGGCAGCGTGGGCGCGCATGCGGGCTTTGGCATGCGCCGCGGCAGCATCGTCTTCGCGGAGGCCGGGGCGGCCTTGCCGGAAAGCATCGGATCGGCGCTGACCTTTGTTGCCAACCGCGCCGCGACGCCGGTGTTCTGGGCGCTGCTGGCGCGAGACCTCGCACGCCATGGCGGACTCTTCAGCGACTTGCCGGCACGCCGCATCGAGCGCCACCTGGGCGATCTTTCGGCCGACGGCAAGGGCGAACTCGTCGTGTGCCTGTGACGGCTTCCTTCCGACTTTTCAACCCCGAGTGCCTATGACGCATCCTTATCTTTTCCATGCCGGCGAAGCCACCGTGCTCGCGAGGGAAGGCCAGTTCACCGACGCCATGCCCGAGATCCTGATCGGCGCGACCGACGGCCCCGTGGGCCAGGCCTTTGCCAACATGATGGCGCAGAGCAAGGGCCACACCGCCATGTTCGCGATCCGGGCGTGCAACCAGCTCGTGAGGCCCGCGACCATCATGGTGCCCAAGGTCACGCTGAAGGACGCGGCCAACATCGACCTGTTCGGCGGCGTGGTGCAGAGCGCCACGGCCGATGCGGTGGTCGATTGCCTGATCGAAGGCATCATTCCGAGGGAGCACGCCAATACGCTGTGCATCATCAGCCTGGTGTGGATCGATCCGCGCTGCGCGAAGGACCGGGACCTCGACAAGAAAGACATGTACCGCACCAACTACGAAGCCACCAAGCTCGCGATACGCCGCGCGCTCCACAACGAGCCGACGGTGGACGAGCTGATCGCCAACCGGCACCGCATCAAGCACGACATGGACGACTGGAGCTGACCGTGCCTTGCTTCGCGCTCCTCGACGACTGCGGCTCGACGCCCGAGCGGCCCACCAGCCGCCTGCACACCGGCTTCGTGCGCGAGCACCGGTGCACCGATGCGGCGGGCCTCGACAGCGTGTGGGCGCGCATTGATGCCGACCTGCGGCAAGGCTTGCACGCGGTGCTGCTGGCCGACTACGAATGGGGTGCCAAGCTGCTGCACGCGGGCCAGGCGCAGCTTGCGGCCGATGATGCGTCCGCGCTGCGCGTGCTGATGTTCCGTGATTGCCAAAAGCTCTCGGCCGCCGAAGTCGCAAGCTGGCTCGAAACACATGAGGCCGGCCACGCGCATGAAACCGGCCACATCCAGCCCGCCGGCGTGATGAACCTGCAGCCCAGCGTTGACGAGGCCGCATTCACCGAAGCCATCGCGCGCATCCACGAGGCCATTGCGGCCGGCGAGACCTATCAGGTCAACTTCACCTACCGGCTTCACGGCCAGGGCTACGGTTCGCCCGTGGCGCTGTACCGGCGGCTGCGCGAGCGGCAGCCCGTGGCCTATGGTGCGCTCATTGTCTTGCCGGAGGACGGCGAAGACGGCATCACCCACGTGCTTTCGTGTTCGCCCGAGCTCTTCCTGCGCCACGACGGCGGCGTGCTCACGGCGCGGCCCATGAAGGGCACGGCGGCGCGCGTCGATGCGCCCGAGGGCGACAGCGAGATGGCCCGCCTGCTGTCGGTGGACACCAAGAACCGCGCGGAGAACGTGATGATCGTCGACCTGCTGCGCAACGACATCGGGCGGGTGGCGTGCACCGGCTCGGTCAAGGTGCCCACGCTTTTTGCCATCGAGCCGTACGCCACGGTGTTCCAGATGACTTCGACCGTGCAAGCGGCCCTCCGCCCGGGCGTGGGCATGCCCGAGCTGCTGCGCGCGGTGTTCCCTTGCGGATCGATCACGGGGGCGCCCAAGCACCGCACCATGGAATGGATCTCCCGGCTGGAGAGCACGCCGCGCGGTCTTTATTGCGGTGCGATCGGCTGGATCGATGCGCCTGCAGGGGACGCTTGCATCGGCGATTTTTGCCTTTCGGTGGCCATCCGCACGCTCACGCTCGGCGCGGAATCGAAGGAGGGTGCGAGGCCGCTGCACCTGGGCGTCGGCGCCGGCATTGTGCAGGACAGCAACGCGGCCGACGAATTCGAGGAGTGCCTGCTCAAGGCGCGCTTCCTCACGGCCCTGGACCCGGGCTTTGAGCTGTTCGAAACCATGCTGGCCACGCCGGGCGAAGGCATCCGCTACCTGGACCGCCACATGGCGCGCATTGCGGGCAGCGCACGCGTGCTGGGCTTTGCGTTCGACCGCGATGCCGCCCTGCAGGCGCTGTGCGATGCGCTGCCGGCGCTCGCGTCCGGCCAGCCTTCGCGACTGCGCCTGGCGCTGTCCCACGACGGGCGCATCGGCATCACGCATTCGGCGTTGCCGCCTTTGCCGCCCGGCGCCGTGAAGCTGCTCATTGCCGGCCAGCGCCTGCCCAATGCCAACCCGCTGGCCGCGCACAAGACCACGGTGCGCCAGCACTACGACGCCGGCGTGCGCACCGCCGAGCGCGCCGGCGCCTTTGACAGCCTCTTCTTCACCGAAGACGGCCGGCTCGTCGAAGGCGGGCGCAGCACGGTGTTCGCGCGCATCGGCGGGCGCTGGTGGACGCCTCCTGTTTCCGATGGCGCGCTGCCCGGTGTGATGCGCGGCGTGCTGATCGAAGACTCGATCTGGGAGGCCACGGAGCGCAGCCTGTCGTTGGAAGACCTGCACGCGGCACAGAAGCTGGTGGTGTGCAATGCGCTGCGCGGCGTGCTGCCGGCACAGCTGCAACTCCCGCAGGTGCCGCCCCGGCTGCGCCCGCCATCGCCGCCGAAGGTCCATGCGGCTTCGGTCGCGTGATCCCACGGCTTTCCGAATCCCGCTCCGCGATGAAGCTCGCGCTGTTCGATCTCGACCACACGCTGATCCCGTTCGACAGCGGCATGGCCTGGACGCGCTTCCTGGTGGCGCGCGGCGTGCTGCCGGCGGATGCGGAGGCCGTCTACCTCGGCTATTGCCAGCAGTACGTGGACGGCACGCTGGACATCCGCGAACTGCATCGCGTCAGCGTTGCGCCGCTGGCGGCTTTCGGCATGGCGCAGCTGCGGCACTGGGCCGCGGAGTTCGAGGCGGAGGTTGCGCCTCGGGTGCCGGCGCAGATGCGTGCGCTGGTGAAGAAGCACCAGGACGCGGGCCACCTCTGCGCCATCGTGACTGCCACCACCCGCTTCATCGCCGAGCCCTTCGGCCGCGTGTTCGGCGTGGCCGACGTGCTGGCGACGCGCTCGCGGGTGACGGGCGATGCGCTCGACGGCGGCATCGAAGGCGACCCATGCTTCGGGGTGCACAAGCTGATGCACGTGAACCAATGGCTGGCGCTGCGTGGCACGCGGCTCGATGCGCTCGAGCAGTCGTGGTTCTATTCCGATTCGACCAGCGACCTGCCGTTGCTCGAGGCTGTTTCGGACGCGGTGGCCGTGGCCCCCGACCCGCGCCTGCGCGCGCACGCGCTGAAAGCCGGGTGGCCGATTCTCGAGCGCAGTTGAGCCGCAAGGCCCGCGCGCCGATGCGCTGGCTACACCTGGATCAACCCCCAGCGCAGCGCTACCCATGTCAGCTCGGCCTGGTTGACCGCGCCCAGCTTCTGCTTCACGCGATACAGGTGCGAGCCCACCGTGCTGAGCGACAGGTTCAGCGTGCTCGCGATCTGCGCCACCGTCATGCCGCGCGCAAGCTGGATGAAGACCGAGAACTCGCGCTCGCTGAGCAGGTCGGCCGGGTTTGCCTCGCCCTCGACCTGCGCCGTGGCCAAGGCTTGCGCCGTGGTCGCATCGATGTAGCGCTCGCCGCGCGCCACGGCGCGCACCGCCGCAATCAAGGCTTCGGGCGCGCTGCGCTTGGCCAGGTAGCCCAGCGCGCCCGCGCGCAGCACGCGGCGCGGATGAATCGTGTCCTCGTGCGCCGACAGTGCCAGCACGCGCGCCTTCGGATCGTGCGCCAGCAGGCGCCGGAGCGCCTCCAGCCCGCCCATGCCGGGCATCGAGAGGTCCATCACCACCAGGTCGGGCCGCACCTGCGGATAGTCCTGGCAGGCCTGCTCGCCGGTGTCGGCCTCGGCCGCCACCTCGATCTTCGCGTCAGCCAGCAGCATGCGAAAACCCATGCGCACCAGCGCGTGGTCGTCCACCAGCATCACCCGGATCGTCTGATCGGCTTGGTTGTTCATGAATTCTCCGTGGCGGCCGCCGGCAAGGGCAGGCGCACCTTCAGTTGGGCTCCGCTGGGCGCGGCGGGTTCAAGGCGCAACTCCCCGCCCAGGCTGTCGATGCGTTCGGCGAGCCACCGCAGGCCATAGTGCCCCGCGCTGGTCTCCCTTGCGGCGTCAGGGCCGGGAAGGCCGCGGCCGTCGTCGGTGAGCGTGAGATTCACCGTGTGCTCGTCGCCCTCCAGTGCCAGCACGATGCGGTGCGCCTCGCCGTGCCGCAGCGCATTGGTGATGCCTTCCTGCGCGGCGCGGTACAGCACCAGCGCCGTGTCGGTGTCCAGCCGCAGGCGGTCGAGCTCGATGCCCAGGCGCCATTCGATCTCCACGCCGCCATGGCTGTTGCGGGTGCGCTCGACGAGGTCTTCGAGCGCGGCCACCAGCCCGAACTTGTCGAGCACCAGCGGCGTCAGGCGCGGGATCATGCCGTGCATGGCAGTGTAGAGCCGTCCCGATTCCTCGGCGATCAGCCGCGCCGCCTGCTCCGATTGCGGATCGAGCGCCTGCACGCGCTGTGCGATCGACAGGGCCATGCTGCGCATCGCGGTGACCGACTGGCCGAGCTCATCGTGCAGCTCGCGCGCGATGAGGCGGCGTTCCTGCTCGATCTTCTGGTCGACCCAGCGGCCCAGCTCGCGGCTTTCGGACAGGCGGCTTTCGGCTCGCACCGCACGCCGCTCGGTCTCGATGTGCTGCTGCAGCATGCCGACCATGCGGTTGAAGGCCGCGCCGATGGCCCCCGCCTCGGTTCCGGGCAGGGCCCCCAGCGCCACGTCGAAACGGCCGCTCTCGAGCTGGTTCAGCGCATCGACGATGTCGCCGAACGGCCGCGTCGCGCGGCCCACGAGCCAGAACACGCCCGCGTTGACCACCGCGAGCAGGCCCAGCGCACTGAGCGTCAGCAGCACGAAGTCGTCCCACGCATCGAGCACCGCGCGCGACGCGTTGGAATGCACCACCAGCTTGCCGCCCGGAAATGCGATGGACAGCTTCGAAGGCGGCGGCGAGACCAGGCCGGCGAACCAGTCGGGCGCATCGCGGCCGGCCTTGTAGACCGAAGTTGGCGAGCTGTACAAGACCTTGTCGTCGTTGTCGAGCAGCGTGATGTCGTTGGAGCGCACGCGCCCCACGCCTTGCAAAAACGACAGCATCGCCGGCGTGCCCTGGGCCGCATAGAGCCAGGCGGTGCGGTTGAGCAACTGCGCAGCCACGCGGTTGGCCGCCACCACTTCCTCGTGCACCGATTCGCGCATGGCGCGCAGCTGCAGCGCGAGCATCGCCGTGACGAACAGCATCGTCAGCAGGCTGACGATGAGGTTGATCTTCAGGCGCAGCGTCATGGCGCCGGTCCGTGGCCGAAGTGGCCGTGCCGCGCGTAGCTGTCGAGCGCATGGACCATCGCGGAGGCCATCGCGGGGTGCGAGGGATCGTGCCCTGCGCCATCGATCCACCGCAGTTGGCTGTGCGGAATGCGGGCGTGCACGGCCCGTGCGCCTTCGGGGCTGCAGATGCGGTCGTCGCGCGAATGCAGCAGCAAGGTGGGCACCTGGGGCAGGGCGCCGAGGCGGTCGAGCAGCGGCGGCGCGTCGAGCCAGCAGCGGTGCTGCAGGTAGTGGCTTTGCACGCGGTAGCGGTCGACCAATGCGTCGATCACGGCGCGATCGGGCTCGGCGGGCGCGAGCGCTTCGTCCGGCGTGGCCGTGCCGCGTGCCAGGGTCTGTTCCCAGCGCCACCAAGCCAGCGCGAGGCGGCGCGGCAGATCCTCGTCACCGGTCGGTCGGTCCAGCAGCCCGCGAGCCAGGAAGCCCAGCATATCGTGGCGCTGATCGGCCGGCGCCACGGACGCGAAGCGCGCCCATGCGGCCGGCTCGCGGCCAGTCGTGTCCTGGAAAAAATGCTCGATGTCTTCGGCCCGCGGCAGGAACACCGCGCGCAGCAGTAGGGCGGCAGCGGCCTGCGGTTCGAACGCCGCATGCGCGAGCGCCAGCGTGGCGCCCCACGAACCGCCGGCCACCAGCCAGTGCGGCACTTCGAGCTGTTCGCGAACGTGGCGCAGGTCGTCCAGCAGATCGGCCGTGCTGTTGTGCGCCGTGGCACCGCGCGGACGGCTCCGGCCGGCGCCGCGCTGGTCGATGGCGATCACGCGATAGCGTGCCGGGTCGAAAAAGCGGCGCAGCAGCGGCGAACTGCCCGATCCGGGCCCGCCATGCAGCACCACCGCGCAGGTGCCTGCCGGATCACCACTTTCTTCTACATGCAGCACGTGGCCGTGCGAGACGGCCATTGCGTGGGTTCGCCAAGGTGGTGATTCGGGGTACAGGCCGGTAGGGAGCACGGGCGCCATGGTACGCGGTGGCCCTACGGCCGCTATTCATGAAAATCATGAAGTCCCATTCATGATTTCACGGCTAGGTCTGCGCGCGCCATGGGTTCAATATGCGTCCTGGAGCAACCGAAGTTCCCGCAGCCGCCGCGTGGCGCTGTGCAACTCTGCAGGAGACACTACATGAAATGGGAAACCCCGACGGCAACTGATCTTCGCTTCGGCTTCGAGATCACGATGTACGTCAGCGCACGCTGATTGCGCACCTCGTCACAACCCGCCTCGGAATGTCCGGGGCGGGTTGTTTCGAACCTCTTCCTTCTTTTTCTTTTCTCGATGCGCATCACCGTACTGGGCTCGGCCGCCGGCGGCGGCTTTCCGCAATGGAATTGCAACTGCCCCAATTGCGCCGGTGTGCGCGCGGGCACGGTGCGCGCCAGACCGCGCACGCAGTCCTCGATCTTCGTGCGGCCCGACGACAGCACCGACGGCGTGCTGTTCAACGCCTCGCCCGACATCCTGGAGCAGATCCGCAGCAGCCCCGTGCTGCAGCCGGCGCGCAAGATGCGCGACACCGCGATTGCCGGCGTGGTGCTGATAGACGGACAGATCGACCATGCCACCGGCCTCTTCATGCTGCGCGAGCGCGGCACGCCGCTGCCGCTGTGGTGCACCGACCCGGTCGCTGAAGACCTGAGTCAGGGTAATCCCGTGCTTCGCGTGCTTTCGCACTATTGCGGCGTGGCGCGCCAGCCGATTGCGCTCGACGGGAGCGCGTTCGAGGTGCCCGGCGTGCCCGACCTGAGCTTTCGCGCGATGGCGCTGACCGGCAAGGCCGCGCCGTATTCGCCGCACCGCGAGCAGCAGGTGGAGGGTGACAACATCGGCGTGACGATCCTCGACCGCAAGAGCGGAAAGAGCCTGTTTTATGCGCCCGGCCTGGGCGCCATCACGCCGCCCGTGTTCGATGCCATGGCCAATGCCGATGCGGTGATGGTCGATGGCACGTTCTGGACCGACGACGAGATGGTGAGCCTGGGCGTGGGCACCAAGCGTGCGCGCGAGATCGGCCACCTGCCGCAATCGGGCGAAGGCGGAATGATCGAGTGGCTGTCCCGGTTGCCGCCCACCACCAAACGGCGCATGCTGATCCACATCAACAACACCAATCCCATCCTCGACGAAGATTCCGAAGAGCATGCGGCGCTCAGGCGCGCAGGCATCGAACCGTGCGAAGACGGAATGACCATTCAACTCTGATTCAAAGCGCCTCAGCGCGACACGCGACACCATGCACGCCGACAGAATCCAGGACCCGTTTCGCACTGCTGCGAGCAGCGGCCAATCCGCGCCGGCATGGAGCCGCGAAGAATTCGAAGCCAAGCTGCGCGAGCGCGGCCGCAGCTATCACATTCACCATCCGTTCAACGTCATGCTCAACAGCGGCCGGGCCACGCCCGAGCAGATCCGCGGCTGGGTGGCCAACCGGTTCTACTACCAGATCGCGATTCCGATCAAGGACGGCGCGGTGCTCTCGAACTGCCCCGATCCCGCCGTGCGGCGCGGCTGGGTGCAGCGCATCCTCGACCACGACGGCTTCGAGCTGGGCGGCATCAAGGACGAAGGCGGCATCGAAGCTTGGCTGCGCCTGGCCGAAGCCGTGGGCCTGGCGCGCGAAGAAGTGCTCGACCTGCGCCACGTGGTGCCGGCCATGCGCTTCGCGGTCGATGCCTACGTGAATTTTGCGCGCCGCGCGCCGTGGCAGGAAGCCGTGTGTTCGTCACTCACCGAGCTCTTCGCGCCCGAGATCCACAAGCAGCGCCTGGCCACATGGCCCGAGCACTACGGTTGGATCGAGTCGGGCGGCCTGACCTACTTTCGCAACCGCGTGAGCCAGGCACGGCGCGACGTGGAGCAGGGCCTTTCCATCACGCTCGACCACTTCGACACCCGCGCGCTGCAGGAGCGCGCGCTCGAGGTGCTGCAGTTCAAGCTCGACATTCTCTGGGCCATGAACGACGCAATGGCCACGCGCTACGGCGTGGCGGGCGCATGAACGGCATGAGCGGGACCAGGATCATGCTCACCGCCGAAAGCAAACCCCGCGTCGGCCCCGGCTTTCGCCTGCAATGGGAGCCGGCGCAAGAGTGCCATGTGCTGCTTTACCCAGAAGGCATGGTGCGGCTCAACGGCAGCGCGGGCGAGATCATGAAGCGCTGCGACGGCGAGCGCAGCGTTGCGCAGATCGTGGCCGATCTGGAACAGGCCTTCGACACCACCGGGCTCGAACCTGAAGTGCGCGGCTTCGTCGAAATGGCGGCGCAGCAGAACTGGCTGCGATGGGACCCCGCATGACGAATGCTGCACCCCGCCCCGGACCGCCGCTCTGGCTCTTGGCCGAGCTGACCTACCGCTGTCCGCTGCATTGCGTGTTCTGCTTCAACCCGGTCGACTTTGCGACGCAGGAGAGCGAACTCGGCACCGAAGACTGGCTGCGCGTGCTGCGCGAGGGCCGCGAGCTCGGCGCGGTGCAATGCGGCCTTTCCGGCGGCGAGCCGCTCTTGCGCGACGATCTCGAAATCATCATCGCAGAGGCCGCCCGGCTGGGCTACTACACCAACCTGCTGACCTCCGGCGTCGGCCTTACGGCGCAGCGCGCCGCCGCGCTCAAGGCCGCAGGCCTGGACCATGTGCAGCTGTCGTTCCAGGATTCCACCCGCGAGATGAACGACTTTCTCTCGCACACCAAGACCTTCGAACTCAAGAACCGGGTTGCGAAGATCATCAAGGACCAAGGCTGGCCGATGGTGCTGAACGTGGTGATCCACCGCATGAACATCGACCACATCGATCGCATCATCGAGATGGCGCACGAGATGGGGGCCGAGTACCTGGAGCTCGCCAACACGCAGTACTACTCCTGGGCCTATCTCAACCGCGACCAGCTCTTGCCCACGCACGAGCAGCTGCGCCACGCTGAGGAGGTGACCGACGCCTGGCGCAAGCGCCTGGGCGAGCGCATGCGCATCTTCTTCGTGGCGCCCGACTACCACGAGGGCAAGGCCAAGAAATGCGTCAACGGCTGGGGCAGCATGTTCCTCACCGTGGCGCCCGACGGCACCGCGCTGCCTTGCCACACCGCCAAGATGCTGCCGGGCCTCGAATTCCCGAACGTGAAGGCGCACAGCCTGCGGGACATCTGGTTCGACTCCGAAGGTTTCAACCGCTACCGCGGCACCGGCTGGATGAAGGAGCCCTGCGCCAGCTGCGACCAGCGCGAGCAGGACCTGGGCGGCTGCCGCTGCCAGGCGTACCTGCTGGCGCAGGATGCGGCCGCCGCCGACCCGGTGTGCGCCAAGAGCCCCGACCACCACCGCGTGGTGGAAGCGGTAGAGCGTGCCGCTGCAAGAGATCCCGCCGCGACGGTCGAACATCCGCTGGTGTTCCGCGATCCCGCCAATTCGCGGCGGCTCTCGGCCGCGCTCGTCACGCCGGACGCGTGAGGCCGCGCGGCTGGCGGGGGCTTGTCGCCTTCTTCTCCCGCTTTCCCGGCCGCCGCTCCCGCAGCCAGCCGAAATCCGGCGCGAACCGCCACACCAGAAGCAGCAAAGCGAGCACTGCGGGGATCCACCGCAGGTCGGTGTCCGTCGGCACCTGTTGCGCATAGCGGCTATCGAGCATGGCCGTCATCAGCGCATCCGGCTTGTTCAGGCGCCGATAGTTCACACCCATCAGCTCGGCCAGCGACCGCAGATGGTCTTGCCGCAGCTCGGAAAGATGCTCGTGGTTCAGCGAGCCGCCCATGGCCGAGCCTTGCACCACCTCGTCGGCGCGCCAGTAGCCCGCGGGCTCGCCGTTGCTTCCGGTCTTGGGAATGGGCACCGGCACGTCGCCCCCCACACCGATGAGCCAGCCCTTCACGTCGCCAGGCTTGATGTCGGTCATCGGCGGGGTCTCGTTGATGCGCAGCGGCGGCGACTCCTGGCCGTCGCTGATGAAGACGAAGCTGGTGTCCGGCCCGATGCTGCGTGCTCCGCGCACCGCCCAGGTCACGCCCTTGCTGACGTTGCTGGCGTTGGCCCAGCGCATGCGGCCGTCGATGCGCTCGAGCGAGGCCAGGAGTTCTTCATAGTGGCTGCAGACCTCCACGGGCGTGAGGATGACGACCGAGCGATAGTCCGCGAACACGCTCCACCCCACCTTGGAACCGCAAGGCAGCGCGCCCAGCACATCGCGCATGGCCGCGCGCGCGAACGTGAGCCGGCTCACGGCCGCGCGGTTCAGCTCGACGTCTTCCACGTTCATGCTCTGCGTGACGTCGAAGCTCACCTGCCAGTTGAACACCGGGCGCTGCAGCTGCACGCGCGGCGGCCAGGCGGCAAGCGCCAGCAGCAGCAGGGCGAGCAGCAGCGGCCCGTTGCCGGTGCCGCCGCTGAAGCGGCGCAATGCGGGAAGCCATTGGCGCAGCGGCAGCCTCATGGCAGGTCTCCGGCCACGAAGCCCGGAACTCGCACGCGGCGCTGCTCGTGCGCCGGCTGCTGCTCGGCGGAAAAGGCTTCCTGGTCCTCGGGCGCCAGCCGCAGCGCGCGCTCCAGGTTGTAGCGCGCATCCCAGTCTTGCGGCGCGGCACGCAGCAGGTCGCGCAGCCGCTGCTTGCCGAGTTCGAACAGGGGCAAGGCGCCCGCCTCTTGTGCCATGCCCTGGCGCAGGTACATGTTGCCCAGGTTGAACAGCGCCTGCTGCGCGACGGGATCGCGTTCACCGCCCTGGATGAGCGCCGCGTAGCCCTTGAGCGCGGCGTCGTGCGCGCCGGCCTGGGACAACGCCAGCGCCTGCGCCAACTGCAGCTGGCGCGGCGCCGAGACCGGCGCGGGCGCTGCATCCTTGGCGGCCGGCGCGGCGGCAATGCGGGCAACCTCGGCGTTCAGGTGTTCCGTGCGCTGCAGGCGCAGCCCGCGCTCCAACGCCACGCCGGCGCAGCACAGGCTCATCACGCCGAAGACCAGGTGAACCGTGCGTCGTTTCATGGGTTTTTCCGCCAGCTCTGCAACTGCACCGCACGGCAGGCGAGCAGGCCGGCGCAGCACAGCATCGCCGCCAAATAGAAAGCCGCGCCGTGGTCGCGCCGCGGCACCCGCTCATGGATGGTCAGCGGAAAATTCTGCTGCCGGTCGATCTCGGCCATGGCGGCGGCCATGGCACTGGAATCGTCCACCTGGTAGAGCCGGTAGGGCGTGGCCAATGTCTTGAAGAACTGGTGCAGCGCGAGCTCTTCGCCCAGGCCGTAGGCGGACACCGTCTCGGTGTTGAGGTTGGGCGAATTGGGGCCGCTGCGCACGTAGATCCAGTAGAGGCCGATCTTTTCGCGCGCGAGGCCGGCGTGAACGCGCTGGCGCGTTGCCTCGTCGAGTTGGGCACCGCCGTCCGAAACGACCAGGATCACGCGGCTTCCCGAATAGCTGCGGCCTTCGAATTCCTCGATGGCGGCAAGCAGCGCGGCGCCCATGCGGGTCTCGGGCAGGCCGCGGCCGATGGCGGTGGCGGCGAGCGCGGCCTGCACGGTGTCGGTCTTCTGCGTGAACGGCACCGCCACGATCGGCACCGTGCTGAAAGTCATGAAGGCAAAGCGGTTGTCCGGCCGCTTGGCGACGAATTCACTCAGCAGGTCGCGCACCACCTTGGCCTTGGGTTCCTGCGACATGCGGCCCGCCGTTTGCAGTCCGTTGGTGTGCACCGTCGCGTCCATGCTGCTGCTGCGGTCCATCAGAATGAGCACCTCCGCGCCTCGTCCGGGCCGCTCGACCACGGCGCCCGACTGCCCCGGTCCCGAGAGCCCAAGCACCGTGAACGCCATGGCGCCCGCCGCAAAGGCGCGCCACATGAAACCGATCAGGCGGCCCACCCGGTCGGCCGGCAACCAGGCCAGGTAGGAGAAGCCGAGCGTGTCGCTGCGCCTGCGCAGCAGCGGCAAGAGCGCGAGCGGCAGCAGCACGAGCATCCATGGTTGGGCGAGGTCGAACCGCATGATTCCGGGCGCTCAATGCCTGTGGCGTTTTTCCGCGTTGCGCAGCGCACGGCACAGCGGCCTGAGTGGGTAGGCGTCACTCTGCCGGACCGGCGCCGCCGCGGCGCTCTCCGCAAAGAAGAAGCGGCGCGTCGACTCGCGGTAGAAGTCTTCGAGGCGCGGCTGCAACGGGCGCAGGTAGGGCGCCTCGGCCAGCAGCTGCGGCAGGCTGGCGCCATGCACGACGCGTCCGGCGCTCCGGTTCAGCGCACGGTGCACCACACGCCACGCCTCGGGGCTCGCCGGATCGTCGATCCGCTTCAGCTCGCGCCAGGCGTTGGCGAACGGCAGCTGCTGCGCTTCGCGCCGGTTGCGCCACGCCCACCATCCGATCCAGGCGGCGCATACGGCCAGGAGCGCAAGCAGCGAGAACTTAAGCTGCCGCTCGACGGCATAGGTCGGAAGCGCCGCAACCGGTCGGTCGGGCCGCAGCGCCTGCAGATCGCCTTCGGCGAGCACATCGATGGGTGTCAGCGGGCCGATGCTGACCGGCCAAGCGGGCAGCGCGAGCGGCGCGCCGGATGCGGTCGCAATGCTGAGTGGCGGCAGCGAAATGGCGGTCAGCCCGCGCGGGGCGTTGATGACTTGGTAGTCGATGGCCAGCCAGCGCCGCCCCTGCTCATCGGTCTCGACGCGCGGCGTTCGGCGTTCCAGCCAGAGATCGATGCGCGCCGTACCGGGCAATGCGCCGGGCTGCAGCGGTCGGCCGTCCTGCTCGAGCAGCACGCGCTGCGTGAGCACATCGCCGATCACATGGCCGAAGGCGCGCGGCTGCTCGACGGTGGCCGCGCTCGCGGCAACGGCCGCAAAGGCGAGCGCGAGGAAGGCCGCGTGGAGCCGATTCATGCCGTCGTCTCCATGAAGTAGCGCGTGAGCGCCTCGGCGTCGAAGCGGCCATGCAGGTGAAAAGGCGGCATGCCGTGCGCGTTGAACAAGGCAGTGAGCTCGGCGCGGCGCCTGCCGACCGATTCGCGCCAGCGCGTGCGCAGCGATTCGCGCATCCACAGGCTGCGCCGCACGCCGGTTTCGGCGTCGCTCAGCGCGACCAGTGCGCGCGCATCGGGCGGTTCCATTTCCGCCGGGTCCCAGACCACCAGCGGAACGACGCAGGCCGGCGCAAACTGTTCGAGCAGTCCGCCCAGCGCGGCTGTGGGCCAGTGGAAGTCGGACGCGAGAAACACCAGCCCGCCGCGTCCGACCAGGCGTTCGGTCGCGCGGCGCAAACCGGCCAGCGCGCTGTCGTCCGCGGGCGGCGGGTCGGGCGTCGCATGGCAGTCGCGCAGCATCCGCGCCATCAGGCTTCCGTTGCCGCGGCTGTGGCGCGCGGGCACGAAGAGGTCTTCACGTTCGCGGTGGTCGAAGGCCAGCAGGCCAACCGTATCTCCGGCGCGGAACGCGCTGTAGCCCAACGCCTCGACCAGGTCGGCCACCGCGTCGAGCTTGCGCCGCTCGGCGCCGAAGTGCATCGAGGCCGATACGTCCACCACCACGTGCACGGGAATGGCCACGCGCAGCCGGTGGATGCGCACCAGCCAGTCGCCGCGGCCGTCGCGCACGCTGGCGCGCAGGTCGATGCGGCGCGGATCGGGATGATCGAACAAGCGCCGGTGCGCGGCAAATTCCTGTCCGCTGCCCTGGCTCAGCCCGCGCTGCGCGCCCGGCCGCCAGCCGGCGAAGCGGCGCGGCAGCTGGTAGTGGAATTCGTGGACGCGCTCCATGGGCGGCTCGGTGTTTCGGGGCGCGGTCAGGGCGCCGCGATCTTGTCCATGATCTGGGTGACAAGGGCTTCCGACAGCTCCGCCCGGCGCAACTCGTACACCGGCGTGAAGAACACGCGGTGGCCGAGCACCGAAGGCAGCACCGCCGCAAGATCGGCCGGCTCCAGGTGCGAGCGCCCCTCGAGCCATGCGACGGTGCGCGCGGCGCGCAGCAGCGCGCTCATGCCGCGCGGGCTGGCGCCGGCAAGGATCAAGCGGTCCATGTCCACGTTGTCCAGGCGGATGCCGAACTTCTGCGGCGCCTCGGTGGCTTCCCACACGTCGAGCACGTAGCGCTCGATGGTCTCGCTGGCGCGCACGCTGCGCTGCACCTGTGCGCCGATCGCATTGAGCCGGTCCCAGGGCAGGATGGCCGGAGCCACCTTGTCGATCAGGCTTTCGGTGTCATGGTAGGCGGTGTCGAACACCAGCGACTGGCGGATGGCGCGGTCGCTCGGCTTGGGCATGTTCAGCTCGAACATGAAGCGGTCGCGCGCCGCCGAGGCCAGCTCGAAGGTCTCTTCGCGCTCCACCTTGTTGCGGTCGGCAAACACCGTCATGTGCGGAAAGCTGTACTCGCGGTCGAAGGCCGAGACCGTGCGCTCGGCCATGGCGCGCAACAGCAGCGATTGGACTTGCGGCCGGGCCCGGTTGATCTCGTTGAAGAAGAAAGTCACCAGGCGCTCGCCGTGGCGCAGCAGGGGCCCGGGATCGATGCGGGGCCGGCCTTGTGCGTCAACGTAGGTGTGATAGACCAGGTCGCCTGGCATCAGGTCGACCGTGCCCTCCACCCGCTCGAAGTCGCCGCCGATGGCACGCGAGAAGGCGCGCAGCACCGTCGTCTTGCCGACTCCCACGTCGCCTTCGAGCAGCACGTGGCCGCGCGCGAACAGCGCCACGTTGATGAGGCGGATCGTTTCCGCCTGGCCGATGACCGCCTTCGCAACTTCGCTCTCAACGCGCAATGCAAGGCGCCGCCAGTCTTCGAGTTGTTCTTCGTTGCCCATGGTGTTGCCTCTTGTGGCGCGATCCGCGGGCTACTTCGATTCCATCATCTTCTTGAGGTTGGCGAGCCCGCTGCGGTAGACCTCGGTGACGGCCTTGAGCGCGGCTTCGTCGTTCTGGTCCGGCGGCGGATTGTTGTTCGGAAAGGCGCGATAGAAGGCGCCGCGCCATTCGACGACAGACTTGCCGCCGTCCGCCACCACCGAGAGGGTGGAGGTGTAGTTGGTGACCGGCAGCGCACCGCCGTCCTTGGCACGGTAGCTGTACTTCTTTTGCGCGTCGTCGTAGCTCTCGATTGTCTCGATCAGCGTGCCGCCGCCCTTGAGCTTGAGGGTCCGCACCGAGCCTTCGGCGTTGCCTTTGTCGGATGGGCTTTCGGCCACCGCGGGGTGCCAGTCCTTCAGCGCATTGAAGTTCTTGACCTTGGCCCACACGGCATCGGCCGGTGCCTCGATGGTGACTTTCTCGCTCACCTTCTGGCGCGTGGGCCCGTGGGCCAGGCTGGAGGCCGATGCGGCAAGGAGAAGGGAGGCGAAGAGGACAGGGAAGGCCTGTCGGCGGGAAGGAAGTGTCGGCATGGAAACGTCCGTGATGAAAAAACAGGAAATAGGTCGGTCAAAAAAAGCTTCAGTGCGCCATCGGCGCCCCGATGAAGGCCCCGAATCCGCGGCTGTTCTGCCCCGTCGCGATGGTCTTGAGCTTCTGCCCGCTCGCGGCGTCGAGCACCTGCACGTTGTCGTCCATCCAGTTCACGACATAGATGCGGTCGCCGTGCGCGGCAATGCCTTCGGGATACCCGAAGCCGGGGAGGGTGCGCAGCACATTCAGCGAGGCGGCATCGACCACGCTGACGCTGTCTTCATGCTGGTTGGTCACGTAGAGCAGCGCACCGCCCTGGGCCAGCGCCGCGCCGTAGGGCGCCTTGCCTACCTTCACGGTGCCAATGACCGTCGGCCGCCGGATGTCGCGCACGTCGACCACCGAGATGTCGTTGCTCTGCACGTTGAGCGCATAGAGCCGGGAGCGCGGCGCGTCGTAGAGCAGCGCGAAAGGGTGGCTGCCGACACGCACGCGCGCCAGCACCCGCCGCGCGGTTGCGTCGACCACCGCCACGCTGTCGTCGTCGCGCTCGGCCACGAACACGGTGCCGTCATCGGCATGCGCAGCCACCCCGGCGGGCGCGCGGCCGACCGGGATCGAAGCCAGGGGCTTTGCGGCATCGGAGGCCTCTGCATCGAACACCAGCAGCCGGCTGCTGTACCAGTCGGCCACATAGAGGCGCTTTCCGTCGGCCGAGATGTCGATGCCCACCGGGCCGTCGCCCGCCGCAAGCGTGTTCACCACCTTCTGGCGATGCATGTCGATGACCGAGATCGTCTTGCTGTCGGGATTGGATACGTAGACCCTGCCCGCGCGGCTGGACGCAACCACGCCCGCGGGCGAGCGCCCCACAGGCACGGTGGCCACCACCTGCTGCGACGCAACATCGATCACCGACACGTCATGGCTGCCCTGGTTGGTGATGTAGGCAAACGGCGCCGCCCAGGCCGCGCCGCAGCACAGCAGGAACGCGGCAACCCCGGTGCGCACAGGTGTTGCGGTACCCGTCATGGCATGTGCCCCGGGCCGCGGTTCAGCGCGCGGTGGGAGGGCCGATGAAGCAGCCCTTGTTCACCTTGGCCTGCAGCGCCTTGTAGCGCTTGATGTCGGCCTGCAGTTTTTCGGAGTCGCGGATATAGCCGCCGCGCTCGCCGCCGATGGTGGTGGCCTTGGCCGCGGTGCTCAGGTCCACGTATTCCGAGTACCTGATCTCCTTGGCCAGCGCATCGACGGCGCAAGAGCACTTGCTCGTCATCTCGAAGTGCCCCGCATCCGGATGGGCGGCGATGCATTCGTGCACGTACAGCACGCGGTCGATGGTCGGAAAGTCGTTCGCATGCTGCGGTGCGCCATGCACTGCGAGGGGAAGGCCGAGGACACAAAAAAGAAGGCGGATTGTTTTTTTCATGGCGTTCGCTGGAAATTCAGGAAAAGGCGGCCCCTAGCGCGCCGGTGCCTTGGCCCCGTCGATGAGGAGTTCCTCGACCACGAGCGGCTGGGCCGCGGGGCTTTCGCCCGGTATGGAGGTGCGAATGCCGTAGACGCCGCCCGGCACTGCATCGGACAGCGTGAAGCGGTAGCTCTTGGCCGCGAACTTTTCGTACTTCGGCCGGTTCGGGTCGTCGAGGAAGGGACTGAACGCAATCTCCTTGCCCTTGACCGTGCGGCCCTGGTAACGCAGAGAAACGTCGCGCACTTCGGCGTCCTGGTAGATGGCCATTCGGATGCGCTTGCGGAAGTGGTATTCCGACCCGCGCGTGAGGCGCTTCATCTCGCGCACGTCATGCTCCAGGAAATAGAGGATGACCGGGTTGCCCTCCGCGGCCGGTACGTCGGGCACCGCGAGCTTGCGCGCGCCGCTCAGGAACACGCCCTTGGCATCGCAGCAGCTGCCGTCGGCCTTGGCGATGAGCGCCACGGTCACGTTGTCGGCAAAGGCTTCCTCGAAGCTGCCGGTTTTGCCGAAGGTGTAGCGCAGAAGCATGGGCGCCTGCAGCCCTTGCAGCTGCGGCGTCATGAACAGGAGGCGCTCCGCGGCCGAGAAATCGCGCTTGTCTGCCTCGGCATGCGGGGCCAGGGGAGCACAGAGCAGGGCGCAGAGCGAAAGACGAATCGGGAATGCAATGGCGAAGCGCATGGATGGCCTGGTCAGTTGTTGGGCACTCCGAACGATGCATCGACCAGCGGAACGCCGTACTCCTTCAGGATGGCCTGGATCTCGGGCGCCTTGGATTCGATCAACCCTTCGATCTGCTGCTTCCATTCGCGTTCGCCGTAGCGCACGCCCATGGCCATCTGGTAGTCGAGCCGCAGGCCTTTCTCGGACTTGAGCGGCACCACGACGAGCGAGGGGTTCTTGACGCGCCGGGCAAAGAAGCCGGCGATCGGTCCCCAGACCACCACGGCGTCGAGCTTGCCTTCGGCCAGGTCCTTCTCGACGATCTCGCCCGGGTACTGCGCGGGGTCGGCGCTCATGAGCTTGTAGGGGATTCCCTGTTCGAGCAGGCCGTGCTTGTTGAGCCATTGCGAGGCCGGCGAACGGTCGTAGATGCCGATGCGCAGCGACTTGAGCTTGGCCGGATCGAGCTTGAGGAAATCATCCGCCGAGGCCACGTTGTCCATGCCTTTGCCCTTGGGAAAGACCAACGCATAGGTCGAGCGGTAATAGGGCTTGGTGACGGAGACTTCGTCCAGCCCGACCGGCACGCCCATTACGATGTCGCAGGGATAGTCCTGCCCCGGCAGCTTGAAGCGCAGGGTATTGCGAAAGAAGGCCAGCCGCTGCGGAAACGAGTAGTAGACGACCGGCAGCCCCAGCGTCTTGCCGAACAGCTCGGCGATGCGGTTCTCGATGCCTTCTCCCTTGGTGTTGGAAAAGGGCAGGTTGTTGGGGTCCTGGCAGACGCGGAACTCCTTGCGCGCCGGCGTCTCCTGGGCCAGGGCGGGAAGCACCCCGCAGCAGAATGCCGCCGCGCCCAGGAGGCCCGCCCGCAGGCAAGCGCCGAGGGGAGAGAGCCTGCCAGCACGCGGCCGGGCGGTCATTTGTTTTCTTCCACGCGGGCACGCGTGATGGCGCCGTCGGAACGGCCTTTGAGGTAGGCGTAAAGCTGGTTGATGTTTTCCATCACCGCCGGGTTGTTGCCGAAGCTCTGCATGCCCTTGTCGAGCCGTCCGTCGCGGACGGTCTTGATGAAGTCTTCCTTCTTCATCGTCTTGAGGCTGTTGATCAGCGAGGGGCCGACCATGCCTTCCTGGTTCGGGCCGTGGCAGCGGTCGCAAGCCGCGGAGCGCCAGGTGCGGAAACCCTTCATGGTTTCGGGATCCACCTTGTAGCCATCGGTTACTTTGTAGGGCGCCGGATCGGGCGCGGCGGCAACGGCCAATGTGCAGGCGGCGCCGGCAAGCAGTACGAGGGAAGGCAGCAACGTTGACTTACGAAATTTCATGGCTCCTGGGTCTCCGGTATCTTTTGAAAGTACGGGGGGAGAGCCCTCGGGCGAGTGCTCTCCCTTTCCGCATGTTGCGTCTATCTATCCAATGACGCCTCGGTAGTAACGCCTCAGTTGGGCAGTGCGAAGACAGTCAGCGAGCCGCCGAGTTCGGTGTACTGGGCGAGCTCCTTGTAGCCGCCGACGGCGCCGAGGCCTTCGGTGCTCTTCTCGGGGTCGATGCCCGCAGCCATGCCGATGCCGGCCCAGCCGCCAATGCCCGAGAACACGCCGATGTACTGCTTGCCCTTGTGCTCGTAGGTGAACACGTTGCCGATGATCCCGGACGGGGTCTTGAACTTGAACAGCTCCTTGTTGATGTCCTTGGCATCGACGCACTTCAGGTAGCCTTCGAGCGTGCCGTAGCAGGAGATTCCGCCGGCGGTATTCAGCGAACCGCTCCACACCGAGAACTTCTCGGCCTTGGTCTGCACGATCTTGCCGGTGCCCGCGTCCCATGCGATGTAGTTGCCCATGCCGCCATGGCTGCCCGGCGTGGGGTACATCGAGAGCGTGGCGCCCACGTACGGCTGGCCTGCCGTGTACTCGACCTTGAACGGCTCGTAGTCCATGCAGACGTGGTTCGTCGGCACGTAGAAGAGCTTGGTGTTGGGGTCGAAGGAGGCGGGTTGCTGGTCCTTGCTGCCGAGGGCGGCGGGGCAGATGCCCTTGGTGTTGACGTCTGCGCCGTTCTGCGCCGTGGAGTACTTGGCGACCACCTGCGGACGGCCGGTCTTCATGTCCACGTGCGTGGCCCAGTTCACCTTCGGGTCGTACTTCTCGGCCACCAGCAGCGCGCCGGTCACGCGGTCCAGCGTGTAGGCGAAGCCGTTGCGGTCGAAGTGCACCAGCGCCTTGGTCGGCTTGCCCTTGACGTTGATGTCCGCCAGGATCATTTCGTTGATGCCGTCGAAGTCCCACTCGTCATACGGCGTCATCTGGTAGACCCAGTTGACCTTGCCGGTGTCGACGTCGCGCGACCAGATGCTCATCGACCACTTGTTGTCGCCGGGCCGCTGCGCCGGATTCCAGGTCGACGGGTTTCCGGTGCCGTAGTACACGGCATTGGTCGCCTTGTCGTAGCTGTACCAGCCCCAGGTGGTGCCGCCGCCGATCTTCCACTGGTCGCCCTTCCAGGTCTTCAGCGAAGAGTCCTTGCCGACTGGTGCCATCTTGCCGTCGGTCCAGGTCATGGTCTTGGCCGGGTCCATCAGCATTTCTTCATCGGGACCCGTGCTGAAGCCCTTCCAGGCCAGCTTGCCGTCCTTGATGTTGTAGGCGGCCAGGTAGCCGCGCACGCCGAACTCGCCGCCGCTGATGCCGGTGATGACCTTGTCCTTGAAGACGTGCGGCGCATTGGTGTTGGTGGCGCCGAGCTTCGGGTCGCCGTTCTTCACCGTCCACACCACCTTGCCGGTCTTGCTGTCGAGCGCCACCAGCGTGGTGTCCGCCTGCTGCAGGAAGACCTTTCCTTCCGCATAGGCAAGGCCGCGGTTCACCGTGTCGCAGCACATGACCGCGATCACTGACTGATCCTGCTTGGGTTCGTATTTCCACAGGATCTTCTGGGTCTCCACGTCGAGCGCGAACACCTTGTTCGGGAACGGCGAGTGCAGGTACATCGTGCCGTCGACCACCAGGGGCGAGCCCTCGTGACCGCGCAGCACGCCGGTGGAGAACGTCCACGCGACCTGCATCTTGCCCACGTTGCTCTTGGAGATCTGGTTCAACTTGCTGTAGCGCTGGTTGAACATATCGCCCGCTTGCGTGGCCCAGTTCTTGGAGTTGGCGATGTTTTTCTCTACGTCGGCATTGGCTAGCGCCAAAGCCGGAAGAGCCAACATCGCGACGCCGATGTGCCGTACAAGACGGCCGGCGATCTGCCTGGAAAACTTCATAAATGTCTCCTCACATTTCAGTGGGTTTCGAACACGATCATGGCAGCACCCGCGGATCTTTCGATCGCTTTGGCGAATGCTGCGGTCCGCAACATCCATGCCTGCCGGTTCCATCCGTGTTCGGCTCCATGGCCCCCGCATGCTCCAGGCCGGGACAGGCGGTTCCACTCGGAAGCGGCGCGCAAGAGGCCACGCTCCGGACAGCCGCTGCGGTGTCCCGCAATGCAACTCGGACCTAGGGAAATCCCGGGCGTTGAACGGGCCTTCCGGAGCGTGACGCTGTGCATTGCGCGTGGCCATGCAACGCCCTCGCATCCAAATTTGACGCAAAGTGTCTCGTGCGAAGTACGGGTGTGCGGCGCAGCACGGGCGCGCAGGCTCTTGCGCGAGCCGATGCGCGGCAGCCGGCACCGTGAAAACCCTCGTCAATCCAGAGGCACAGAATTTGCGGATCGAATACAAACGGCAAATACCATCGAAGCCCGAACTGCTCGACACACCCCATCGGCCTACATGCTGCGAACCATCGACTTAACCAAGCGCTATGGCACGCGAACGGCGCTGCAGTCGTTGTCGCTGCGTTTGCCCGCAGGCCAGTTCGTGGCGCTGCTCGGACCCAACGGCGCGGGCAAGTCCACGCTGTTCCAGGTGTTGACCGGCATGTTCGCGGCCGACGAGGGCGAGGTGGAGGTGGCGGGCCATTCGCTGCGCCGTTCGGCGACCGCGGCGCTGCGGCACATCGGCGTGGTGTTCCAGCAGATGTCGCTCGACCTGGACCTCAGCATCCGCCGCAACCTGCTGTTCCAGGCCGACCTGCACGGCCTGCCGCGGCGCCTTGCGCAAGAGCGCATCGCAGCGGCCTGCGAACGCCTGAACATCGACGCCGACCTGGACCGCAAGGTGCGCGAACTCTCCGGCGGCAACCGGCGCAAGGTGGAGCTCGCGCGCGCCGGCCTGCACCGGCCCGCTGTGCTGCTGATGGACGAAGCCACGGTCGGACTCGACCCGAAGTCGCGCCAGGACCTGTTGGCTGCGTTGCATGCCGACGTGCGCGAGCGCGGCGTGTGCGTGCTGTGGGCCACGCACCGGGTCGAAGAGGCCGAAGAGGCCGATCGCGTGCTGGTGCTGCACAAGGGCTCGCTGCTGGCGGACGGCACGCCGGCAGAGGTGAGCCGGCTGCTCGGCGGCGCCACGCTGGAGGCCGGCTTCATCGCACGCACCGCATGAAACAAAAAGAATCCGAGCCAGAAAAATGGAGACATCGAATGCCGCAAGTTTCTTTCCTTTCGCTTCCCGGCGCGCACCTTGGCGCGGCCTGCAGCCGTAGCGCGCTCGCGCTCCTGCTGGCCGCGGCAACCGGTGCCGCAATGGCGCAGGGCACCGCCTATGTGTCGAGCGAGAAGGACAGCGCACTGACGATGATCGACCTGAAGACCCTGTCGGTGAAAGGCACGATCCCGACCTGCAAGCGCGCACGCCACGTCCAGCTCACGCCGGAGCGCCAAATCATGGTGGCCTGCACCGACTCCAACCAGGCCGACGTGATCGATCCCGCGAGCGGCAAGTCGGTGCGGCGCATTCCGCTCGGCGACGAGCCCGAGGCCTTTGACCTCTCGCCGGACGGCAAGGTCATCTACGTTTCGAATGAGGACGCGGGCGAGGCCAGCTTCATCGATGCGGCCAGCGGCAAGAAGCTGCGCTCGGTCAAGGTGGGCGCGGAGCCCGAGGGCGTCAAGGTCAGTGCCGACGGCAAGACCCTGTACGTGACCTCGGAGGTGGCGAGCCTCGTGCACGTGATCGACACCGCGAGCGGCAAGGTGGTGAAGAACATTCGCGTCGGCAAGCGCCCTCGGCGCATGGCCATCACGCCCGACGGAAAAGAGCTGTGGGTCACCAACGAACTGGGCGCCAGCGTCAGCATTGTTTCCACCGCCACGCACGAGGTGACCGACACGCTGAAGTTCGAGGTGAAGGGCGCGCGCGCCGAGGACATCACGCCGGTCGGCATCCAGATGACCAGCGACGGCAAGCGCGCGTTCGTGGGCCTGGGCCGCGCCAACCACGTGGCTTTCGTCGACGTGCCCAGCCGCAAGGTGAGTTCGCTGGTGCTGGTCGGCAAGCGGGCCTGGAACGTCACGCTCGACAAGGCGCAGGCGCGGCTCTACGTGGTCAACGGGTTGAGCGACGATGTGACCGTGGTCGACGTGGCGGGCGCCAAGGCGGTGAAGAGCGTTCCGGTGGGGCGCGTGCCCTATGGGCTCGTGATCGTCGAATGAGGATGCGCGCAACGGCTTTCCGGTTCTCGGGTGCGGGGCTGGCCGCGCTGCTTGCGCTGCCATTCAGTGCGGGCGCGGCGGTGCTCAAGGCCACGCTCATCACGCCTGCCGACGATCCGCGCCTGGAGCGCACGCGCATCGAGCGAGCCTACCTCGGCCACCCCGGCGGCCCGCTGGCCGGAGGGGTCGAGGTGGGGCTCGACGAGGCGAAGTTCGAACTGGACGCGGCCGGTGCAGAGGTGACGCTGGCCAGTGCCCCCGCGGCGTCGCTCGATGCGGCGCGCGCCGCGGCGGTGGCGGCCGAGAAGGCCGGTGCGGCGGTGCTGCTGACCGACCTGCCGGCAGACTGGACCCTGGCCGTGGCTGATGCGGTCAAGCTGCCGGTGCTCAATCTCAGCGAGGCATCCGACCGCCTGCGCCAGCAGGATTGCCGCGCCCGCCTGTTCCACCTGATTCCGAGCGAACGCATGCGCAGCGACGCGCTGGCGCAGACGCTGGTGTCACGCAAATGGAACAAGCTGCTCCTGCTGGTGGGCGGCAGTCCGCAAGACGCGGTCCGCGCCGCCACCGCGCAGGCCTCGATCAAGCGCTACGGCCTGCAGGTGGTGGCGAGCAAGCCCTTCAAGCTCTCTGCCGATCCGCGCGAGCGCGACCTGGCCAACCCGCTGCTGCTCACCGCGGGCAACAGCTACGACGCCGTGTGGGTGGTCGACAGCGACGGCGAATTCGCCCGCACGCTGCCTTACCGCACCGTGTTGCCGCGGCCGGTGGTGGGCGACGGCGGGCTGGTGGCGCTGGCATGGCATGCGCAGTTCGAGCGCTATGGCGCGCCGCAGGTGTCGCGGCGCTTTGCCAAGGCGGCCAAGCGCCCGATGACCGCGCAGGACTGGGCCGGCTGGATGGCCGGAAAGGCCTTGGCGGCCGCCGCCATATCGTCACCCAAGGGCCCGAACGCCGCCTGGGCCTCGGCCCTCGCCAAGGGCACGCTCGACGGCTCCAAGGGTACCAACCTGAGCTTCCGCGCCTGGGACGGCCAGCTGCGCCAGCCCATGCTGCTGAGCGACGGGCAGGGCGTGATCTCGCAGGCCCCGGCCGAGGGCATGCTGCACCCGCGCGACGTGCTCGACACACTGGGCGCCGACGCACCGGAGAAGCTATGTCCGACCGCACGCTGAAGACCGTGAAGACGCCTGTGGGCGAAGACGCCGGGCCGCTCGCGCGGCGGGGCGTGGCGCATGCCCTGCAGGCCATGCGCGCCATCGTGCTGCGCGAGCTCTTCAAGTTCTCGCAGCAGACCGGGCGGCTGGTGTCGGCACTGGTGCGGCCGCTGTTGTGGCTGGCCGTGTTCGCGGCCGGCTTTCGCAACGTGTTCGGCGTGGCGATCGTCGAGCCCTACGACACCTACATTCCGTACGACGTCTACATTGTCCCCGGCCTGGTCGGCATGGTGCTGCTGTTCAACGGCATGCAGTCGTCCCTGGCCATGGTGTACGACCGCGAGATGGGGCTGATGCGCCTCCTGCTCACCGCGCCGCTGCCGCGGCCCTGGCTGCTGTTCTCCAAGCTGTGCGCCACGGCGCTGCTGTCGGTGCTGCAGGCGCTGGCCTTCGTGATCGTGGCGGCACTCATCGGTACCGAGCTGCCGCTGCTGTCGCTGTCCGGCCTGCATGCGCTGGTGGCGCTGGCCGCCGGTGCGCTCATGCTGGGCGCGCTCGGCCTGCTGCTGTCGGTGCACATCAAGCAGTTGGAGAACTTCGCGGGCACGATGAATTTCGTCATCTTTCCGATGTACTTCCTGTCGACCGCGCTGTATCCGCTGTGGAAGCTGCAGGAGTCCGGGGCCGAGTGGGTGTACCAGCTGGCGCGCTTCAATCCCTTCACCTATGCCGTGGAGTGGATCCGCTTTGCGCTCTACGGCAAGGACCCGGGGCTGGCGCCCTACCTGGTGCTCGGCTGCCTTGCAGTTTTCTTCGGCCTTGCATGCTGGGGCTACGACCCGCAGCGCGGCTTCGGCGGCCTCACCAAGCGCGGCGGAGGCGGGCCATGAACGGGCAGGGCGTTTTCACCCGGCGCCGCTGGCTGCGCGATGCGGCCGCGCTGGCGCTGGGCACATCGGCGCTGGGGCGTGCGGCGGCTTCCACCGAGCCGTTTCCCTCGCGCCCCATCACGCTGTGGGTGCCCTGGCCCGCGGGCGGCGCCACCGACATCTCGCTGCGGGTCCTGGCCGAGCTGGCCTCGGTGCCGCTCGGCCAGCCGGTGCTGACGGAGAACCGCGGCGGCGCCGGCGGCACGCTGGCCATGCCGGTGCTGCAGCAGGCGCGGCCCGACGGCTACACCATCGCGCAGATGCCGCAGACGGTGTTCCGCGCGCCGCACACGCAGAAGGTGCTGTGGGACCCGATCCGCGACGTGACGCCGATCATCCAGGTCTCCAGCGTGACCTTCGGCGTATTGGTGGCGGCCGGCAGCGGCTTTCGTTCGCTCGAAGACATGTTCGTGTTCGCACGCGCACGGCCTGGCGAGCTGACCATTGCCACCAACGGCATCGGCACCACGCCGCACATGGTGCTGGAGGCGCTGTTCACCGCGCGTGGTCTCCGCTACATCCACGTGCCGTACAAGGGCACGGCCGAGCAGCTGAACGCAATTGCGGGCGGGCAGGTGATGGCCGGCGTCAATTCCACCGGCTTCGGACCCGCAGTCGATTCGGGCACGCTGCGGCTGCTGGCGATCTTTTCGGGCGAGCGCTCGAAGCGCTGGCCGCAGGTGCCCGTGCTGCGCGAGCTCGGCTTCGACATCGTGGCCAAGTCGCCGTTCGGCCTGGCCGGGCCGCGCGGCATGCCGCGCAGCGTGGTGACGGTGCTGCACGACGCCTTCAAGAAAGCCATGTTCGACCCGCGCTTCAGGGATGAACTGGCCAAGTACGACCAGGAGGTCGATTACCTCGGGCCGGAGGCGTACGCGCAATCGTGCCGCGAGATCTTTGCGCAGGAGCGCGCCATGGTGGAGAAGCTGGGGCTTGCACGCACCGGCACTTGAGGAGGGGAACCCGTGATCCGATCGAACCAGACGACGAACCGCCGCCTGATCGGCCTTGCCGTGGCCGCCGCGGCCTGCCCGATGCCGGGACAGGCGCAGGAGACAGCGCCGCAGGCGGGCAGCCTTCCGACCGTGGAAGTGGTCAGCACCACGCCCGTGCCGGGCATCGAGGTGCCGAAGGACCAGATTCCGTCGAACGTGCAGACCGCGGACGATGCGCACCTGCGACGCGCGCAGAGCCTCAATCTCCCTGACTTCCTGGCCACGCAGATGCCGAGCGTGAACGTGAACGAGATCCAGGGCAATCCGTACCAGGTCGACGTGAACTACCGCGGCTTCAGCGCAAGCCCGGTGCTCGGCACGCCGCAGGGCCTGTCGGTGTACCAGGACGGCGTGCGCATCAACGAGCCGTTCGGCGACGTGGTGAACTGGGACCTGATCCCGAAGGCGGCCATCTCGAGCATCACGCTGCTGCCGGGCTCCAACCCGCTGTTCGGGCTGAACACGCTCGGCGGCGCGCTGTCGTTGCAGACCAAGCGCGGCGACACGCACCCGGGCACCGAGCTGGAGTTTCAGGCCGGCTCCTTCGGCCGCGTGAGCACGGAGCTTTCGCATGGCCGCAAGCTGGCCAACGGCGGGCACCTGTTTCTCTCCTTCGGCGGGCTCAACGAAGACGGGTGGCGCAGCTATTCGCCCTCGCGCGTTCGCCAGCTCTTCGCCAAGGTGGGGCAGGACAGCGGAAAGCTCTCATGGGACCTGAGCTTTACCCATGGCGACAACCGGCTGGTGGGCAACGGCCTGCTGCCCGAATCCATGCTGATGCAGGACCGCAAGCAGGTCTACACGCGGCCCGACCGCACCGGCAACCGCATGTCGATGCTCACGCTCAATGGGAGCTACCGCCTGAGCGACCAGCAGACGATCTCGATGACCGCCTACACGCGGCGCTCGCGCTACAGCACGCTCAACGGCGACCTCAATGACGATTTCAGTCCGCCCGACAGCCTGAATTCCGGCGTGGAGAACCGGACCTACACGCGCCAGCACGGCGAAGGCGTTGCGCTGCAATCGACCTACACCGCGGGCATGCATCAGCTCATCTTCGGCGCTTCGATCGACCGCGCGCGCACGCACTTCTTGCAGACGGAAGCCGAAGGCATTCTGGACGCCACCCGCGCCGTGGTGCCGCAGGAAGAAGCGGAGGTCGACGCGCTGCTTGCAGGAAAGAGCCGCACCGCGAGCGTCTATTTTTCCGATCTGGTGATGCTGCGGCCGGACCTGCAACTGAGCCTTTCGGGCCGCTACAACGACACCCGCGTGACCACCCGCGACGACGGGCGCGCCTTGCTCGGGCTCCCGACCCAGCTCGACGGCGAAGGCCGCTACAAGAAGTTCAATCCCGCCATCGGCCTCACGTGGCAGGCCGCGCCGCAGCTCACGGCCTATGCGGGCTGGAGCCAGGGCAACCGCGCGCCGAGCCCGATCGAGCTGGGCTGCTCCGATCCGGCGAACGCCTGCGTGCTGCCCAATGCGCTGCAGTCCGATCCGCCGCTCAAGCAGGTGGTGTCGCAGACCTTCGAAACCGGCCTGCGCGGGACCTTTGCCAAAGACCTGCGCTGGAATGCATCGGTGTTCCGCACGGTCAACAAGGACGATCTGCTGTTCGTCAGCAGCGGGCTTTCGCGCGGCTACTTCAGCAATTTCGGACGCACGCTGCGCCAGGGCGTGGAACTCGGCCTCTCGCAGCAGACCGAGAGCGTCGACTGGTCGGTATCGTACAGCTACCTGCGCGCGAGATACGGCTCCCCGGCCTGCCTGGTGGCCGAGGCGAACAGCAGCGCCGAAACCAGCCCCGCCTGCACCGGGGAGGGCGAAATCGCCGTGCGGCGCGGTGACCGCCTGCCGGGCCTGCCGGCGCACTCGCTCAAGCTCAACGTCGACTGGCGCGTGACGCCCAGCTGGACGCTCGGCGCGCAGTACCGCGCCTACTCGCGGCAGACGGTGCGCGGCAACGAGAACGGCCTGCACGCTCCCGACGGGGATCTTTTCAGCGGCAGCGGCCGCATCGGCGGCTATGCGCTGCTCGACCTCACCACGCGCTGGAAGCTCGGGCGCAATGTGGAGCTGTTCGCCAAGGTGGCGAACGTGTTCAACCGTCGCTATGCCACCGCCGGCCAGCTCGGGCGCAACGGGTTCGATGCAACCGGCGCGGTGCTGGCGCCCGACGCATGGCGCAATGGGCAGTTCGTTGCGCCGGGGGCGCCGCGGGCGGTGTGGGTCGGCGTGCGGGTGCAGCTCGGGGCCTGAGGCCGTGTACCGGATAGTTCAGGCGGCGCGCTTCGCGCTGCGCTTTTTTGCGGCAGGGCGCGCGGCTGGCAGCGTGCCCAGCTGATGCTGGATCTGCGCCTGTCCATTCGCGCGCAGATAGTCCTCGAAAGCCAGTGCCACTTGCGGCAACTGCCGCGACGCGAGGTGCATCACGTACCAGTCGCGCACCACCGGATTGCCCGGCACCGGCAGCACGCCCAGCAGGCCCGCATTCATCTCGAGCACGCAGGTGTGCATCGAGAGGAAGGCGATGCCGAAGCCCGCGGCACACATCTGCTTGATGGCCTCGTTGCTCGACAGCTCCGAGCCGATGCGCAGCGGCAGGCCCTGGTCCTTGAAGAAGCGTTCGACCGTGGTGCGCGTGCCCGAGCCGCGCTCGCGCACCAGCATGCGCGTGTCTGACAGCATGGCAAGCGTGGGCTTGGCCGCGGACATCAGCGGGTGCGACGGCGCCGCGAGAAAGGCCATGGGGTGCTTGGCGAAGGCGCTGGAGTCGGTCTTCAGCTCGGCGGGTGGCCTGCCCATGATGGCGATGTCGATTTCCTGGCCCGCGAGCATTCGCACGATCTCGTCGCGGTTGCCCACCTGCAGTTTCACCTTCACCTTCGGATGCTCCTTGGCAAAGTTGACCAGGATGGGCGGCAGCAGGTACTCGGCCGTGGTGATGGCGCCCACACGCAGCGTGCCCGAGAACACGCCCTGCAGCATGGCCATCTCGTCGCCGGCTTCGCGCCACAGGTCGAGGATGCGGCCGGCGTAACCGGCCAGCAGTTCTCCCGCCTCGGTGAGCCGAATGCCGCGGCCCGTGCGCTGCAAGAGCGGCGTGCCGGCCGATTCTTCGAGCGTGCCGATCTGTATCGATACCGCGGGTTGCGTCAGGTGCATTTCGTCTGCAGCAAGTGAAACGCTGCCGAGCCGCGCCACGGCATGGAAGGTGGCGAGCTGGCGAAAGCTCGCGTGCTTGGTAAGAGGCATGGATCGATATTAGGTTTGACGAATGTGAATGTCAAAAGATTTAATTTTTCTTTATCTTTCATGCGGCCTACATTCACTTCACCAGACGGCACCAACCCTTCACTCGAGAGGCATTCCATGGGCAACATGAACGAAGCAATCCAGATCACCGACGCCAAGAAGCGCTATTCGGCCGGTGTGCTGAAGTACGCGCAAATGGGCTATTGGGACGGCGACTACCAGCCCAAGGACACCGACATCCTCGCGCTGTTCCGCATCACGCCGCAGGACGGCGTGGACGCGGTCGAAGCCGCCGCCGCGGTGGCCGGCGAATCGTCCACCGCGACCTGGACCGTGGTGTGGACCGACCGCCTGACCGCCTGCGACATGTACCGCGCCAAGGCCTACAAGGTGGAGCCGGTGCCCAACAACCCGGGCCAATATTTTTGCTACGTGGCGTATGACCTCTCGCTGTTCGAAGAGGGCTCCATCACCAACGTGACGGCTTCCATCATCGGCAACGTGTTCAGCTTCAAGCCGCTGAAGGCCGCGCGGCTGGAGGACATGAAGTTTCCGGTGGCCTACGTCAAGACCTTTCCCGGCCCGCCGACCGGCATCGTGGTGGAACGCGAGCGGCTCGACAAATTCGGCAGGCCGCTGCTGGGCGCGACCACCAAGCCAAAGCTCGGGCTCTCGGGCCGCAACTACGGCCGCGTGGTGTATGAGGGCCTGCGCGGCGGGCTCGACTTCATGAAGGACGACGAGAACATCAACTCGCAGCCCTTCATGCACTGGCGCGACCGCTTCCTGTTCGTGATGGACGCGGTCAACAAGGCCAGCGCAGCCACCGGCGAGGTCAAGGGCAGCTACCTGAACATCACGGCCGGGACCATGGAAGAGATGTACCGCCGCGCGCAGTTCGCCAAGGAGCTCGGCTCGGTGATCGTGATGATCGACCTGGTCGTCGGCTACACGGCCATCCAGTCGATGAGCCACTGGTGCCGCCAGAACGACATGATCCTGCACCTGCACCGCGCGGGCCATGGCACCTACACGCGCCAGAAGAACCACGGCGTGAGCTTCCGCGTGATTGCCAAGTGGATGCGCCTGGCCGGCGTGGACCACATCCATGCGGGCACGGCGGTCGGCAAGCTCGAGGGCGACCCGATGACGGTGCAGGGCTACTACAACGTGTGCCGCGACACGCACACCAAGGTCGACCTGCCGCGCGGCATCTACTTCGACCAGGACTGGGGTGCGCTGCGCAAGGTGATGCCGGTGGCTTCGGGCGGCATTCACGCCGGCCAGATGCACCAGCTGCTCGACCTGTTCGGCGACGACGTGGTGCTGCAGTTCGGCGGCGGAACCATCGGGCATCCGCAGGGCATTCAGGCCGGCGCCACGGCCAACCGCGTTGCGCTCGAAGCCATGGTGCTGGCCCGCAACGAAGGCCGCGATATCGCCAACGAAGGGCCGCAGATCCTGCGAAACGCGGCCAAGTGGTGCACGCCGCTGGCGGCCGCGCTCGACACCTGGGGCGAGATCTCCTTCAACTACGCCTCCACCGATACGTCCGACTACGTGCCGACGCCGTCGGTGGCCTGAACCCGTTCACCCGTTCCGCAGTTCTCAGAGGAGCAACAGACATGCGAATCACACAAGGCACTTTTTCCTTCCTGCCCGACCTGAGCGACGAGCAGATCAGCCGCCAGGTCGAGTATTGCCTGGACAAAGGCTGGGCCATCGGACTCGAATACACCGACGACCCGCATCCGCGCAACACCTTCTGGGAGATGTTCGGCAACCCGATGTTCGACATCAAGGATGCGGCCGGCGTGATGCTCGAACTCGCCTCCTGCCGCAAGACCTTTCCGCAGCAGTACATCCGTGTGACGGCGTTCGACTCGACGCACGGCACCGAGTCGGTGGTGATGTCCTTCATCGTCAACCGGCCCACCAACGAGCCGGGCTTCCGCCTCATCCGCACAGAGGAGCCGGGCCGCACGATCCGCTACAGCATGGAGAGCTACGCGGTGCAGGCACAGCCCGAAGGCAGCCGCTACTAAGAGAACCCTGCAGTACGCACATTGCAAGAGGCACGCATGGACGCCACCGAAACCCCCGCCGCCCCGGCCGTTGCCACGGCGCCGAAGCAGCTCTTCGAGTCATCGGGCGTGAAGGCGCTGCTCGACCAGCTCGACGCCGAGCTGATCGGGCTGGCGCCGGTCAAGGGCCGCATCCGCGACATCGCGGCACTGCTTTTGATCGACAAGCTGCGCCAGGAGCAGGGGCTGCAGTCGCAGCCGCCTTCGCTGCACATGTCGTTCACCGGCAACCCGGGCACCGGCAAGACGACGGTGGCCATGCGCATGGCCGAGGTCCTCAAGCAGCTGGGCTACGTGCGCAAGGGCCACCTGGTGGCGGTGACGCGCGACGACCTGGTGGGGCAGTTCATCGGCCACACGGCGCCCAAGACCAAGGAAGTGATCAAGAAGGCGATGGGCGGCGTGCTGTTCATCGACGAGGCCTACTACCTCTACCGGCCCGAGAACGAGCGCGACTACGGGCAGGAGTCGATCGAGATCCTGCTGCAGGTGATGGAGAACCAGCGCGACGACCTGGTCGTGATTCTTGCGGGCTACAAGGACCGCATGGAGACCTTCTTCAGCAGCAACCCGGGCATGGCCTCGCGCATTGCGCACCACATCGATTTTCCGGACTACAGCGAAGCCGAGCTGATGCAGATCGCGCAGCTCATGCTGGGGCGGCTGAACTACAGCTTCGACGACGGCGCGGCCTCCACCTTCTCGCGCTATGTGAGCCTCAGGCGCAGCCAGCCGCACTTTGCCAATGCGCGATCGATCCGCAACGCCCTCGACCGCATCCGGCTGCGCCACGCCACGCGCCTCTTCGGCAGCGAGCATGCGCTGACGCGCGAGCAGCTCTGCACGCTGCAGGCGCAAGACATTCTTGCGAGCCGCGTCTTCAATCCCCAGGCGAACGCCGCGCAAACGGAAGGAGCCCAGCGATGAGCATCGAAGCCCTCGTATTCGATGTGGACGGCACCCTGGCCGACACCGAGGAAGTCCATCGCATGGCCTTCAACCTCGCGTTCGAGCAGCTCGGCCTCGGCTGGGACTGGACGCAGGCCGAGTACCGCGCGCTGCTGGCCGTCACGGGCGGCAAGGAGCGCATGAAGACGTACATCGACTCGCTGCCCCTCGGCGGATCGGAGAAGAAGCGGCTCTACGAGCGGGTGCCCGCCATCCATGCTGCCAAGACGCAGCACTACACCGACATCGCGCGGCGCGGCGGCATCGAGCTGCGTCCCGGCGTGCTGCGCTTTCTCGAAGAGGCGCAGGACGCCGGCTTGCGGCTGGCCATTGCCAGCACCACCACGGCCGTGAACATCGATGCGCTGCTGCAGGCCACGCTCGGTGCACGCGGCCTCGCGATGTTCGACGTGATCGCCTGCGGCGACCAGGTGCGCGCGAAGAAGCCGGCCTCCGATATTTACCTGCTGGCGCTCGACACGCTCGGCGTACCGCCCGAGCGCGCCATTGCGATCGAAGACTCGGTGAACGGACTGCATGCGGCGCTCGGTGCCGGCCTCTGGACCCTGGTCACGCCCACCTTCTGGACCGAAGGCAGCGATTTCAGCGGCGCGGGCCTGGTGCTGCCCAGTCTCGGCGATCCCGCCCAGCCGCTGCCTGGCGAGCCCGGCGGACACCTTGCGTCTTCTGCGTGGCTAGGCGTCGAGGAACTGCTGCGCATGGCCAGCGTGGCCCCGCCGATCAACGCCGTGCAGGCGCTTTACCGTGAGGACAGCTAGATGCAGAAAAACCAGACCACCATGCGGATCGCACCCAGCCTGCTGTCGGCGGACTTCGCGCGGCTCGGCGAAGAGGTCACGGCGGTCATCCAGGCCGGGGCCGACCTGATCCATTTCGATGTCATGGACAACCACTATGTACCGAATCTGACAATCGGTCCGCTGGTGTGCGAAGCCATCAAGCCCTACGCCACGGTGCCGATCGACGTGCACCTGATGGTCAAGCCGGTCGATGCGCTGATCCCGATGTTCGCGGAGGCTGGCGCCTCGATCATCTCCTTCCACCCCGAGGCCAGCGAGCACATCGACCGCACGATCCGGCTGATCACCGCCAGCGGATGCAAGGCCGGCCTGGTGCTCAACCCCGCCACGCCGCTGCAGGTGCTCGACCACGTGCTGGACCAGCTCGACCTGGTGCTGCTGATGTCGGTCAACCCGGGCTTCGGCGGGCAGAGCTTCATCGAGAGCGTGCTGCCGAAGATCGAGGCGGTGCGCGGCCGCATCGATGCGACCGGGCGCGACATCTGGCTGGAGGTCGACGGCGGCGTGAAGCCCGGCAACGCGGCGCGCATCGGCGCCGCGGGGGCTGACACGCTGGTGGCGGGCTCCGCGGTCTTCAGCGGCGGCCGCTACCGCGAGGCCATCGATGCGATCCGCACCCAGGCGCTGCAGGGCCGGCGCGACATGGAAGGGCGTCCCGCATGACGAAAGACCTGAGCGGCATCGACGCGATCGCATTCGACCTGGACGGCACGCTGGTGGACAGCGCACCGGACATCCGCGTGGCCCTGAATGCCGCGCTGGAAGAAGCGGGGCTCGATCGTTTCGACCTGGACACCGTGCGCGCATGGATCGGCGACGGCCCCGATGCATTGATCTTGCAGGCGCTGCGGCGGCAGGACCTCGGCGGCAGCGAGGCGCTGCGCACGCGGCTGCGAAAGTCTTTCGACGCAGCCACCCTGGCCGCACCGCTGAAGCACGGCAGCGTGTTCGAGGGTATTGCCGAGCTCATCGAGGGCCTGCGCCGTGCGCTGCCGATGGTGGTGGTCACCAACAAGCCGACACCGCTGGCACGCGCCGTGCTGGATGCAGCCGGCCTGCTGCAGCCGATGGCAGGGGTTTTCGGTGCCGACGCGGCCGCGCAGCGCAAGCCCGCGCCCTTTCTGCTGCAGGCTGCGGCGCGCCAGCTGTGTGTGGAACCCGCGCGCCTGCTGATGGTGGGCGACGGCTCGGCCGACCTGCTCGCCGCGCAAGCGGCCGGCTCTCCTGCGGCGCTGGTGGCGTGGGGCTATGGCGGCCATGCGGCTTCGGACGCAGCCGCTGTGGCGCCCGCCTGGCGAGTCGCAACGCCGCAGCAGCTGCTGTTGACGGTGCGCGAATCGCGCGCCGTCCGCCGGGATGAAGAAACGACGACAACGACCCGATATTGAAATCAACCAGGAGACGATCATGCCCATTGCAGGCAAGGCCACGCTGACCCAATACATCATCGAGGAGCGCCGCCGCCACCCCGGGGCCACGGGCGCGCTGAACGCGCTCATCACCGACGTCTCTCTTGCCTGCAAGGCGATCTCGCGCAAGGTGGCGCTCGGCGCGCTGGGCGACGTGCTGGGCAGCGCCAACACGCAGAACGTGCAGGGCGAGGAACAGAAGACGCTCGACGTGGTGAGCAACGACATGTTCCTGCGCGCCAACGAGTGGGGCGGGCACGTCGCGGGCATGGTGTCAGAAGAGCTGGAGGAGCCCTACGTTCCGCCGCGGCAGTACCCGCGCGGCAAGTACCTGCTGCTGTTCGATCCGCTCGACGGGTCTTCGAACATCGACGTGAACGTGGCGGTGGGCAGCATCTTCTCGATCCTGCGCGCGCCCACGCCCGAGGCCGATGCCAAGCCTGAAGACTTTCTGCAGCCGGGCACCGAGCAGGTGGGTGCGGGCTATGCGATCTACGGGCCCTCGACCATGCTGGTGCTGACGCTGGGCAACGGCACGCATGCCTTCACGCTCGACCCTCAGCTGGGCGAATGGGTGCTGAGCCATCCGAACCTGCGCATTCCGAAGCAGACCAACGAGTTTGCGATCAACGCATCGAACAGCCGCTTCTGGGAGCCGGCCGTGAAGCGCTACGTGGATGAGTGCCTGGCCGGCAAGGAAGGCGCGCGCGGCATCGACTTCAACATGCGGTGGATTGCCTCGCTGGTGGCCGAGACGCACCGCATCCTGATGCGCGGCGGCGTTTTCATGTACCCGCGCGACAGCAAGGACTCCGGCCGGGACGGGCGGCTGCGGCTTTTGTATGAAGCCAACCCGATCTCCTTCCTGATCGAGCAGGCGGGCGGCATGGCGAGCACCGGCCGGCGGCGCTTGATGACGGTCGAGCCCGAAGCGATCCACCAGCGCATCGGCTTGGTCTTCGGCTCCTCCGACGAGGTGGCGCGGGTGGAGGCCTATCACAACGAGGCGCCGCAGGACACCTACCAGGCGCCGCTGTTCGGCAAGCGCGGCCTCTTTGCGACGGCGGCCTGAAAAGCACCGGAGCTCCAACACACACCGGGGCCGAGCCCGAGCGGCCCCGCAAGAATTTTTTTATCTCCCCGAGGCCACCATGTCAGCCAAACATCCCATCGTTGCCATCACCGGCTCGTCCGGCGCAGGCACCACGTCCGTCACCCGAACCTTCGAGAACATCTTCAGGCGCGAGAGCGTCAAGGCGGCCATCGTGGAGGGCGACAGCTTCCACCGCTACGACCGCACGTCCATGAAGGTGGCCATGGCCGAGGCCGAGTCTGCCGGCAACCGGAACTTCAGCCACTTCGGTGAGGACGCGAACCTGTTCGCCGAACTCGAGGCGCTGTTCCGCGACTACGGCGAAGCGGGCGTCGGCCAGAGCCGCAAGTACCTGCACGACGCCACAGAGGCCGCGCCCTACAAGCAGGAGCCCGGCACCTTTACGCCATGGGAAACGCTGCCCCACAGCGAGCTGCTGTTCTACGAAGGCCTGCACGGCGGCGTGACGACGGAGAAGGTCGACATCGCTCGCCACGTGGACCTGCTGATCGGCGTGGTCCCGGTAATCAACCTGGAGTGGATCCAGAAACTGCACCGCGACAAGAACACGCGCGGCTATTCGACCGAGGCCGTGACCGACGTGATCCTGCGCCGCATGAACGAGTACGTGCACTACATCTGCCCGCAGTTCACGCGCACGCACATCAACTTCCAGCGCGTGCCGGTCGTCGACACCTCCGACCCGTTCATTGCGCGCACCATTCCAAGCCCGGACGAGAGCCTGGTGGTGATCCGCTTCGCCAATCCGGCGGGTTTCGACTTTCCGTACTTGCTGAGCATGCTGCACGACTCCTTCATGTCGCGCGCGAACACGCTGGTGGTGCCGGGCGGAAAGATGGAGCTCGCGATGCAGCTGATCTTCACGCCGATGATCCTGCGGCTCATGGAGCGCCGCAAGAAGTCGTACGCGATCTGACGCGCCCTCCAACCCCGGTCTACCGCTGGCGTACCGCACAACTCTCACCAGGATTTTTCGGCATGACGATTGAAAACCTCGCCTTGCGCACGCAGTGCGCCAACGCCATCCGCGCGCTGGCCATGGATGCCGTGCAAGCCGCCAACTCCGGCCACCCCGGCATGCCGATGGGCATGGCCGACATCGCGGAGGCTCTGTGGCGGCACCGGCTGCGGCACGACCCGGCCGACCCCCGCTGGATGAACCGCGACCGCTTCGTCGTCTCGAACGGCCACGGCTCGATGCTGCTGTATGCCCTGCTGCACCTGAGCGGCTATGCGTTGCCGATGGACGAGCTGCGGCGCTTCCGGCAGCTGCATTCGCGCACGCCGGGGCATCCCGAAGTCGGCGTCACACCCGGCGTGGAAACCACCACGGGGCCGCTGGGGCAGGGCATCAGCAATGCGGTCGGCATGGCCCTGGCGGAAAAGCTGCTGGCTGAGGAATTCAACCGGCCGGGCCACGAGGTGATCGACCACCGCACGTATGTGTTCCTGGGCGACGGCTGCCTGATGGAAGGCATCAGCCACGAGGCCTGCTCGCTCGCGGGTACGTGGCGCCTCCGCAAACTGGTGGCGTTCTACGACGACAACGGCATCTCGATCGACGGCGAGGTCGGCGGCTGGTTCAGCGACGACACGCCCGGTCGCTTCGAAGCCTATGGCTGGACCGTGCTGCGCAACGTGGACGGCCATGATGCCGCGGCGCTCGATGCGGCCATCGCCCGTGCCGTCACCGCGGACAGGCCGGTGTTGGTGTGCTGCAAGACGCGCATCGGCCAGGGTTCGCCGAACCGCGCCGGCACCGCCAAGGCGCATGGCGAGGCGCTGGGCGATGCCGAGATCGCGCTGACGCGCGAGGCGCTGGGCTGGAACGCCGCGCCGTTCGAAGTGCCGCCTTCGATTGCAGAGGCGTGGTCGGCGCGCGAGTCGGGCGCGGCACTGCGCAAGGCCTGGCAGGAGCGCTTTGCCGCCTATGCGGAGGAGTTTCCGGTGCTCGCGCGCGAGTTGCTGCGGCGCCATCGTGCCGATGCGCCGCTCACTGCGCAGGTCGAGGCGGCGCTGGCTTCGGCGGCTTCGGGCGCGGAGCAGCGCAAGGCTTCGGTCGCCACGCGGAAGGCTTCGCAGGTGGTGCTCGACGAAGTCGGGCCGGCGATGCCGGAACTGATCGGCGGCTCGGCCGACCTCACGGGGTCGAACCTCACGGATTGGAAGGGCCACCGCGCGCTCAAGGGCACGGGCACGGGCAACCATGTGCACTACGGCGTGCGCGAGTTCGGCATGGCGGCCATCATGAACGGGCTGGCGCTGCACGGTGGCTTCCGTCCTTTCGGCGGCACCTTCCTGACTTTTTCCGACTACGCGCGCAACGGTGTGCGCATGTCGGCGCTGATGAAACTGCCGGTGGTCTACGTGTTCACGCACGACTCCATCGGGCTCGGCGAAGACGGCCCGACGCACCAGCCGGTGGAGCATGCCTCGAGCCTGCGGCTGATTCCCGATGTCGACGTGTGGCGGCCGGCCGATGCCACCGAAACGGCAGTGGCCTGGCGCCAGGCGCTGCGCCGGGTGGACGGGCCGAGCTGTCTGCTGCTGACGCGCCAGGCGCTGCCGCATGCGGGTGCCGGCGAAGAGCGCATCGAATCGATTGCGCGCGGCGCCTATGTGCTGCGTCGCCCGGAGAACGAATGCGTCGCGCTGCTGGCGAGCGGCTCCGAGGTCGGCGTGGCCTTGGCGGCCGCGGCCTTGCTGGCCGAGGAGGGCATCGAGACGCGTGTGGTGTCGGTGCCGTGCATGGACGTGTTCGAACGGCAGGACAAGGAGTGGCGCCATGCCGTGATTCCGCGCCATCTGCCGCGCGTGGCGGTGGAGGCCGGCAGCACCGGCTTGTGGTGGAAGTACGTCGGTGAATACGGCGACGTGGTCGGGCTCGACCGCTTCGGCGAATCGGCGCCGGCTGGCGAACTGTTCAAGCTCTTCGGCCTCACGGCCGAAGTGGTGGCCGAGCGCGCGCGCCGGCTGCTCGCGAACGCCGCGCTGGCCGAGGTGAAAGAGCCCGCATGACGTTCAACACGCTCGACCAGATCGACTTGCGCGGGCAGCGCGTGTTCATCCGATGCGATCTGAATGTGCCGCTCGATGCATCGGGCCGCATCAGCGACGACACGCGCATCCGCGCCAGCCTGGCCGGCATCCGGCATGCGCTGTCTCAAGGGGCGCGGGTGATGGTCACCTCGCACCTGGGCCGTCCGAAGGAAGGCGGCCTTGCTGACAGCGAATCGCTGGCGCCCGTGGCCGTACGGCTCGGGCAATTGCTGGGCGCGCCTGTCACCTTAGTCAGCAACTGGATCGAACAGCCCTTCGACGTGGCGCCCGGCCACGTGGCGCTGCTCGAGAACTGCCGTGCCAACGTCGGCGAGAAAGCCAACGCGGAAGACCTGGCGCGGCGCATGGCGGCACTGTGCGATGTGTACGTGAACGACGCCTTCGGCACTGCGCACCGCGCCGAAGCCACTACTGAGGCGCTGGCCCGGCTTGCGCCCGTTGCCTGCGCCGGTCCGTTGATGGCGTCGGAACTGAACGCGCTCGGCCGTGCGCTCGCGAGTCCGGCAAGGCCGCTGGCGGCGATCGTCGGTGGCTCCAAGGTGTCGACCAAGCTCTCGATCCTGGAGTCGCTTTCCGCGCAGGTCGAATGGCTGGTGGTCGGCGGCGGCATGGCCAATACCTTCCTGCTTGCGGCGGGGCATCCGGTCGGGCGTTCGCTGTGCGAGCCAGAGATGGTCGAGACGGCGCGTGCCGTGACCGCGGCGCTTTCGGCGCGAGGTGCGCGGCTCTTCATGCCGACCGACGTGGTGACCGCCACCGAGTTTTCGGCGAGCGCCCGCGCGACGGTGAAAGCCGTGGCCGACGTGGCGCCGGACGACATGATCCTGGACTTCGGTCCCGAGTCGGTGGCACAGCTGGTTGCCGTGCTCGGCCAGTGCAAGACCATCGTCTGGAACGGCCCGCTGGGCGTGTTCGAGATCGAGCAGTTCTCGCACGGCACGCGCATGCTGGCCAACGCCATCGCGCGCATGGACGCGTTCTCGCTGGCTGGCGGCGGCGACACCGTCGCGGCCATCAACCAGTTCGAGGTGGAGGAGTGCATCGACTACGTCTCCACCGCTGGCGGTGCGTTCCTCGAGTTTCTCGAAGGCAAGAGCCTGCCAGCGGTCAAGGCGCTGCAGTCCCGTCGGCACTGACGCCGCCGCAATTCAATTTTCAACATCCCCAGGAGCTTCCCCATGGCCATGATTTCGCTGCGCCAATTGCTGGACCACGCCGCCGAGCACCAGTACGGCGTGCCGGCGTTCAACGTCAACAACCTGGAGCAGATCCAGGCCATCATGCAAGCAGCCAAGAAGACCGACAGCCCGGTCATCCTGCAGGCCTCTGCGGGTGCGCGCAAGTACGCGGGCGAAGCTTTCCTGCGAAAGATGGTCGAGGCGGCCGTCGAGATGTACCCCGGCATTCCGATCGTGATGCACCAGGACCACGGCGCCAGCCCGTCGATGTGCATGCAGGCCATTCGTTCCGGCTTCACCAGCGTGATGATGGACGGCTCGCTGATGGAAGACGCCAAGACTCCCGCCAGCTATGACTACAACGTGGACGTGACCCGCCGCGTGGTGGAGATGGCGCAGGCGGTGGGCGTCTCGGTCGAGGGCGAGCTGGGTTGCCTGGGGTCGCTCGAATCGGGCATGGCCGGCGAGGAAGACGGCAGCGGTGCGGAGGGCGTGCTGTCGCACGACCAGCTCCTGACCGACCCGCAGCAGGCGGCCGATTTTGTGTCGAAGACGGGCGTCGATGCTCTGGCCATTGCCATCGGCACCTCGCACGGCGCCTACAAGTTCAGCCGCAAGCCGACCGGCGACATCCTCGCGATCGACCGCATCAAGGACATCCATGCGCGCATTCCGAAAACCCACTTGGTGATGCACGGCTCTTCGTCGGTGCCGCAGGAATGGCTGGCGGTGATCCGCGACTACGGCGGCGACATCAAGGAGACCTACGGCGTGCCGGTGGAGGAAATCCAGGAAGGCATCCGCCACGGCGTGCGCAAGGTCAACATCGACACCGACATCCGCCTGGCGATGACGGGCGCCATGCGCCGCGCCATGGGCAGCGACCGCAGCGAGTTTGACCCGCGGAAGTTCCTGAAGGAGGCCACCGCGGCCGCGCGTGACCTCTGCATCGACCGCTTCCAGGCTTTCGGCGCAGCCGGCATGGCGTCGAAGATCAAGCCGGCGATGCTGTAGCGCGCGGACAGCCTAACGGGGCCGCGCCAGCGTTTCGGCGAGTTCCCACAGCGAACCCATCTGCCCCGAGTGAAACAGGAGGGGCGGCGTGTCCGTGCGGGAGAAGCGCTCCACGCGGCCGAGGATGATGGTGTGGTCGCCTTCCTGGTGGCGCGAGTAGGTCGAGCATTCGAAGGTTGCCACGCTCTCGACGAGCCGCGCGCACCCGTTGGACCCGGTCTCGAAGGCGTCTGCAAAGCGTTCGAACTTGTCGGCCGCTGGCTTGGCGAAATGCCAGGCCAACTCGCGCTGCCCGGCGGTCAGCACGCTGAGGTTGAAGGGCCGGGCCGCAAGAAAGGCGTCGGCGCTGCGCGTGTCGTCGCGGATGCTCCACAGGATCAACGGCGGATCGAGCGACACCGAAGCGAAGGAGTTGATCGTCATGCCCTCGCGCTTTCCGTCCGGCGTGGTGGTGGTCACGAGGCACACGCCGGTCGGAAAGGCGCCGAGTGCCTGGCGCAGCTGGCGCGCATCGACCGTCTCGGCCGCGTCGCCCGTGATGAGAGCCCAGGAGTACATGGCCGCTGCCCCGGATCAGTATTGGCCCTTGGGCTCGAGGCCGAGCAGGTACTGGCCCACCATCGAAGACACCGCGTCCCAGTTGAGGCTGATGTGGCGCGAGATCGCATTGGTGTCGCGCCACATGCGCTGGATCGGCTGGTTCAGCGACAGGCCCGCACCGCCGACGCTGGCAAACACCGCTTCGACCGCATCGCGCGAGAGGCGCGCCGCAAAGGCATGGTCGCGCCGGTTGCGAATGCGCTGTTCAATGCTGATGACGTTGCCGTCCACGGCCATCTGCTCCACCTGGGCGGTGTCCCGGTAGAGCAGGAGCCGCGCCGCATCGACGCTGGCCGACGCTTCGGCCAGGCGCGACTGCACGGGAAAGAATTCGCTCAGCCGGCTGCCGCCTCCGGCTACGGCCCCACGCGTGACGCGCGTGCCGGCCAGCTCGATCAGCTCGTCGACCGCGCCTTGTGCGGTGCCGATGATCGGCGACACCAGGCACACCGGCACCGCCGACAGAAAGGGAATGCGGTAGATCGGATTCGAGTTGACCCGGGCGCCGGGCGGGTTGTTGGACGACGCTTCGGCGAAGGTCAGCTTGCGGTGCCCGGGAATGAACACCGGCTTGTCGATGACGATCGCCTTGGAACCCGTGCCTGCCTGGCCGGCCACGTGCCAGTTGTCCTCGATCGTCCAGTCCGCCCGCGGTGCGAGCAGGAAGCCGGCCGATGGAGGGGCGCCTTTTTCTTCCGGCGGAAACTGGACGCCCAGCAAGGCCCACTGGGAGTTGTCCACGTTTGAGGCGAAGAGCCACTTGCCCTGCACCAGGTAGCCGCCGTCCACCTTCTCGGCCATGGTCGCGGGCGCATACGAGCCGCAGACGATTGCGCTCGGGTCCTTGCGCCAGACGTCGTCCTGCGCCTGTTCCGGAAAGATCGCGACCAGCCACTGGTGGATGGCGCCCAGCGAGCAGCCCCAGGACGACGACGTGCAGCCCCGCGCCAGTTCGCTGACCACGTCGATGAATGCGGTGAACCCGTACTCATAGCCGCCGTAGCGGGCCGGCTGCATCAGCTTGAAGAAGCCCGCCTCGTGGAAGGCCTGCGTGGTGGCTTCGGAAACGCGGCGGTCCTGCTCGGTGCGCTGCGCCCGCTCTCGCAGCATCGGCACCAAATTGCTTGCAGATGCAGCTATTGTTTCGATCGAAGGAGCGTCCTTCACAGGCGACTTCCGGCCTGGCGCGGGAAGATCGACGTGGTTGAGCTGGGCAAATGGGTTCGCGGCTTCAGTCATGGGGAGGCTCCGATAGGTTGGGTGGAAGGCAATAGCGAAGGTCTCGATTGAAGTCCATAAAACTTGCAAACGCAACTAATAACTTCTTGGGGTTTACGCTATATCCGCGATTGAATCTGCCTGTAGCATTCGGCATGGCCACAAGAAAATCACCCGCGCCGGAACCTCGGCAGCTGCGAAGAACCCGTGCCGATGCACCCGCAAAATTGAATGCAACTGCAGACAAGTTGCCGGACCACGATCTTGAGCGCGCCATTCCCTACCTGCTTGCGCGCGCAGGCATGCGAATGGGGCAGTCGTTCAGCAAGGAACTCAAGCAGTTCAAGCTCTCGCTGACCGAATGGCGCGTTTGCGTCGCGCTGCACCACAAGGCGCATCAGCGGCTCTCCGACCTGGCACTGCACACCTCGACGGACCCTTCCACGCTCTCACGCGTGGTCGACGGCCTGCTGCAGCGCGGCATCGTGGTGCGCGACCGGTCGGACGAGGATGCTCGCGCGCTAGCGCTGAGCCTCACCGAGGCCGGCCGCGATCTGACGCTGCGGATCATCCCGCTGGCTCAGGTGTACGAGCGCGTGTCGTTGTCCGGGCTCACCGTCGCGCAAGCCGAGTCGCTGCGCGACATGCTGCGGATGGTCTACGACAACCTGGCCGTGCTGGACAACGAGTAGCGGCGGGGCAACGGAGGCGGCGCGATGAACATCAACTCCATCGACCTGAATCTTTTCCTGGTATTCCAGGCGATCTACGCCACGCGCAGCGTCACGCTCGCGGGCGACCGCCTCGGCATGACGCAATCGGCGGTGAGCAACGCGCTCAAGCGCATGCGCGAGCGCTTCAACGACGCGCTGTTCGTGCGCTCGGCGGACGGGATGGTCCCCACGCCGGTCGCCGAGCGGCTCATCGCGCCCATCGAGGAGGGCATCGCCTGCCTGGTGCAGGCCGTCGACCAGGGCCGCACCTTCGAGCCCGGAACATCGAGCCGTATCTTCCGGATCGCGGTCAACGACATCGGGCAGCTGGTCATGATGCCCGAGCTGCTGTCGGTTGCGCGCAGCGTTGCGCCCGGTGTTCGCTTCGAGACCGTGGACGTCTCCATGGCCGATGCGCGCCAGCGGATGCTCCATGGGCAGATCGACATCGCCCTGGGCAGCTGGGAATCGATGGGGCCTTCGTTCTACCAGCAACGGCTGTTCGACGAGACCTTTGTGGTGCTGATGTCGAAGGGCTCGCCCCTGGGCGCCCGCGAGCGCATCGAACTGGACGACTACCTTGCGGCCGAACACATTGCGTACCGGCCCCAGGGAACCACCGATTCGCAGCTCCAGCAAACCCTGGAGCGCGCGGGGGCGCTCGACCGGCGGCGGGTCGTGCTCACGGCTGCCCATTCGCTGGGCCTGACCTCGATCGTCGCCAGCTCGGGATTGCTGCTGACCGCGCCGGCACGCCTTGCTAAGGCGATGGTGGCAACGCGCAGCGACCTGCGCAGCGTCGACGCTCCCTTCCAGGTCACGCCCTTCGAGATCCGCCAGCAGTGGCACGAGCGCTTTCATCAGGACAGCGGCAACCGCTGGCTGCGCGAACTGATATTCGGCCTCTTTCACGAGCGGTCGAGCCGCGAGCCCGTGCCGCAAGCGCGGGGCCAGTAGTCAAGCCGTTGGCGGGCGGCCCTCGAAGGCGTGCTCGAGCAGGTTGCGCAGGGCAGTCTTCTCCAGCGGGCGCGGATTCGGATACTGGTTCGACGCTGCGAGCTCGGCGGCTCTTTGAAGCCCGTCGGCAGGCATGCCGATCGCCTTCAGCGACACCGGTGCGCCGTGCGACCGCGCCAGTTCGAACAAACCCGCCGGCGCATCCGCCACGCCGAGCGCCCTTGCGATGCGGGCCATGGCCTCGGGCGCCGCGCCGGCGTTGTAGCGCAGCGCATGCGGCAGCACCACCGTATGCACTTGCGCATGCGGCAGGTCGAAGCTGCCCCCCAGGGTGTGGCACAGCTTGTGGTGCAGGCCCATGGACACGGCGCCCAGCACCGTGCCGCACAGCCAGGCACCGTAGAGCGCCTGGCTGCGCGCGGACAGGTCGCGCGCGTTGTCTCGAAGCGGCTGCAACGATGCGGCGCACGCGCGGATTCCTTCCTCGGCCATCAGCGCGATCACCGGGTTTCCGTCGTGCGCGTACAGGCCTTCCGCTGCGTGCGCCATGGCATTGATCGCGCTCGTGACCGTCAGGTCGAACGGCAGCGTCAGCGTGAGCCTGGGGTCGTAGACCACCACGCTTGGAAGCACGCGCGGGTCGCGCCCGGTTTTCTTCAGGCCTTGTTCCGTGATGCCGTAGATGGGCGTCACTTCGCTGCCCGCATAGGTCGTCGGCACCGCGATGATGGGCAAGCCGGACTCCAGCGCAATGGCCTTGCCAAGACCGATGGTGGAGCCGCCTCCCACAGCCAGGGCGCAGTCCGCCCTCAACTCCGAGGCGATGGCGCGGGCCTTGCGCGCGGTCTCGATCGGCACGTGCATGGCCGCTTCGTCGAAAATGAATGCGACGCGGCCGGGAAGGCGGGCGGCAATGGCCTCGGCCTGCGCGCGCTGGTTAGGCGTGCACAGGACCAGCGCGCGATTCGCGCCCAGGCGCTCGATCTCTGCCGGAAGCTGGTCGATGCTGTCCGCGCCGAAGACGATGCGCGAGGCGCTCGCGGTGTAGACAAAGCGGTCCATGCGCCTAGTCCCTCGGTACGCTGTTCAGCACGAAGTCGTAGTCCAGCGTGTAGAAGGGTGTTTCCATGCGCGTGCCGTCGGGGGCGATGCCGGGCTCGTGACGCTTCCAGTCGGCGATGAGGGAGGAGCGCACGCCGAACACGGCGTCCGAAGCCAGGTAGCTGCCGCCTGAACGGAACACATGGGTGATGAGCGTCTCGTAGCCGGTCGCCTTGATCATGAAGTGCAGATGCGCCGGGCGCCACGGATGGCGGCCGAGCTGCTCCAGCAGCTGCCCGACGGGGCCGTCATGGGGAATGGCGTAGGGCACGGCCACGATGGACTTGAAGTGGTAGCGGCCGTCTTCGAGGCTGGCCAGATGGCCTCGGCCCTGCGCGTGCTCCAGCTCTGGCCGCTGCACGTCGTAGCAGCCCTCGTCGTCGGATTGCCACACGTCGATGCTTGCATGGGCAATGCGCTCGCCGTCGATGCCGCGGATGGTTCCGCTGACGAAGCAGGGTTCGCCGCTCGCGCCGTTGGAGATATCGTCGCCATGCTTGTACTCCGGCGCATCGGGCACGAAGAAGGGCCCGAACACCGTCGCCTCGGTGCAGCCAGAAGGGCGCCGGTTGCACTGCGCGGTGACGAGTGTCGAGAGGCCCAGCACATCGGACAGCAGAATGAACTCCTGGCGCTTGTCGTCCGTGATCTTTCCGGCAGCCGTGAGAAAGCCGATGCCGAGCGCCCACTCGGCCTCGGTGAGCTGCACCTCGCGCGCAAAGTCGTGCAGATGCCGTACCAGACTGTCCATCACCGTCTTCAGGCGCGGGTTGGGCGTTGCGCCCTGTGCCTTCAGCGCGGCGCTGGTGATGGTCCACTCGTCGATGTCGATCATTCGTAACCTCGCCTTTGCAGATGGCTCAGGACTGGGGCAGCTTGAAGAGCGACAGCGCGTTGGTGCGGCCGATTTTCTTGCGATCGGCCTCGCTGATGCTGGCATCGTTGAACCAGTTCGATGCATGGTCGATGTTCTCGAAAGGCCAGTCAGTCGAGAACAGGATCCGGTCCGATCCGATCTCCAGCATCGCATCGATCAGCGTCTGGGTGCGGAAGTTGCCCGACGTCGTGAGGTAGAAGTTTTCGTTGAAGTAGTCGCACAGCTTGCGCTTGGCCGGGTAGCCCTTGGGGGCTTCGACCCAGGCGTTGCGGTGGTCGACGCGCCACATGTTGTAGGGCAGGCCTTCGCCAAGGTGGCCGAGGATGATCTTGAGGCCGGGATGCCGGTCGAAGAGGCCGCTCGCCATGAGGCGCAGTGCATGCACCGCGGTTTCCTGCGCAAAGGCCCAGGTGGGGCCGAGCAGCCATGGGTGGCCTTCATAGATCTGCGCCCAGCTTGCGAGCGGATTGCGCGGATGCAGATAGAAGGGCGCGTCGAGCCGCTCCGCCGCCGCCCAGAACGACGCGTACTGCGGCGCGTCGTAGTAGACGGCGTTTTCGGGCGTGCCGACCTGCGAGAAGCCATTGACGAGCGCTCCGCGAAAGCCGAGCTCGGTCATGCAGCGCTCCAGCTCCTGCGTGGCCTTGTCGGGGTCCTGCATCGGCAGGGCGGCAAAGGCCTGGAAGCGGTCGGGCCGCTTCGCCACCTGCTCGGCCAGAAAGTCGTTGGCGCGCACCGCGAGCTCATACGCTTTCTTCGGGTCCGGCACGGCCTGCACAGCGGGCGCGTTCAGCGAGAGGATCATCATCTCCATGCCGTTCGCGTCCATCTGGCGCAGGCGCACCTCGTGAAGGTCGAGCAGGCGCATGCTGAGCTCCCTCCAATACGCGCCTGGCACGAAGCCGGCCGAGTCCTGCAGCGTTTCCGGAATCGCGAAATGTTCCTCGAGCCCAATCTTTCCTTGCATACGTGTCTCCTTTGCGCGGGCAGCCACAACGGCGCTCGACCTGCGGCCAATCTATGGGCGAGGGCGGGTTGCGGTCCAACAAAGATCGGTGATAGCGCGCATTCGGAGATCGCATGGGAAGGGGCATCGGGCACCGGCAGGGCGCGACCCGTGGGTAGACCCGCCCCAACATTCACAGGCCGCATAAAGGGCATCCGGAAAATGCGTTGGACCCGCCGGGCCGGCAAGACCATGATCGCCAACATCGCCGCACAGCCTTGCAACGCCCGTTGCAGGACCGTGCGGTGCAAAGGCATCTTTGCCATTCGAATCGGAGACAAGCGTCATGCGTCAAATCGACCTTCACAAGCTGGCTGACGATGCCCGCTTCAACCGCTTCCACGGCCTTGTGCTGCTCTGGTGTGCGCTCATCATCGTGTTCGACGGGTACGACCTGGCGGTGGTCGGCATCGCGCTGCCTTCGATCATGAAGAAGATGGGCGTCGATGCGACCAACGCCGGCTTCATGGTCAGCTCCGCACTCTTCGGCATGATGTTCGGCGCCATCTTCATGGGCACCATTGCCGACCGGATCGGCCGGCGCTGGGCGATTGCCATCTGCGTGGGTTTCTTCAGCGTCTTCACCGCCGCGGCAGGGCTGGCCGAAAGCCCGGTCGCCTTCAGCGCCATGCGCTTCCTGGCCGGGCTTGGCATCGGCGGCGTGATGCCGAACGTGGTGGCGCAGATGACCGAATATTCGCCCAGGAAGATCCGGGCCACGCTGGTGACGCTGATGTTCAGCGGCTATGCCGTCGGCGGCATCATCGCGGCGATCCTCGGCAAGGGGCTCATCGAGAGCTACGGCTGGCAATCCGTCTTCTTCGCGGCCGGCCTGCCGGTGCTGCTGATCCCGTTCATCCTCAAGTCGATGCCCGAATCGATGCCGTTCCTCCTGGCCAAGGGCCGCACTGAAGAACTGAAAAGCATCGCATCGAGGCTCGACCCCAGCTTCATGCTGCTGGCCTCCGACAGCTTCGTCGTACCCCCCAAGGACCGTGCTGACAGCGCGCCCATCAAGCACCTCTTCTACGAAGGCCGGGGCTTCAGCACGGTGATGTTCTGGATCGCATTCTTCATGTGCCTGTTCATGGTCTTTGCGCTGAGCTCGTGGCTCACCAAGCTCATGGCGAGCGCGGGCTACAGCCTCGGCTCGGCCCTGACCTTCGTGCTGGTGCTGAACATCGGCGCAATGATCGGCGCCATCGGCGGCGGATGGCTGGCCGACCGCTTCCACATCAAGTATGTGCTCGCAGGGATGTATGCGCTGGCGGCAGTTTCGCTCACGCTCCTGGGCTACAAGATGCCCACGCCGGCGCTCTTCATCCTCATCGGACTGGCCGGTGCCTCGACCATCGGCACGCAGATCGTGGCCAACGCCTATACCGGGCAGTTCTATCCGATGGCCGTTCGCGCCACCGGCCTGGGCTGGGCGCTGGGCGTGGGCCGCAGCGGCGCGATCCTGGCACCGATCCTGATCGGCGTGCTGGTGGGCATGAACCTGCCGCTGCACCAGAACTTCATGGCGATCGCGATTCCCGCCGTCATCGGCATGGTGGCGGTGCTGCTCATCCGGCACGACCGCTCGGCATCTGCTTCCGCCTTGCGGGCGGAGGCTGCCGCTGCCGCGCTGAACAAGGTTGCGCCCTCCCTGTGATCCGCGCCTGAAGGGAGCGGGAAGCTACCATTGCTTCACGCGTTTCCACAGGCCAGATCCCGAGGAGAGTTCCATGCGTTCCATTGCGAAAATCACGAGCCAGCTTTTCAAGGTTCCCCTCGCTGAAGTCTTGACCGACGCCAAGCACGGCGCGCACACCCACTTCGAACTGGTCACCGCAACGGTGACGCTTGCCGATGGCAGCGAAGGCACCGGCTACACCTACACCGGCGGCAAGGGCGGCCACGCGATCAAGGCCATGATCGACCACGACCTGGCGCCCGCGCTGATCGGCATGGACGGCGCGAATGTCGAAGCCATCCACGATTTCGGCGAGTGGCATGTGCACTATGTCGGGCGCGGCGGCATCGCCGCGTTCGCGATCTCGGCGATCGACATCGCGCTGTGGGACATCCGCGGCAAGGCGGCCGGAGAGCCGCTCTGGAAACTTGCCGGCGGCGCCGCGAACACCTGCAACGCCTACTGCGGCGGCATCGACCTGGCGTTCCCGCTCGACAAGCTGCTGGACAACGTGCGCGGCTATCTCGCCCGCGGCGTCGGCGGCGTCAAGATCAAGATCGGGCGCGAGGACCTCGAGGAGGACATCGAGCGGATCCGCGCAGTGCGGCAGCTGATTGGCGACGGCGTCACCCTGATGGTGGATGCCAACTATGCAATGAGCGTGAACCAGGCCATTGCCGCGGGCAAGCGCTTCAAGCCCTTCGATGTCTTCTGGTTCGAGGAGCCGACGATTCCGGACGACTACCAGGGCTACGCGCGCATTGCCGAGGCCACGGGCGTGCCGCTGGCCATGGGCGAAAACCTCCACACCATCCATGAGCTCGACCATGCGTTCGAGCAGGCGCGGCTGTCCTTCATCCAGCCCGACGCCTCCAACTGCGGGGGCATCACAGGCTGGCTGAAGGTGGCCGAGCGCTCGCGCCGCCACGGCATTCCGGTGTGCTCGCATGGCATGCAGGAGTTGCATGTGAGCCTGGTGGCGGCGCAGCCGAACGCAGGCTGGCTGGAGATCCACAGCTTCCCCATCGACGAATACACGGCGCGCCCCCTGGTCGTGGAAAACCGCCGTGCGGTGGCGCCGGACGAGCCTGGGACTGGGGTGAGTTTCGACTGGGAGAAGCTCGCGCCGTACCGGGTTGCCACGCGCTCCTGAGGCGCTAGCCCATCATCGCCGCAGCTGCCTTGATCGCCTCGCGGATGCGGCCGTAGGTACCGCAGCGGCACACGTTCTCGATGGCGTCGATTTCGGCGTCGGTGGGGTTGCGGGTGCGCCGCAACAGATCGACTGCCGCCATGATCTGTCCCGGTTGGCAGAAGCCGCATTGCGGCACGTCCAGGTTCATCCAGGCCTGCTGTACCGGATGCAGCGTGGTTCCGTTGGCCAGGCCTTCGATGGTCGTCACCTGCCGGCCACGCACGTCGGCCACGCGTGTGGAGCAGGTGGTCACCGCCTTGCCGTCCACATGGCAGGTGCAGGCCTTGCACACGTTGATGCCGCAGCCGTACTTCGGGCCAGTGATGCCGAGCTTGTCGCGCAGCACCCACAGCAGCGCCATGTCGTCAGGCGCCTCGACGTCGACGTTGCCGCCGTTCACCTTGAAAGATTGCACGGGCATGATGGAGCTCCTCAGGTGCGGACCGGCACGACGACCGGCGTGGGCAGCTTGCCCGGGGGAATGGGGGTGAAATCGACGGGGAAGTTCAGCGGAAAACTTCGCGGCTTCTTGCCGGTGGCGCGTGCATAGGCATTGGCGATTGCGCCCGAGCTGGCCGACAGGCCCACTTCACCCAGGCCGCCGATGGCCTCGCCGCTGCTGGGCGGCATGATGATGACCTTGACGTCCTTCGGGTAGTTCTTCATCCGCGCGAAGTGGTACTGCGAGTAGCTGCCTTCCAGGGGCAGGCCGTTCTGGATGTGCAGGCCGGCCGTCAGCACGATGGAGATCGATTCGCACAGGCCGCCCTGCATCTGCGCCTCGATGCCCGAAGGGTTGATGGGCGTGCCGACGTCGATCGCGATGGTGGCGCGCGTCACCTTCAGGTCGGTGGGCACCCGCGCGTCGATCTCGACGATGCAGGCGGTGAAGGACTTCGACTCCTGGTGCACACCCACCCCCTGCGCAAAGCCCGCCGGCATGGCCTTGCCCCATTGCGCAGCAGCGGCTACCGCCTTCAGCACCGCGCGTGCGCGCGGCAGGCGCAGGTATTCGAGGCGGAAGGCGACCGGATCCTTGCTCAACGCGCGGGCCATCTCGTCGACCAGGATCTCTTCCACCAGGCGCGAGGGCTGGATGTGCACCGAACGGTAGGAGCAGGTGTTGATGTCCATCGCCACAGGCGTCAAGAGCTTGGTGGTGACGCCGAAGTTGTACGGCGAGCTGACCATGGTCTTGAACATGGTCTGCTCGACGCCGAAGTTGCCAACCGTCTGCGGAAAGCCGTTGGGCAGCGCGATGGCTGCGGCCCCCAGCATTTCGCCGAAGCCATGGCGCGTATCGAGCCGCACGCCGGCAATGCGCTGCTCGAAAGAAATGACTTGGCCCAGCAGCATCGTTGCGCGCGCCCGATGGAACATGGGCGGGCGCACTCGGCCGTGGCGCATGTCGTCGGTGCGGTGGTACATCAGCCGGCAGGGGCGGCCCAGCGCCTTGGAGATCTGTACCGCTTGCAGCGTCGCGTCCCAGAACAGCCGGCGCCCGAAGGAGCCGCCCGATGGCACTGCATGCACCTTGACCTTGTCCAGCGGCAAGCCCAGGTCGGCTGCCACCGCTTGCTGCGTGACGATCGGGCTCTGCAGGCCGGACCAGATCTCGGCCCGGTCGGCACGCACATCGGCAATGGCGCATTCCGTTTCCATGGGGCAGTGCGAAACCGCCGCGAACTCGAACTCGCCCTCGACCGTGAGCGCGCCCAACGGCGGCAGCAGGAAGGGCAGCAGCGCAGATTTCAGCTTCTGCTGGATGCTGGCGTTGGACTCGCCAGCGACCGAGCTTGCGCTCCAGGTCACGTCGAGTGCATTTACCGCGGCCCAGGCCTGCCCGAATGTTTCGGCCATCACCGCCACGCCGGGCGGCGTGGGCACGATGCCGTTCGTGGCGGGAATCGGCGCAATGCCCAGAACGCCCGGCATGCCCATCACCGCGGTCGTGTTGTTGATGCGCACGAACTGGCCGTTGATGGTGGGTGGCCGGCACACCATGGTGGGTTTCGCGTCGGGCACGGCCTGGTCGAGCGTGAACTTCTTGCGGCCGGTCACGATGTCCAGCGCATCGAGCCGCGTCACGCGCTGGCCGACTACCGCGCTTGCGGAGCCCGAGGCCTGCCCACCCAGACCGCCGATCAACGGCATGCCCGCATGCAGCGACCGCACGCTCGACGAGCCGCCGGTGAGCTGGTTGTAGAACAGCTCGGGGCTGGCGTCGGCCGAGCCGACCTCGATCGCGTTCAGCGGCAGCCCCAGCTTGTCGGCCAGCATCATGGCGGCGGCGGTGGCGATGCCCTGGCCCGATTCGAAGCGTGGCAGTTCCAGCCGGACGCGGCCGTTGCCGATGTTGCTGACCTTGACCAGCGGCATGGTCGGCAGTGCGGTCACCGTCACTGCATCGCCGATGTCGAGCTGGTCGGTCGTATCGGGTGGCGTCATCGGCAGTATCGCGGCACTGGCCGATGAGGGCGCCGCCAGCCCGCCGAGTCCGGCGGCGGCCGAAAGCAGGGGCGCCGAAGCCGCATACCCCAGAAGGTTGCGCCTGCGCATGCCTGGAGATTCGTCATCGTGATGCGGTGCACTCGCGGGGCCCGCGGCGGATTCCGGATGTTCCATCCTTGTCTCCTGTCTTCTGGTTGTGGCGAACAGGAGTCAATATGTCATGATCGCCGCGCCAAAAATGTCGTTTCAGAGACATTACTTACGGGCGTGTTCACTGGCCTCCCCACGAGGGCCGGCGTGCACAGAAGTGCGAGCAACCAACAAGCGAGTGGGGAAGCAACGTATGCCATCGAAGGCCATGGAGACCATGCTCCGCGAGAGCTTGTGGGCGCAGACCCTGACCGCAGAGGAGCTCGACCGCGTGGTGCGCGAATCGCACGTGCGCGAGGTACCGGTCGGCGGCTTCGTCATGTGCCAGGGCAAGCCGGCCGATCTCTGGTTCGGCGTCATCGAAGGTCTCGTGAAGATGTCGGTCTCGCAGGCCGATGGCCGCATCTCCACTCTCACCGGCGTGACCTCCGGCGGCTGGGCCGGTGAAGGCTCGCTGCTGAACCCCGGCCCTTGGCGCTACGACGGCGTGGCCATGCGCCCGACGCGCGTGGCCTGCGTGCCGCGCCATACCTTCGAGCGCCTGGTGTCGACGAACCTTGGGTTCAACCGGTTCCTGCTGTCACACATCAACGCCCGCCTGAGCCTGTTCATCGGGCTCATGGAATTCGACCGCTTGCTGGGCCCCGATGCGCGTGTCGCACGCTGCCTGGCCAGTCTGTTCGATCCGATTCTCTATCCGCAGGCGAGCACCTTCGTGCGCCTGAACCAGGACGAGATCGGGCTCCTGTCGGCCGTCTCTCGCCAGCGCGCCAACAGGGCACTGCATGAGCTCGAGCGCGCGGGCTTGCTGCGGGTGGAGCATGGCGGCGTCGAGGTGATCGATCTTGGAGGCCTGCGCAGCTACCTCGGGGAGGAAGGCGCCCTGGCACCGCCGGCTCGCCGCTGAGGGTTCGGATGCGGGCCATGTGCGCTACGCTTCCGTCTGCGTGCTTGCGTTTCGTGATGGTGCCCAAAGGTGCTGTTCGGTGATACCTGCTTTTTTGTGGCACGGTATGCCACCGGACCGAAGTAGCGGGCCAAACCAGACTAAATGACACCGAACGAGAACTGCGAAAACACTGGGCTGCTGCCCGATTCCCCTCGGGCAACCGGCGGGCCAAGGCCATGCGCGTTTCCGTGGCTCCGATGATGGATAAGTAGAAATCCCTAGGTTTTATGCAGGTTGTGGTGTGATTGTGTGCATACTGTGCGATCTAGGGCCGTCTCTTTCGCGCTCGGTTGAGCAGCTTCATTGGTCAGTCTTAGGCTGGGTGATCGCCCAGAAGCTTCCGAAACTCGGCTTCCAGCAACTGACGTGCCAGCGGGATTTGCTTCGTCAATGTTTCGTGCCCCTTCATCCAGGCTTCCATTTTCTGGCTGGCCGTGTGATCCATCATCGCGTCCTCGTCGTACCTCAAGAAGACGGTGAAGTGAACGACCGGCGAGCGGATTTCCTTGAGCATCTTGTCCAGCGAGTCGCATACGTCTGGCGGGAGATAGATTCGGTGACGATCAAAGAAGCGATAGGTGCGAGCAATGCTGTTCTGAGCGGTCACTGCCTTCTCGGCCTTTGTTGGTTCGCCCGGCAACTCCAGCGGGTTCAAGAGACCTTCCGCCGCCCAAAGGGTTTTGACCAGCAACGAGTAAAGCGTCGCGATTACTACTGCGCGCTTCTCATGCAACTTCGTGAACCGGACGCTGTGTTCCGTCGACACTCGTTGGAGATCGAACTTCAGTCGCTCGATTTGTTGAACCAAGGCGCCCTTGACCCCTTCAAGCTCCTTTTGATGTGCAGCTTTGGCGTTCTCCAGATCTTTGCTGAGCCAATGCGAGATCTTCGCTCGTGCCAGATAAGTGAACCATGTCATCAACGCGGCCGCGCCCGCGCTGCTCGCGATCACCGAGCCCAACCATTTCAAAAAATCTGACATACCCAGGCCTCCTGGCCACCAGCATAGCGACCCCCTCGAACCGCTCCCTCCGATGGCGTAGGATGCCGCCCATCACAACGAGGGGTCCACATGGGTTTTGATGACAGGATGACTGTTGGTGACTTGGCATATATCGCCGCCGCAGGGGGCTGTTTGACTATCAGCGCCCAACGCCGTAACTCTCAGGAACTCGGGTACATCGCGGCTGCGGGCAAGCCGCATGCAGCAACACTTCGGGTACTGGACTCGGACCGGCTCACCCGTGACGAGGCTGCCTATGTTGCAGCCTCCAGCCCCGGCAACGTGGTGTTCGACTAAGGATCACTGAGCGGTCAGGCGGCCACATCCTTATCAGCCTTAGAACGCATCTCCATAGCGCCTACTGCGCCGCAGCCCGTCCAACGGTGTGGTCGGCTACCCCCTTACCCCAGCAGCTTGAGGAGCGAGACTTGGCAACGTCATTCAACTGGACCTGCCCGACCTGCGGTCGGCATACGACCATTACCAGCCCTAACCATGCTCAACGGTGTGTAGACATGATCTGCGCCGCTACCGATGACAGGAATGGCATTGAAGTTTGGGCAACGTTGATTGAATGTCCAAATCCGGAGTGCCGTTCGCAATCCTTCTCTGTAAAGGTGAATCGCGGCTCCCGGACACCCAACACTATCAATCTTAGTTCTCGGCCAAACGACTCGGTTGGCGTAGGGCACTTTACATTTTTGCCCACGTCACCGCAGCCTTTGTCTATTCAGGTCCCTGGCGGGGTGGTGGCCGACTACAACGAGGCGTATCTCATCGCGAAGCTCAGCCCGAAAGCATCAGCTACGTTGGCTCGTAGAGCATTGCAGGGCATGGTTCGGGACTTCTTCCAAGTCTCGGGGATGAGGACTCTGCACGCTGAGTTGGAGGCGATCAAACCGCATTGCGATGCCTCTCTCTACGGCGCGATGATGGCGGTCAAAAGCGTGGGCAACATCGGCGCACATCCAGAGCAGGACGTGAACTTAATCGTCGATGTTGAACCTGGCGAAGCTGAAACACTGCTGCAGTTGATCCACCTGCTGGACCGAGAATGGTACGTCGCCCGCGCGGACCGCTTGGAGCGCATCGGGAAGATGAACGCTCTTGCGGCGAATAAGGCTGCGGCCAGCGCTGCGCCTTCTCAGGCACCGGCCGCGCCTTCTGCGACCGAAAGAGGCGCCCCCGGGTGAATGGTCCGACTATTTTGAGCAGTTTCCAGACGAGGACCCGGCAAACCAACTCATCGCCCAGACGGTCCGTCTAAGCGGATCCCGACGCTGGCAGAGCAGCGCGCAGCGGAGGAGTAGCGCCGCCTTGCACGCGAAGTTGTGAGGCGTTCTTCAGATGCTGCGCCTGAGAATGGCCAAGCCTTTGGTGACGTACACAAAATCGCATACTTGACGGCGGTTAGCGCTGACGCGCTACGACTTTTCATTCCGGTAAGGACCGCGAGTTCGGGGGATCAGCCTAGGCGCGGCGAATTGATCAGTTCGCCAGCATCAGACGATCCCTCGCGCCGGCTTCTCCGCTCGTTCCCGACGAAGCATTTCGTCAGCCATCTGGTAAGCCGTGCGACTCACGGCGCGAATGGCGGCCGCGTATTCGCTATCTTCCGCATCCAGAAGAGTTTTCCCATTCGATGCCCAAATTCCATTCAGTACCGCGACTGCGCAGGCGCGCCGGAACGCCTTGTCGCTTACGTTCAGGGTCTTGTTCGCCATGGTGTGCGGGAGCCTTTCAGGTGTTGCCACGCCCGAAGGCGCGGCGAATTGATCGATTCGAACTAGTGTCCTGTCCCGTTAATTCATAGGCACAAGAACTGCATGGGATGAGGCATCCTTGGAGATGTCCGATGCCCAACGCATACACCCGCACGACGACCATCAGCCTCACGGAAGGCGAGCGAGCAG
>Ga0209675_1000092_pt1 | contig 144839 bp, 126 predicted proteins | sample AraplaCol_mLB_r2_2_FD_184280 | JGI IMG/M metagenome (GOLD analysis project Ga0209675, IMG submission 184280) | Arabidopsis root microbial communities from North Carolina, USA - plate scrape MF_Col_mLB_r2 (SPAdes) (version 3) | ecosystem: Host-associated > Plants > Roots > Endosphere | place...
CTTGCATGTGTAAGGCATGCCGCCAGCGTTCAATCTGAGCCAGGATCAAACTCTTCAGTTCAATCTCTGTGTGGTGCCGAAGCACCTCGCTCTTTCGAGCGGTCGCTCACTCTCAGAAAACTGACTGGTTCACGTCTCGCGACGCAAACCAACATGTTTTACTGTGCGAGCACTGATAACTTTTGAAGCATCACGAAGCCGAAGCTCCGTGGCGTTCGCCATCAAGCGCCCACACTTATCGGTTGTTTGTTTGTTAAAGAACCTCAGCAACCGGCTTTGCCGTTCGCTGTCGCTGCGTCTTTCGTTGCAGCGGAGAAACGAGATTATGCAGAGCATCCAACGTTTCGTCAACAGTTTTCGCAGAACTTTTTTCTGCCGGCCAGCGCTGCGAACCTCGCAACCCCAACCCCCTGCCAACCCCGTAACCCTTGTCGCTGCTGCGTTTGCAGCGCGCTTTGTGTTGCGAGGGGGCGAATATTAGATGGGATTGGCCGGGTACGCAAGCCCCTTGTCATAAATCCGTTAAAAAACCCTTGAAGATACTATTGAGCCACTTACGACGCAGTTGCGGCGGTGCATGTATAGAATCAGAGTCGCCGGGCTGCCAGCCCGTCGTTTTCATGAAAACACAGGAACCAGGAACACTACCGATGACAATCCAAGCCAAATGGCTGGCCGATTCCGGCTCAAGCGTGTGCGAACTCGGCAACGGTACGGCGCAGTGGCAGGCTGACCTTGATGCGCCACTGGGCAACCCGGCGATTCCAAACCCGCACGACCTGCTGGACTCCGCACTGGCTGCCTGCACCACCCTGACGCTTCAGATCTACGCCAAGCGCAAGGGTTACGATCTTCAGGAGATCCACGTCAGCGTGGCTCACGAGGAAACGCCCGGCTCATACAAGCTGATCCGGCATATTGCATTGCGTGGCGAACTGGCGCCGAACGTGTGTGAAGACCTGCTTCGCGTGGCGAACAAATGCCCGGTACACAAGGCGCTCAGCGCGCAGATCACGATCGACACCACGCTGGCGTCTGAATTCCAATAGGAAGAATTGACCGCACAAATGATAATGGTTATCATTTGTGTCCTCGGGTTTTGACACGACCTGAGTCAGCAAATGGGTTACCGGACACGTTCGTGTCCGGCCTTTTTCCCCGCGCTTCCCCTTCCTGACGCGAGCCGCTCGCATCGGAACCCCCCGCTCGTCATCTTTCTGCCCTGCAACTCGCGCACCGTTCTCCTGCAGCGCGATACAAAACCGTCCCAATTCGCATCCCGCAAACGTGGGGCACGTTTTCAGACTTTGTTCGATGGCCCACGAAGGCCACGTCGCAATGCGACGTATTGCGCACTAATTCGCTTTCTTGGCACTTCATCGGGGCTTAACATGGACCCAAAAAAGAACATCGGTTGCTCAAATCAGGGAAGCATCGGGAGCGGGGACATCTTGGCGAATTACCTAGAAGAGTATTGCGCGCGAATCCGTCGTGGCGGCATTCGCGCTATCGCAGAAAAGCCAGTCGTTGTGGATCAGGACGGGACATATGTCATGAAGTACGTTCCGTTCGAGCATCGAAACGAGAATGCCAGACTGATACTGGTCAGTGCCACGCCGGGCCATGCGCACGTGCAGCTGGCTGCCACGGTAACCGACGAGCTGCTGCGCGCGCACACGCCCGGCCGCGTCATTCAGCGCGAGCACAAACGGCGGGTGGAACTGGGCGGGCGCATGGTTCGGCCCAACCTGATCCGGATGCTCGACCACTTCCGGATTCCGGAACTGATCGGCCAGCCCCACGCCGCCGCTCTCTGGAATGATGGATTTGAAGCGATCCAGCCATTGGCCGTATTGCCGCACGCCACCACCCGGCGAGGCCTGGTGTTCGATGGCACGCTGGACGACCTGCTGGACGCCCCCATGCTGCGGGTGGTGTTCGATAACCTGTTCCTCGGGGCGCTGCGGCAATGCCGCCCCGATGCCATGTATGTCGCCCTGGGCCGTATGGCATGGGCCGCCTTGCAGCATGCGGCCGGCCAGGGGTTGCTCGCGCGCGACCAGTTGCTGGGCATGATGCCCGTGCCGGCACGGGCGGGCAGCATGGTGCGCTACTTTCTGCGCGAAATCAGCGAGAACGACCTTTCGCCCAACGATCCGGTGCGGCATCGGATCGATTGGCTCGATGCCGCTCACGCCGAGATCGAAGACGGGGTTCGCCGCCTGCGCGCACGCGCGGCGCCAGCCATCCGGCCCGACCGGCTGATCGCATGACGGGCAGCGCGCGGCCTGCGCCGGCCCCCTGCTTTGTGCGTCATGCCCCACCTCGGTGGGGATCAGCGGACCTGCGAAGTGTCGATAACTCTCCTTGAGGAATCTGACCTCCTCGCATTCCCGATTTGCGGCCCCCGTAAGCACGGCGGGCCGCTATTTTTTTGGCCGGCGCAATGCCGTGCCACGCCAGGACGACTGACGTAACGCGGACTTTCTGCAACTTTCAGACGAGTTGCGGAAATTTCCCACAGCAATTGCGGAAGCGTCGCATTTTCGGCAGCGGGAGCCCTCCTTATACTGGGTCGCCATGTGAAACAGTGGCCCATCCCGTTGGCCATGCGAGCAAGGCATGACAACCATCCTGATTGTCGACGACCACCCGGCGTTGCGACTCGCCCTGCGGGCCCAGCTGTCGCAACTGCCGGACATCAAGCGCATCACCGAGGCCGACAACGGCCAGACCGCCGTCGATCTTGTCAGGCAATATGGAGCCGACCTCGTCATCCTGGATCTGGACATTCCACGCATGAGCGGACTCGACGCCGTACCGCGCATGCGCGCAGCGCACCCCGGGGTGCGCGTGCTGGTGCTGACCGCGCAGGATGCCGTGCCGTTCGCTGCCCGGGCGATGCAGGCCGGCGCGCAAGGCTTTGTCAGCAAGACCCAGGATCTGGAAGCCATCGTGCGCTGCGTACAAAGCGTACTTGGCGGATTTACGGTGTTTCCGTCGAGCACGCCCCGCGACATGCCTCGCGACCCACAGCGCGACGGCCAGTCTCCCAACGACACCGAAGGGCTGGGAAAGCTCACCGACAAAGAGATGGAAGTCCTGCGGATGCTCACGCGCGGCATGACGAACAAGGCCATCGGCAAGGCCCTGTTCATCAGCAACAAGACCGTGAGCAGCTACAAGACACGCATCATGAACAAACTCGGCGCCGAATCCCTGGTCGATCTGGTCGACTTTGCGCGCCGCTGCCGGCTGGTTCCATGAACGCTGGCAGGGCATGCACCCATCTCACCGCCGAAGAACGCGACGCCATCGGCATCGCGGTGCGGGGTGCGGCATGCCACGACACCACGGTACAAGCCATGCTGGTGGCCCGCCTGCTGGACGGCAATGCCACCGACGCGAGCGCCTTGCGCAAGGCCGTGGCCCTGCGGGACTGGGCCGCCGTGCAGCGCAGCCTGCACCGCATCAAGGGCAGCGCGGCCCTGGCGCGCTGCAACACGCTGGTGGCGGCTGGCAAGTCACTGGAATCGGCGGCCGGCCAAGGCAATGCCGCGGTGGTCAACACACTGTTTCCGCGATACACAGCTATCCTGAAGGAATTCAATGACACACTGCTGGCATTGCGTCCGGCGCACGGCGGCGCTGGCGAGCACGGCCCGGACGCCTCCCATTCAACGAATTTGAAGTAGTGCAGCGGTTCCGTCGCGTGCAAGCCGTGCCGTGCGCTGGCACACTACACACCGATCCGGCGGTGCCCCCTTTCTTCAACGCCGCCGGCAATGACCAAACGCGGGAGACATGTCGTGGGTGATCTGCAGGCCTTGCTCGATGGCCATGGATTGAGTCTGGTATTCCTTAACGTGCTGGCCGAGCAGGCGGGTCTGCCGGTGCCGGCCTATCCGATGCTGTTCGTGGCCGGCGCACTGTCGATGCAGGAAACCGGCCCGTCGATCGGTGCGGTACTGTTCGCGGTCATCGCCGCCTGCCTGATCGCGGACACCGCCTGGTACTTCGCCGGCAAGCGGCTGGGCCAGCCCATGTTGCGTACGATTTGCCGGGTGTCCCTGTCGCCCGATACCTGCATCCGCCAGACCCAGTCGCTGTACCTGCGGGTCGGTCCGCGGTCGCTGGTATTTGCCAAGCTGCTGCCAGGTGCGGGTGCACTTTCCACGGCCATGGCGGGCATGACGGCCACGCCCTTCCTGACTTTCCTGTTCTACGACGCGCTCGGCGCACTGGTCTGGGCCGGCGGGGCGCTGCTGGCCGGCGTGGTTTTCAGCGACTTCGTCGATACGATCCTGGCGGCGTTCAGCGCCTATGGCCACATCGCCGTCCTGGTTGCGCTGGGCGGATTCGCGCTGTTCATCGTCTGGCGCTTCTGGCAACGCTGGCGCCTGCTGCGCCGCACGGGTCGCATCCCCCGCATGACCGTGATGGAAATGGAACAACGCCGTGGCGCGGCCGATCGCCCGATGGTGGTGGTCGATGTCCGGGCGCATGGCGCGACGCCGATCGAGCGTATTCCCGGCGCCGTGGTCATGGAAATGCGTGGACCGTTCAGCGCGCTGGCCGATCACGACAAAGGCACCGACATCGTCGTCTACTGCGCCTGCCCGCACGAAATGTCGGCGGCCGTGCTCGCGGAGCGGCTACGTTCGGCTGGCTACCCGAACACCTGGGCGCTGGCCGGCGGCTTCGATGAATGGAAGCGTCTGCAAGGCGCGCTGAGTCCACTGTCAGCCACCACGCCGGACGCGCCGACCCAGGCAGCCGCGCACTAGGGTCCCGCCCGGCCCCGTCCGATCGCCACTTTTTCGTTCTGCCGCCGCTCCTATACTGGCTCCAGACGGTCTGTGCGCGAAAGGGGCGGGCATGCCGGAAGGTAACCAGGGCTGGGACGATTCCGGGTGGGACGATGAAGCCGCCCGTGTGGCGCATCGTCGTCGCGCGCTGCACCTGCCCGTCGCGCCGGCCGCGCGCACGCGCGTGGCCCTGGCGTTGTCTGGCGGCGGCCAGCGGGGCGCCGCCTTCTGTCTGGGCGTCATGCAGGCGCTGGCCGAGTCCCCCTGCCCCCCGTCGTCCCCCTCCACTGACAGCGAAATTCCCCCGGCGACGCCGCCGGGCCAATCGTTGCTGGCCCGTGTCGACTACCTGTCGACCGTTGGCAGCGGCAGTTTCATCGGCGCATTCTTTGCCAGCCTGTTCGTACCTGGCCGACTGGTGCCCGGGAGTACCCCCCGGCAAGCCGCCGAATCCGCCTATGGCACCTTGCAAAGCGGTGCCAACGCCCCGGCCGGGCGCTGCGCCATGGCGTGGTTGCGCGAAAGTGGCCGCGCGCTGACATGGGCCGACGCCGGCGACGGTCTGTTGGCGGCCATCGTCGTGGTGCGCAACTGGTTGGCGATGCAATGCATCCTCGGCAGCATCCTGCTGGCGGTACTTGCCCTGCTGGCGCTCGGGCTGCATCTGATGATCGGCGCTTGGCCCGGCGTCGGCCGCGACGAGATGACGCTGCTCTACGCCGCGCGCCGGGCCTTCAACGAAAACCTTCCAGCCGTCTGGTGGAGCGAATACCTGTGGCTGCCGATCGCATCGGCGCTGTTGCTGGCCGTACCGCCGGCCATGGCCTGCGGGCTCCTGTCCCCGCGCACCGACGATGCCGGCCAGCCAGCCCATGCCTTGACGCGGCCCGTGCTGCTGACCGGCATCGCTAGCGCGCTTGTGTTGATGGAGACCTTCAAGACGGCCATCCTGATCTGGCTGGTTGTGGCCGCGGGACTGGTCGTCCTGCTGCCGGCGCCGCGCACCGTGGCCATGTACCGGGCCCGTGCCGTGCGTGCGTTGCGCGCCGCCGCCACGCTGACAGCCGGGCTGGCGGCGCTGGGTGTGGCCGACACCATCGCGCGCAGCTGGTATCTGTATGGATCGATGGCGGCGCACCCTTGGATCGGAGCCGGCCCGGCCCTGGCGGCAGTTGCGCTGGCCTGGGTGGTCCATTACGGCGCCATACGCCGCGACCCCGTCCCGCGCGCTTCAGCCGCGACAACGTGGACATGGCGCCGGTTTCCCGCGCCGTCTCTTGCCGCACTGCTGACAGGCGCCGCCGCGGCCACGCTGGCGCTTCTGCTCGTCGCGCTGTGGTCGTGGATCGTGCTCTGGGTGCGCTGGGACGGCGGGGAACCCGTCGATTGGCTGGTGTACGGCAAGGCATGGACCACGTCGTCCCTGGTCGGGCTCGCGTTGATCGCCCTGGCCATTGCCATCGGCGTGGGGCGCGGCGTTGGCCTGGTGAACCTTTCGACGCTGCAGCCGCTTCATGCCGCGCGGCTCACGCGTGCTTATCTGGGTGCATCCAACGGGCAGCGCCATGCCGCCATCGATGCGGCGAGCCGGACCGCCCCGGCGCCCGACGACGCGCTGGCACTCGACGCCTATTACGATCCGCGCACGTTGGCGCCGCTCCATCTGATCAATGTGACGCTGAACGAGTCGATCGACCTGGCCGGGCAGCGGATTCCGCACGGCCTGCGGGATCGGCCGCTTTGCGTCGGACCGGGCTCCCCCCTGGCATCGCTGGCTGCCTCGGGCCTCGCCCCGGCCGGCCACCATGTTCGGATCACTGTCGATGGCAAGCCGTGCCACGGCGCGCTCGGGCAGCCAGATGGCATGCCAGGCGGCGCGCAGCTACGCACCGTCGGCGACTGGATTGCGCTTTCCGGCGGGGCCGTGCCCATTGGGCCGGGCAATGCCGCGACGCCGGGCGCTTCGCTGCTGGTCGGGCTGGCCAATCTGCGTCCCGGGATATGGTGGCAGGGTCGCATGACGGCCCATGGCGCCAGTGATCAACCCCATCCCGGCCGGTTCGGCAGGCTGTTCCGCGCCCAATATCATCTGGCCTGCGAACTGCTTGGGCGCTTCCACGGCATGCGTGGCGGCTGGCAGTATCTGTCGGACGGCGGCCACTTCGACAACACGGCGGTCTACGAGCTGCTGCGGCCCGAGCGGCTGGTGGGACTCATCGTCCTGTGCGATGGCGGCGGCGGTATGGGCTGCGGTGTGGGCGGCGGTGTGGGCGGCGGTGGGGGCGGCGATACGGCTGGCGGCGGCGGTGGGGGCAACCGCTTCGCCGACTTGTCCAACCTGGTCGCACGTGCGCGCGGAGACCTTGGCTTGAGGATCGAGGTAGACACCGCTGCCGCCTGCGACCCCGTGCTGGGCACGGCGTTCTGCGCGCCCGACGACCTTTCCGGCAACGCCCCGGCCGATGCCGGCGACAAGTTCGCAATCCTTCTGAATGTCTACGAGGCGGGACAGGCCGGCCCACCCCGGGCACGCATCATCGTCATCAGGCCGTGCCTGGCCGCCTCGACGCCCGACGCGGCACGCCAATACGACGCGCGGCATCCGACATCCCCGCCCGGAAACCAAACGGAAGCATTTCTAGGAGAAATGCGATGGGAAAACCATCGCGCGCTGGGGCGGGCGCTTGGCCTGCGCATCGCCACGGGGCCGATCGGCGCACGACTGTTCGCGCGGGTTCCATGAGGCCCCACGGTCAGCATGGCCTCTTGCGTGGCGCCAGCACGATCGTTCAGGTGTGACTACCATAGCCCGTCCCTGAATTCACAAGACGTGCGGCATACGCCGCGCGTGGCAAGCCATGATCCCCTATTCCCTGCTCGATCTCTCGCCGATCGCGGAAGGCAGTACCGCAGCCCAGGCCATGCACAACACGCTGGACCTGGCCCGGCACGCGGAACGCCTGGGCTTTCGCCGCTTCTGGCTCGCGGAGCACCACAACATGCCGGGCATCGCCAGCGCAGCCACCGCCGTGCTGATCGGCTACGTGGCGCAGGGCACGTCGACCATTCGTGTCGGCTCGGGCGGCATCATGCTGCCGAACCATTCGCCACTGGTGGTGGCCGAGCAGTTCGGCACGCTGGCGTCGCTCTATCCGGGCCGTATCGACCTGGGCCTGGGTCGCGCGCCGGGATCGGATCAGGCTACGGCGCGCGCCCTGCGTCGCCACCTCGATCACGACACCGCCGACAGCTTTCCGCAGGATGTGGAGGAGTTGCAGGCGTACTTCGAAGAGGCGCGTCCGGGCCAACGGGTACGCGCAGTGCCCGGCGCCGGCCTGAAGGTGCCGCTGTGGCTGCTGGGCTCCAGCCTGTTCAGCGCCCAACTCTCGGCCGCGATGGGCCTGCCGTTCGCGTTCGCGTCGCACTTCGCACCGGGCTTCATGCGCCAGGCCGTTGACCTGTACCGCCGCACGTTCCGGCCATCCGAACAACTCGACCGGCCGCACGTGATGCTGGGGCTGAACGTGTTCGCCGCCGACACCGACGACGAGGCGCGCCGCCTGTTCAGCTCGCTCCAGCAGCAGTTCCTGTCGCTGGTGCGCGGCACGCCCGGCCAGCTCAAGCCGCCCGTGGACGACATCAGCCGCCTGTGGGACGCCAGCGAAGCCGATCACATCCGCCGCTCGCTGGCCTGTTCCGTGGTAGGCGACCCGTCAACGGTACGCGACGGTATCCAGCGCTTTATCGACGACCTGCGCCCGGACGAACTGATGCTGACCGGCCAGATCTATGACCACCCGGCACGCCTGCACTCCTTCGAGATCGCAGCGGACGCGATGCAGGCCGTGCAGAGGACGGCGGTGATTTGAGGGCGGTGGGCCCGGAACGATCACTCAAACAAAAAACCGCGGCCGAAGCCGCGGTTTTTTGTTTGAGGCCGAGGGCGGCGATGCCGCCGCGTTGCTTCAGGCCCGTGCCAGGCGGAACGTTGAGACTGCGCGCATCATCGAGTCGGCCTGTTCGGCCAGAGACTGGGCAGCGGCGGCGGCTTCTTCCACCAGCGCGGCGTTCTGCTGGGTCACCGAGTCCATCTGCGTGACGGCCTGGCCGACCTGTTCGATGCCGGTGCTCTGTTCGGCCGATGCGGCGCTGATCTCGCCCATGATGTCGGTCACGCGGCGGACGGCGCCAACCACTTCCTGCATGGTCTCGCCGGCCTTGGTCACCAGCGTGGAGCCGTTGTCGACCTGCGCCACCGAATTGTCGATCAGCGTCTTGATTTCCTTGGCCGCGTTCGCGCTGCGCTGGGCCAGGCTGCGCACCTCGCCGGCCACCACGGCAAAGCCGCGGCCCTGTTCGCCCGCGCGGGCGGCTTCCACGGCGGCGTTCAGCGCCAGGATGTTGGTCTGGAAGGCAATGCCTTCGATCACGCCGATGATGTCGACGATCTGGCGCGATGCCTGGTTGATCTCGCCCATCGTGGCCACTACCTCGCTGACCACTTCGCCGCCACGGTTGGCGATCTCCGAAGCGTTCACGGCCAGCGCGCTGGCCTGGCGCGCATTGTCGGCGTTCTGGCGCACGATGCCCGTCAGTTCCTCCATGCTCGACGCGGTCTGTTCCAGCGCCGAGGCCTGTTCCTCGGTGCGCTGCGACAGGTCGTGGTTGCCGGCCGAGATCTGGTTGGTCGCGGTGGCGATCGAACCGGCCGCGCCGCGGATATCGCCCAGCGTGGCCGACAGGCGGTGCTGCATCTGCTGCATCGCGGCCAGCACGCTGTGGTGGTCGCCGGCACGCACCTGCACCGGCACGGTCAGGTCGCCGCCGGCGATGCGCGCCACGGCTTCCACGGCATAGGCCGGCTCGCCGCCCAGGCTGCGCTTGACGGTACGCATGATCATGCCCATCACGGCGGCGATCAGCGCGCCGATCAACAGCGTGCTCAGCAGCGCATTGATCAGGTTGGCGCGGAAGGCGTCCTCGATGTCGATCAGGAACACGCCGGTGCAGACGAACCAGTCCCAGTCGGCCACGTAGCGGCCATAGGTCAGCTTGCGCTGCGGGTTCTCGGTGCCGGGCAGGCGGCCGCGATAGGTGGAAAAGCCGGCGTCCTCGCCGGTGGTGCGGCGCGCGCCCTCGATGATGGCGCGGTACACGTACACGCCGTCCGGGTCCTTGAATTCGCCAACCTGGTTACCCTCGGTCTGCGGCAGGCCCGGATTCAGGATCACCTGCGGCCTGGAGTCGACAATGAACAGATAGCCGTTCTGGCCGAAGCGCATGGCGCGCAGCGCGTCCTTGGCGGCCTTCTGGGCGTCCTCCTTCGACATCGTGCCCTTGGCGGCACGCTCTGCATACAGCTTGACGATGCCTTCGCCCGTCGCCACCAGCGACTGCAGGCCGTCGCGGCGCTCGGCCATCATCACGGACTTGGTGTGGAAGGCGTTCCAGGCGCCGAGCGCAAGCAGCAGCACCCACATGACGGCGAGCGCCGCCCAAAGTTTGGCATTGAGGGTAAGTCGGTTCATGATGCGACAGGCTGAGGTGTATGGGAGAACTTCGCGGGACAGGCTTCGGGAGGTCTTCGTTCGCCTCAGAGATAACGGCAATTGCGGCGCGGCTTTTTAGCACCAGACTTGCGCATGGCGTAAGCTGCACGCGAGATCCGTGATCGGACGTTGCCGGGCCAACCTTTCGAGCTGCCATGACCTTGATGCACGCCACGACGTTTTCGTTTGCCGATGCCGACCCCGCGGAGACCGATCCGCTGCAGGGCGAACTGGCGCTGCTGGACCACGCGGCCCGTTCGGGCCCGGTAGCCCAGTTGTGGGAAGCGCCACTTTCGCTGGTGATCCCGCGCAGCTACCTGCGCCAGCCCGGCATCGAGGCGGCCCGCGCCGACTTTGCCGCCAAGGGGTGTCCGGTCTGGCTGCGCATGTCGGGCGGCGGCCTGGTGCCGCAGGGGCCGGGCATCCTCAATGTCAGCCTGGCCTATGCCCTGCCGAAGGGCGCCGCCAGCTGGATGGAACCTGTCTACCTGCACCTGTGCGAGGTCATCGCCGCCGGCCTGCGCCAGGTGGGTGTGGAAACGCACTGGCAGGCCGTGGAAGGATCGTTCTGCGATGGCCGGTACAATCTGGCCTGGGGTCCCGGCGACAGGGCACGCAAGATCGCCGGCACCGCCCAGTACTGGCGGCGGGCGCCCTCCGACGTGCAGACGCCCGACGGCCAGCGCCACCTCGTCCTGGCGCACGCCATCCTGCTGGTGGATGCCGATCCGGAGGACATCAACGCGCGCGCCAATGCGTTCGAAGCGGCCATCGGCAGCGGCCGGCACTATGACCCGGCCAAGGTAGTCAGCGTCAGGGAAGCCGCCGGGCTGGACGATGCCAGCGGCCTCACCGCGCGCGTGTCATCGGCGATCCAGGCGGCCATTGCGGCCTCCACGCCGCCGGGCTGCTAGGTGCGGCGCGCCAGTGCTACTTGCCGGGCAGGAAGCCGATATCGCCGTACCAGGCCCTTGCCGTCGCGCCGGTGTTGTCGGTGTCGGTCAGGATGCCGTAGCCGGTGAGCTTGCCCGGCGCTTCGTGAAACGCCTTCTGGAAGTCGCTGACCACGTTGCGGCGCAAGGTCTGCCATTTGCCGGCCTCGTTGCCCACCACGATCATCTGCACGCGGCTGGTATGCGGATTGGCGATGACGGTGCCCACTGGCGCGCTGTTGGTCCAGATGTACATCAGCGTGGCGTAGGGCAGCTTTTCGCCTGCCACACCGGCGGCCAGCGCCTCGGCGCGGTCGCCGATCGACAGGTTGCTGCTGCGGCCGTCGAAGAAGAACACCAGGCGCGCCGGGGCATCCTCCCTGGCGCCCACGCTGTTGTCGGCACCCGGAATGGCCGCTGCAACTTTCCAGCGCCATTCGACGACCGGCGTCTTCGACAGGTCGATATCGCCTTCGTGGACCAGGCCCGACGCGGCGCCGGCGGCATCGGCCTGCAGCACCGTGGTACCGTTCGCGGCGACCAGCGCATAGCGGGTCAGCTTCTTGCCGGATACCACGGGGCGGTTCTGCCAGCCATCGGGCAGGGCGCCGCCGGGCTTGCCGGCCGAAAACGAAACGCCGGGGCCGTCCGCCAACGCCGGCAGGGCGGCGCAGCACAGCAGGGCGGACAGCAGGACAGCGGCTGCAATAGGGGGGCGGACCATGGGACGGCCTTCGTGTTCAGGTGAAAGGGTTCGCGCAAGCGTCGCGAATTCCTCATCATTCTAGGTAGCCTGCCGGCAACGTGCCGTGAGCCGGCGACTGATTGCACGATCGGACGCGCGCTGACATCCCCTGGACGATGGGAAAGGAATGTTGGGATGGGACTGCTGATCGAAGCCATCGGCTGGCTGTTCATGGAACTGATCTTCTACGGGGTCTTCTATGCCATCGGCTGGGTGGTGCTGATGGCCATCACCTTCGGGGGCTATCCCGGCCGCTGGCGGGGGCCCGACAACCATGTCGACGCCGAGTTGACAGCCTTTGCTGGTTTGATCGCCACGGTCATCGCCGTGGTCCTTGTTTTGAAATTGCCTTGAAGATCACTTTTACTTTGCGCCCCTACGTATTGCCCATTTTCCGTCCCCTCGTCGCAGCGGCCATGGCCGCCACGCTGGCGTTGTCCGGCTGCGCGGTGGGCCCAGACAAACCCCTGCCGCCCGACACCGCCGCCCGCCTGGCGCCGGTGCGCTTCCTGCTGACGTTGGACGATGGCCCGGACTCCGGCCCCTTTGGCGGGACGCCGCTGATCTTGCGCCAGTTCGCCGACAATCCGGTCACGCCGGGTGTCAAGGGCATCTTTTTCGTCCAGACTGAAAACCCGCGCCGTGGCGGTGGCCCGGAAGGCCGCGCGCAGATGCACGAAACCTGTGCACAGGGCCAGCTGATGGCCGTCCACAGCGGCATGGTGGGGGGCCATATTTCCCATACGAAGCTGGCGCCCGATGTCCTGGCGGCATCGCTGCGGCGCGGCCAGGCCGACATCGCGGCCCAGTGCGGACAGGCGCTCGCCGTGGTACGGCCGCCCAACTGGGCTTACAGTGCCGGCACGCAGGCCGTGTATGCCCAGGCGGGCCTGGGGATGCTCATGGCCGACGCCAGCGCGCGCGACGGCAAGATCTATGGCTGGACCATCAGCCTGCGCCGACGCCCGCACATGCGCCGCGAACTGGAAAACGTGGGCCAGGCGATGGTGGCCCACCGCCTGCCGGCCGTGGACGGCGTGACGCCAGTGATCGTGGCCTTCCACGACTCCAACGGCTTCACGGCATCGCACATGACGGAATACCTGCGCATCCTGGTGGAAACCGCCCGCGACAACGGCTTGCCACTGGCAGACCCGCCGTTCTATACCGATACTCAGGCAGCCGCGCGTGCAGCACTGGCGCGCGCCGCCGCAGGCGTCTACGCACGCGAAAGCTGGCCCTGATTGCCCCGCTATGCCTTATGCGGCATGGGGAAATACGCGCATATCGCGGAAGTGCTACGCTTGTCGGCCCGTGGTGCCGAACCAGGAGAAACACCGTGCCCCGCAAGACCCCCATCGAACGCTACCGCAACATTGGCATCAGCGCCCATATCGACGCCGGCAAGACGACGACGACGGAGCGCATCCTCTTCTATACCGGCGTGAATCACAAGCTGGGCGAGGTCCATGACGGCGCGGCCACCATGGACTGGATGGAGCAGGAGCAGGAGCGCGGCATCACCATCACGTCGGCCGCCACCACGGCGTTCTGGAAGGGCATGGCCGGCAACTATCCCGAGCATCGCATCAACATCATCGACACGCCGGGCCACGTCGACTTCACGATCGAGGTGGAACGCTCGATGCGCGTGCTCGACGGCGCCTGCATGGTCTACGACGCCGTGGGCGGCGTGCAGCCGCAATCGGAAACCGTCTGGCGCCAGGCCAACAAGTACAACGTGCCGCGCATCGCCTTCGTCAACAAGATGGACCGCGTTGGCGCCGACTTCCTGCGCGTGCGCGACCAGATCCTGAGCCGCCTCAAGGGCAATCCCGTGCCGATCCAGATTCCGATCGGCGCCGAGGACAACTTCCGCGGCGTGGTCGATCTGGTCAAGATGCAGGCCATCGTCTGGGACGACGCCAGCCAGGGCGTGCGTTTCGAATACACCGACATTCCGGCCGACCTGAAGGACCTGGCCCAGGAATGGCACGACAAGATGATCGAGGCCGCCGCCGAGGCCAGCGAGGAACTGCTCGAAAAGTACCTGGGCGGCGAGGCGCTGAGCGAGGCCGAGATCAAGACCGCGCTGCGCAAGCGCACGGTAGCCGGCGAGATCCAGCCGATGCTGTGCGGCAGCGCGTTCAAGAACAAGGGCGTGCAGGCCATGCTCGACGCCGTGATCGACTACCTGCCCTCGCCAGTGGACGTGCCCGCCATCCTGGGCCACACCGAGGACGACAAGGAAGCCGAGCGCCATCCGAGCGATGACGAGCCGTTCTCCGCGCTGGCCTTCAAGATCATGACCGACCCGTTCGTCGGCCAGCTGATCTTCTTTCGCGTGTATTCGGGCGTGGTCAATTCCGGCGATACGGTCTACAACCCCGTGAAGGGCAAGCGCGAACGGCTGGGCCGCATCCTGCAGATGCACGCCAACGTGCGCAACGAGATCAAGGAAGTGCGCGCCGGCGATATTGCCGCCGCCGTCGGCCTGAAGGAAGCCACCACGGGCGACACGCTGTGCGACCCGGACAAGGTCATCATCCTGGAACGGATGTCGTTCCCCGAGCCCGTGATCTCGCAGGCGGTGGAGCCGAAGACCAAGGCCGACCAGGAAAAGATGGGCATCGCGCTGAATCGCCTGGCGCAGGAAGATCCGTCGTTCCGCGTGGCCACCGACGAGGAATCAGGCCAGACCATCATCTCTGGCATGGGCGAACTGCACCTGGAAATCCTTGTGGATCGCATGCGGCGCGAGTTCGGCGTGGAGGCCTCGGTCGGCAAGCCGCAGGTGGCCTACCGCGAGACCATCAAGAGCGCGGCCAAGGACGTGGAAGGCAAGTTCGTCAAGCAGTCGGGCGGGCGCGGCCAGTACGGCCACGTGGTGCTCAATGTCGAACCGCTGCCGCAGGGCGGTGGCTACGAATTCGTCGATGCGATCAAGGGCGGCGTGGTGCCGCGCGAGTTCATCCCGGCGGTGGACAAGGGCATCAAGGAAACGCTGGAGACCGGCGTGCTGGCCGGCTACCCGGTGGTCGACGTCAAGGCGACGCTGGTGTTCGGTTCGTACCACGACGTGGACTCGAACGAAAACGCGTTCCGCATGGCCGGCTCGATGGCCTTCAAGGAAGGCATGCGCCGCGCCAAGCCCGTGCTGCTGGAGCCGATGATGTCCGTCGAGGTGGAAACGCCCGAGGAATTCACCGGCAACGTGATGGGCGACCTGTCGTCGCGGCGCGGCATCGTGCACGGCATGGAAGACATCGCGGGCGGCGGCGGCAAGATCGTGCGCGCCGAGGTGCCGCTGGCGACGATGTTCGGCTATTCCACGTCGCTGCGCTCGTTGACGCAAGGCCGCGCGACGTTCACGATGGAATTCAAGCACTACGCGGAAGCGCCGGCCAATGTGGCCGAGGCCGTGATCAGTTCGCGCAAGACCTGAGCTGCCCCAGGCCTGCGGGCCTGAAGGCAGCGCGGCGCGCCGGTCCGCTGGCGCGCCGCCGATGTACCCCGGTTCGTCACATGACGGTGGCACGATAGGCCACCGGTCCCTCTTCGCAATGGAAGGAGCGCATCATGATGGCATTTCTCGGTACGGTATTGGTTGGCCTGGTCGTGGGACTGATTGCGCGGGCGATCAAGCCCGGCGACGACAAGATGGGCTGGATCATGACCATCGTCCTGGGCGTGCTGGGCGCGCTGCTGGCGGGCTATGTGGGTCGCGCGATGGGGTTCTACCGGGCAGGCGAGCCGGTAGGCTGGATCGCCTCGATCATCGGCGCCATCGCCCTGCTATTTATTTACGACGCGGTCCGCCGCAAGCGCTAGGTTTGCCGGCGCCGGGTCATCGGCGGCTGGCGCCAGCGAGGCTGTCGAGGGCTGGATCGCCATCAGGGTAGTGTCCTGGCAGCGCAGCAACGTGGCGTCGCTGCCCGGCGCGGCCATGGCCGTGATCTGCGGGGCCAGCGCCCGCAGCACCCGCACCGCCAGCGCGCTGGTAAACGAGTAACGCGCCGCATACGGCTCGCGTACGTGCAGCGTCACCGTGCCGAAGTACCGATCGCCTACCAGGAAGACGAACGTCGCCGAGCGGTTCACCGTGCGCGACGCGATCACGCGTCCACCCGGCCCGTAGGTCTGGAACACCTGCTCGCCCGTGCCGGTCTTGCCGGCAACCAGCAGCGGCCCGCCTTGCGGCTGGCCCTTGCGGTTCAGCGGCACGAACGCGCCGTTGATCGACTTGGCCGTGCCCCGCTGCACCACGTCCAGCATCGACTGCCGCACCAGCACCGCGATTTCCGGCGCAATCAGCGGCTTGCCCGGACTGGGCTGCAGGCTGTACGTGGTGGCGTACGGCGTGGCCGACGCAAAGGCGAACATGCGCACCGTGGACGGCCGTGCATCCACGCCGTTGTTCAGAATGATGCCGGCCAGCTCGGCCAATGCCGAAGGCCGGTCGCCCGAGGCACCGATCGAGGTGGCGTACGACGGCGTCAGCGTATCGAACGGATACCCCAGCCGCTGCCAGCGCCGGGCGATCTTCTCGAAGGCCTCGCGCTCCAGCAGCGTGCGGATGCGGCCATCCTGCCCCAGCTTGCTGCGCGTCTTGAACAGCCACACGTACACGGCCTGCCGCTCCTGCGCGCTCTGCTGCAGGACGTCCTTCAGCGGGGCGTCGGGATGCGTGCCCAGGTACTCGACCATCCACAGTTCCAGCGGATGGATCCGGGACAGGTAGCCGCGGTCGTTGAGGTTGAACTTGTCGTGGCCGTACTTGGCATAGAGCTTCTGCAGATCCTCGTCATCGAACTTCTGCTTGGGCATCCACTGCCGCAGCGTGCGGGCGAAGGTCTCGTAGTCCATGTTGGGCCGCGCGCTCAGCAACGCCACCGACAGCCGCACGGCGCCCAGATGCGGCGTGGGCTGCTTCACGCGGCTGAGCAGCACCTGCAGTCGCTCGTCGTTGGTCTTGCCACGGTAACGCTGCCAGAAGTTGACCATGAAGGCGCTGCCTTCCTCGTCGGCAAAGCGTTCCAGGTAGGGGCGGCGGCCCGGGTCGTTGCGATCCTCGATCAGCGAGCCGGCCTCGGGATGCGCCAGGAACACCTCGTACCGCACGATATCGCGCATCATGCGGATGAACACGAGGTTGACCGAATGCTGGAACCCGATGCGCACGGTCATCGGCCGCTCGCCTTCCCACTTCTCGAAATTGGTGAAGCTCTGCATGCCACCGCCTGTATAGAACGCCTCGCCGGGATTGCCCGAATACTTGCGTTCCATCGCGGCATCGAGCATGGCGGCCCGCTCGCGTTCGGCCGGCTTGGCCTTGATCAGGTAGTCGACGGCCCACCGTGTCAGCGCGTCCTGGCGCGGCACCTGCACCGCCTTCAGGTCGGCCACGCTCATGCCCGCGTAGCGGTCGTGCAGCTCGTTGATGACTTCCAGGTAAGTGACCAGCGTGCGCAGCTTGGCCGTGGACCCCAGGTTCAGCCGCGCGCCGGCATTGATGTCGAACGGCTGGTCGACGTTGTCCGTCTGCACCCGCACGACGGCCGCGTTGCCGACGCGCTCGAACAGGGTGAAGCTGGCCACGAGCCGCGACGGGTCGTCGCCTTCCTTGAGCAGGTTCTTGCCGTAGAGCCCCATCTCGCGGGCGCCATCCTTGGTACCCACGCGCAGCAGCGTCTCGGTCACCTTGCGCTGTGCCTCGCGATTGACGGTGCTGTCCACGGTCAGGTCGAGCCGGTCGAGGTCGTAGCGACTGTCCACATGCAGCATGTGCTGCACGTCGTTGCGTACCTGGTTGATCGCCTTGCGCGTGACCCAGGGGTCGGGCGCGGGCCGCTTCGGCGGCGCCGCCTTGTCCAGCGACTGCGCCAGCGCGGCGTCGCGCAGTTCCGGCGTGATGGCGTTGGCCGACGCCAGCAGGCGCAGGTAGCTGCCGGTCAGTGCATCCAGGTTGGTGTCGTCGCGCCTCAGGTGATATGACGGGCGCCGCTGCGAGATGATCAGCGACAGCACGCGCTTGTACACCTGGGCCGCGCGCGGCGACGGATTGCGCGGATCCATCTCGCGCAGCAGCTGGTTGGCTTCGGCGAAGTCTTCGCCATACCAGACGTACAGCGCGTCGCCGACGCCTTCGATTTCGCCATGACCCGACCGCGCCGACAGCGGCACCGTGTTGACGTAGTCGACCACGATGTTCTCGCGCGCCCGCTGCGTGTCCGGCCCGTCGTGGTACGCACGCAGTGAAGCGGAGGTCATCTGCCGCAGCTTGTCGGCAATCGATTGGGTCTTGCCTTCGGGCGAATGACGGTATTTCTCGATCTGCGTGGCCAGCGTGCTGCCGCCGGGCTGGCGGTGGCTTCGATCGACCAGGCGGATGCCCTGGTCCATGACCGCGCGCGAAAACCGGCGCCAGTCCAGCGCCGGATTCATCATGGGGTACTCGGGATTGAGCAGGTTCTGGTTTTCGACGAACAGCAGCGACGTGACCAGCACCTTCGGAATCGAATCGAAATTCTCGTACTGCCGCTGCGGATAGCGGTCGTACGACATCGTCAGGGCATTGCAGTCGCGGATCAGCAACCCGGCCTGGGTCTTTTCCCGGTACGGCGGGAAAATGCCCTGGTCCATCAGCCGGACCATGTCATATGACATGCGGGACTGCGACGTCGTGACATAGCCTTCCCGAAGTAACCGTTCGCCGAATTCGCCAAGGCGTTCGTAGCCAAGACGCAGATCGTAGGGGCCGGAGTGCGGATAGCGGATGCTGTCGCTCGGGCCGGGCAAAACTTCGAAGGTCAATGACTTGCCCAGCCGGCTCATATAGCGAGCCTGCCATTGAGAGGTCTGAGCCTCGTTGGAGACGAGACTCACGACAATGTACGCGCCGCCGCATACGGCGACTGCCATCCCTGCAAGGACCCAGCCACGACGTGACACGTTTCGCATCCGGTTGCGCCGGGCCTACCGTTTCGGCAGGCATCGCCGGCTCAAAGCCTGCGCCACATGACCTTCATTCGAAAGCCACCGCGTGTATTTATATTACGCGGATCGCTGCGGAATGTGCGACGGAAGTTGGCAACCGCACGTATTCAAACGCACCGGCGTGCGCGGCGCGCAACAGGCAGCTTGGGCATCACACCCCCGTGTATTCCGGGAGGGCAATGCCGGCTGCCGTTGTCATTTTTACGCCATGACGGGCGAGTTCAGGCTGCTGTGACGGGGCGTCCGCCGAACGGATAGTTCGGGTCGTTGTAGCCATGGGTGGATGCATGGCCACGCGGAACGAGGTCGTCGACCAAGGCCTCTTCCTGCGCCGAGATGACCGCGCCCACCGCACCAAAATAGTCCTCGAACTGTGCCAGCGTACGCGGGCCGGCGATGACCGAGCTGATGATCGGATTGGCCAGCACCCAGGCGGTGGCGAACTGGCCCGGCGTGAGCCCGCGGGCTTCGGCATGCGCCTTCAGCGTCTGGGCGATGAGCAGCGACTCTTCGCGGAATTCGGTTTCCATCATGCGGCGGTCGGCGCGGCCGGCGCGCGAGTCTGCCTGCGGCGCCTGACCCGGCAGGTACTTGCCGGTCAGCACGCCTCGCGCGATCGGGCTGTAGGGCACCACGCCCAGGCCGAAATGCTGGCACGCCGGCAGGATTTCCACCTCGGGCATGCGGTTCAGCAGGTTGTAGTACGGCTGGCATGCCACCGGACGCGGTACGCCCAGTTTGTCGCACAGCGCGGCGATCTCGGCAATCCGCCATCCGCGGAAGTTCGACACGGCCCAGTAGCGGATCTTGCCGGCGCGGATCAGGTCGCCCATCGCGCGTACCGGCTCTTCCAGGTTGGCACCGGCGAAGTCGCGATGCAGGTAGAGGATGTCGATGAAGTCCGTATCCAGCCGGCGCAGGCTGTCTTCCACCTCGCGCAGGATCCAGCTGCGCGAGTAATTCTGCTGGTTCGGCCCGCTGCCCATCGGGTTGCCGAGCTTGGTCGCCAGCACCCAGTCGTGCCGCTGCCCTTGCAGCAGACGGCCCACCATCGATTCGGACGCGCCCTTGGTGTACACGTCGGCCGTATCGATGAAGTTGACGCCGTGCGCGCGGGCGCTGGCGACGATGCGTCCCGCCTCGGCTTCATCGGTCTGGTCGTCGAACATCATCGTGCCAAGGCACAGGGTGGATACGTTCAGGTTGCTGGCGCCCAGGCGGCGGTACTGCATGGTGAAATCTGGCATGACGAGGTTCCCCGATTAGCGAAGCCGAAGCAGAAAAGGCAAGCGGCCCTGATATCCATCCGGGCCGGCATCGCGCATTGTGCCGCGTTGCGGCGCAGCTTGCAGGGCGGGCTCGCATTTCCGCTATGTATCGGCCGGGGCGAAACCAGGCAGCGCCGGCAGGCGCTCGGCCAGGAACGCCAGCAGGGCGCGCGTGCGGGCCGGCTGGTATCGGCGCGACGGATAGACCAGGAACGCCTCCTGCGGCGGGCCATGCCAGCCCGGCAGCACGGGCACCAGGTCGCCACGGTCCAGCAGGTCCTGCACCAGCCAGGCCGGCGTCAGGCCCAGCCCTGCGCCGGCCAGAAAGCTCTCGCGCATCGCCAGCGAGTTGTTGGCGCGATAGCGGCAGATCGCCTCGACACTGGCGGTACGGCCACGTGCATCGGTCAGCACGATCTCTTCGCCAGCCGCCAGCCACGTGAAGCGCAGTAACCGATGGTCGATCAGGTCGGCCGGATGCCGCAGCGGCGGATGACGGGCCAGATAGCCGGGCGCGGCCACAAGCATGCGTGGCGATACGGCGATGCGACGCGCCACCACGTTGGGCGGCAGCGACGCGCCCAGACGCAGCGCCACATCGACGCCGGCCTCCACCAGATCGACAAAGCGGTCGTCGAACCGCAGATCGATATCGACATCGGGAAAGGCCTGCAGGAATTCGAGCACCAGCGCGTTCAGGCGCAGCACCCCCAGGCTGACCGGCGCGCTGACGATGATCCGGCCAGATGGATGGTTGGCCAGCCCGCGCGCCTCGCCCACGGCTTCGCCATAGGCATCGAGCACGGTCAGCGCCTGCGCGTAGAACCGGCGGCCCGCTTCGGTGGGCGTCAGCCGCGTGGTCGTGCGTTCCATCAGCCGGACGCCGAGGTCCGACTCCAGCGCGGCCAAGGTCTTGCTGACGGTGGGTTGCGACGTGCCGATTTCACGCGCCACCGCCGACAGGCTGCCCAGTTCCATCGCCCGGGCGAAGACTCGAATTGCCTTGAGGGTATCCATCGCAGCCCATTCTCTATCGGCATAAGTGATATGCCATTCTGCCACCTACCTGCAGGTTTCAGAATGAGTGACATTGGGATCCTCTTTACGACTTCAGGAGTCACCGATGTTCTCAACGTCATGGATGCGCGCGATGGCGATGTCCGGCAGCCTGCTTTCCGGTGCGGGAATTGCCGGACAGGTCTCGCCCGACGCCGCCCACGCCGCCAACTTGACCACCAGCTGGACCACCACCTGGGTTGCCAGCCAGCAGCCGGTCTGGGCCCCGGGCGCCCAGCCGCTGCCCACTGGATTGCCCGAAACGATCCACGACGCCACAGTCGTGCAGCGCGTGCGCATCAGCGCGGGCGGCCGACGCGTGCGACTGGTGCTGTCGAACCGGTATGGCCGGCAGGCCGTCCACATCGAAGCGGCGGGCATGCAGGGCGGGGCGGCCCATCTCGGGCGCCCGGTCACATTTGCCGGCCATGCCGCGGTGGCCGTGCCGGCCGGCGGTACCGTGACGAGCGATCCAGTGGACCTCGACGTGCCGGCGCTCGATACCCTGGCCGTGGGCCTCTACCTGCCCCGGCCCACGACGTTGGCATCGTTCCATTGGGATGGCCGACAGACGGCATACATCGTGCCCGGCAATCAGGTCGATCGGACCGGCCAGCCGGCGACGCGCGAGGCACGCACGTTCCAGGCACGCATCCTCCTGGCGGCCATCGAAGTCGAAACGCCGGCGCCCTATCCGACCGTCGTGGCCATCGGCGATTCCATCACCGAAGGCAATGGTGCGACACCCGATGCCGATCGCCGCTGGCCCGACCAGTTGGCAACCCGGCTGGCACACCAGCGCGCCGCCGTGCTCAATGCCGGCATTTCGGGCGGGCAGTTGCTGCGCGACGGCATGGGCGAATCGGGCCTCGGACGCTTCGGTCATGACGTGCTGGCCGTGCCGCATGTGCGCAGCGTGGTGGTGGCCCTGGGCATCAACGACATCGCCTGGCCCGGCTCGACGTTCGCACCGGGCCGCAAGCTGCCGACCGTGGACGAACTTGCCGGCGGATATCGCAAGCTGGTCGCGCAGGCCCGCGCCAGCGGCGTGCGCGTGATCGGCGCCACCATCACCCCCTTTGCGGGTGCGCTCGATGGCAGCCCGATCCACGGTTATTCCTCGCCGGAGAAGGAGGCCCTGCGGCAGCGGGTGAATCACTGGATCCGCACCAGCGGCACGTTCGACGCGGTAGCCGATTTCGACGCCGCCGTGCGCGATCCGGCCCACCCCGAACGCCTGCTGCCGGCCTTCGACAGCGGCGATCACCTGCACCCGGGCGACCAGGGTTACGCGGCCATGGCGGCAGCCATCGATGCCGCGCAACTGTTCTGAGCCAAAAAAAACCGGCACGATCGCTCGTGCCGGTTCCTGGTTTCAGCGTGCCGTCGCGGCCGCTGCGGCGGCTCAGTCTTCGAGCTTGGGCAGCGCGGCGCTGGTCTGCGACGACAGCAGGCCGGTCCTGGCGTACGTCTGGAGCTTCTCGCGCGTGTCGACGATGTCGAGCGTACGCATCGTCAGCTGGCCGATACGGTCCAGCGGCGTGAACATCGACTCGCCCTTTTCCATCGTCAGGCGCTCGGGCTTGTACGTCAGGTTCGGCGAGGTGGTGTTCAGGATCGAGTAGTCGTTGCCGCGACGCAGCTCGATGGTCACTTCGCCGGTGATGGCGCCCGCCACCCAGCGTTGTGCGGTTTCGCGCAGCATGATGGCTTGCGGGTCGAACCAGCGGCCCTGGTACAGCAGACGACCCAGGCGGCGGCCGTTGTCGCGGTACTGCTCGATGGTGTCTTCGTTGTGGATGCCGGTGATCAGGCGCTCGTAGGCGATGAACAGCAGCGCCAGGCCCGGGGCTTCATAGATGCCGCGGCTCTTGGCTTCGATGATGCGGTTCTCGATCTGGTCGCTCATGCCCAGGCCGTGGCGGCCACCGATGACATTGGCTTCCATGAACAGGTCCACGGCGTTGGCGAACGTCTTGCCGTTCAGCGCCACAGGCTGGCCTTCCTCGAAGCGCACGGTCACTTCCTCGCGCTTCACTTCCACTTCGTCGCGCCAGAACTGCACGCCCATGATCGGCTGGACGATGCGGATGCCCGAATCCAGGTGCTCCAGATCCTTGGCCTCGTGCGTGGCGCCGAGCATGTTCGAATCGGTCGAGTAGGCCTTTTCGGCCGACATCTTGTACGCATGGCCGTGCTGGCGCATGAATTCCGACATTTCGGCACGGCCGCCCAGTTCGTCGATGAACTGCTGGTCCAGCCACGGCTTGTAGATCTGCAGGCCCGGGTTGGTCAGCAGGCCGTAGCGGTAGAAACGCTCGATGTCGTTGCCCTTGAACGTGCTGCCGTCGCCCCAGATGTTGACGCCGTCTTCCTTCATGGCGGCCACCAGCATCGTGCCGGTCACGGCGCGGCCGATCGGCGTGGTGTTGAAGTACGTCACGCCGGCGGTGGAGATGTGGAACGCACCGCACTGCAGCGCGGCGATGCCTTCGGCCACCAGCTGGGCGCGGCAGTCCACCAGGCGGGCGGCTTCGGCGCCGTAGGCCATGGCACGGCGCGGAATGTCGTCGTAGTCCGGCTCGTCCGGCTGGCCCAGGTTGGCGGTGTAGGCGTAGGGAATGGCGCCCTTCTGACGCATCCAGAGGAGCGCGGCGCTGGTGTCCAGGCCGCCCGAGAATGCGATACCGACGCGCTGGCCGGAAGGAATGTGCTGCAGGATGGTAGTCATCGCCAGAAAACCAGGTGAATTTGTCGGCTCTTGGGGCGCCCCCACACGAACTGGCCGTGCGGCGAGCCGGTCCGGCGCCCGAAACTCGTAACCTTGAATTGTGACATGGCACGGCGTCAGCGCCAAACGCGGGGCCGCCGAAAATAAATGTGGACATCGTACAGACCGTCGTCTAGTCTTTTGTGGACGGCGTACACAAGCACCGCTTCGCACAACGCCCGGGGCTGCCGGGCCCAACCCAGCAGGAGATGTCGATGTCTTCGAAAGTCCAGTCGTACCTGTTTTTCGATGGTCGCGCAGAGGAAGCGGCCGAGTTCTACAAGACCGCCATTGGCGCCAGGGTGGAAGGGTTGATGCGTTTCAAGGATGCCCCGCCCGACGCGGGCCCTGGCTGCGGCCCGGCCGCCGTCAGCGGCGACAAGGTCATGCACATGGCCCTGCAGATTGGCGATACCACGATCATGGGGTCTGACGGCGAGAACAAGGGCCAGGCCGAATTCAAGGGCTTTGCGCTGTCGATCACGGTGGCCAGCGCGGCCGAAGTGGACAAGACCATCGGTGCGCTGTCGCAGGGCGGCAACGTGGTGATGCCGGCCGCGCCCACGTTCTTCAGCGAACGCTTCGGCATGGTGGCCGACAAGTTCGGCATCACGTGGATGGTGCTGGTCGCGCCCAAGCAGTAACGGCGTCGCGCGTCTGATCCATCGGTCTCCGGCTGGGCACGGCGTAGCATCCCCTACAATGCCGCACCCAACCGGAGAATCGCTGATGGAATCCCGCCTGACCGATCTCGAAATCAAGGTCGCCTTCCAGGAGGACCTGATCGAGACGCTCAACCTGACCGTTGCCCGCCAGCAGCAGCAGCTCGACCTGCTGCAGGCCCAGTTTCGTGCGCTCTACCAGCAGGTGCGCGCCGCCGCACCGTTGGGGGCCGAGGGCAGCCCGCAGCACGAGATCCCGCCCCACTACTGAGTCTGACGCGGCGCATGAGGCACAATCCGGAACGAACTTCGCGATGACCGGGTCACACCGGCTATCGACCGACCATTCCGCATCCATGCCCCTGACCGCCCCGTCTTTGCGCCCCGCTCGTCACCTGCGACATTTCCTGGCCGTGGCCATCGTCTCCACAGCCCTTGGCACGGCCCACGCCGGCTACAACGTCTGGACCGGCGAGTACACCTTCACCAAGGCCGAACTGCAGAGCGCCGTGGACAAGAAGTTTCCGACCACGCTGCGCTATGGCGAGCTGGTCAGCGTGCAGTTGTCGAATCCACGGCTGGTGCTCGACCAGGCCACCAACCGCGTGACCACGCAGATGGACGCGGCCATGTCCAACACGATCCTTCCGGCGCCGCCGGTCAACGGCACGATGTCGCTGAACAGCGGCGTGAAGTACGACCCCACCCGCCGCGCCGTGCTGCTGGACAATCCCACCGTGCAGGACGTGCAGGTACAGGGCATGAGCCAGTACACGCAGCAGCTCAACGCGATCGGCGCCGTGGTGGCCGAACAGCTGCTCAAGGACTATCCGCTCTACACGTTCAAGCCCGAGGAACTGCGTTTCAACGGCAAGGATGTGCAGCCGGGCGCCATCACCGTGACACCCAGCGGCATCAGCGTGAAGGTGGATCTGCGCTGATCCTGCGCGATCCCCGCGCTAACGCGCGGGCCGGAACACCAGCGCCAGGCCCGCCGGTATTGCCACCATGCCGACCAGCGCCAGCGGCGCGGGACGATTGCCGAGAAACAGGTAGTCCAGCAGCACGGTGGCCGGCGGCACCAGGTAGAACAGGCTGGTAACGTTGACGAGGTTGCCGCGCTGGATCAGCCGGTAGAACAGCAGCGTGGCTGCCACCGAGATCACGATCCCCATCCATAGCAGCGGCACCAGGAAACCTGCCACCACTTCGAAGCGGAACGGCTGGAAAGGCAGGCACGCCAGGCACATCAGCAGCGCCACGGTGTATTGCAGCGGCAGCACCTCCATCGGCGCCTGCTTCACGCCCTTCTGCCAGACGGCGCCGGTCGTCATGCAGGCCAGCGCACCCAGTGCGCAAACCCAGCCGCCCGCCGACAGCCGCGCCGCCACCAGGCTGTCGGCCACGATCATGACCAGCCCGCCCAGCGCCAGCACCAGTCCGGCCATCCGCACCGGCGAGACGCGCCGCTCCGACCACAGCAGCGTCAGGATCGGCTGCACGCCCAGCACCGTGGCCAGCACCCCCGGCGTCATGCCGAAATCCAGCGCCAGCAGGTAGCAGATCGAATAGCCGCCGATCATCAGTGCACCCGCCAGCGCGACGCGGCCACGGGTGCCGGCGGCCGGCAGCAGCCGGCGCCGCAGCAGCCCGATCGACGCGAGCACGCCGAGCGCGATCACGAAGCGCAACGTCAGGAAGGCGAAGGGCGAGGCGTGGGCCAGGCCCCAGCGGCTGAAGATCGCACCGCCGCTCCACAGCAGCACGAACAACGGGGTGGCGCCATGTGCGGCCAGCAGGCGCGCACGTGTTTGCGTGGCAGCCCCTGCCGCCACGGCATCTTTCTGGAAAGTCATGATTGGGTCCTGTCGAAACCACGCAGGCCCCGGCGCGTGCTGACGCAGCGGGCGTCGGCACGTGATCCATCAGGAAAGCCGGGGACAAAAAGCGGCGGAAATCAGCCGCGTGGGGGCGCCGTCGGAGGCGCCATGGGCGGCGCGATCGGGGGAGGCGCGACAGGACCGGCACCGAGCAGACCGCGCTCGCGCGCTGGCAGGCCGCACGGTTCGGCGGCGACGGCAGCAACAGCGATGGTGGAGAGGGCTCGGGGCGTCATGGCGTGATCGGTAGATCGGGATGTCAGCCTTGCGGAAGCAAGGGCGGCGCACAGGCGCCGGCAACGGTCAGATCCTAGCCGTGCCGGCTCGTGCGGTCAATCGGCTTCGAGCCCCAGCGACACGGCTAGCGCGGCCAGGGCCGGCCCGATCGGGGCGGAAATCTTGGCGGCCAGCAGCGGATCGGCACGCGTGGTGCCCAGGTTCAGCGCCGCGATCGGCAACCCGCGCTCGGCCGCCCACAGGCAGAAGCGGTAGCCCGAGAACACCGTCAGCGACGAACCGATCACCAGCATGCCATCGGCCATATCGAGCGCCCGGCGGCCCGCGTCCACGCGCTCGCGCGGCACCGATTCGCCAAAGAACACCACGTCCGGCTTGAGCACCCCGCCGCAACGCTCGCAGTCCGGCACCGCGAAATTGTCGAACAGCGGCGACTCCAGATGCGCGTCGCCATCGGCCGCCGGCAGCGCGGATACATCGCGGAAATCGGGGTTGTGCAGCCAGAGCCAGCGTTGGATATCGATGCGCCGATATGGCGTGGCGCACGACAGGCACACCACCTGGCCGATGCTGCCGTGCAGTTCGGTCACATCGCGGCTGCCCGCGCGCTGGTGCAGGCCGTCCACGTTCTGGGTGACCAGGCCCGCCACGCGCCCGGCATCGCCCAGACGCGCCACCACCCGGTGGCTGATGTTGGGCTGCGCGGCGTCCGCCACGGGCCAGCCCACCATGCTGCGCGCCCAGTACCGCTGGCGCGCGGGATGCCCACTCAGAAACGCCGTGATCGTCATCGGCGCGGAACGCTGCCAACGGCCCTGTTCGTCGCGGTAGCCAGGAATGCCCGAATCGGTGCTGATACCGGCGCCCGTCAGCACGAACAGCCGCGGATGGCGTTCGACAAAGTCGAGCAATGCCGCGCCGGGGCCGTCGCGGTGGTCACGGTGGTCGCGGTGGTCGCGGTGGTCGCGGTGGTCGCGGTCTGCGGCGTGGCTCACGGATTCACCTTGACGCGCCCGACCTGGCGCGCTTCCCACGCCTTCAGCTCCTGGCGGTAGCGATCCATCTCGTCGTTGTAGAAGTCGAACACGCACGGGTCGCAGCCGCTCTGGCAGCACTCGTTGTCGCCGGGGCGTTCGGGCGGCAGCGGCTTGGGATCATCGGGCGGGGGGAAGGAATCGGCGGCAGACTCGGCGGCGGACACGGCAGGACAGTGGAAGAACAGAACCGCGCCAGTATATGACGCCCGCCCCGATCAGGGTCTTTGGTCCAATGCATGGCGAGGCAATCCCTGATATGCAGGAAACCGGGGCGATATTGAATTGTTTCGACAAGGCTGTGCCGGGCTGGGCGCTGCTGCTAGTGTGGTGCGCCGAACCGGTACACGGCGGACTGCCTATTGCCATGGTCACTGCCACGCGCGTCACTTCCGCATTGCATCGGTCCGCCGCAGGCCTGGCGGCCATGCTGGCCTGCGCGGCCGCCATCGCGGCCGACGCTGGCCGCGCGCTATTGCCGCCGCCCAACCCGGCCCCCACCGCCCCGCCGGTGCTGAGTCCCGCCACGCCCGACCAACCTGTCGCCCGCCCGGCGCTTCCGCCACATCCGGATGGACGGCCGCGCATCTGCGTGGTGCTGTCCGGCGGCGGCGCACGCGGCGCGGCGCATATCGGGGTGCTGAAGGTGCTGGAATCGCTACGCGTGCCGGTGGACTGCATCGCCGGCACCAGCATGGGTTCGCTGGTTGGCGGCGCATACGCCACGGGCATGAGCACCACCGATATGGAAAAGCTCGTCGGCAGCCTGTCGACCGATGCGCTGTTCAAGGAACGGCCGCCGCGCCAGGACCTGGCCATTCGACGCAAGATCGAGGATCACACCAACCTGGTGACGCCCGAGATCGGGGTACGGTCGGACGGGCTGCTGCTGCCGAAGGGGGCGGTATCGGGCGTGCAGCTCGAAACCGTGCTGCGCCAGCTTGCCAACGCGCCCGGCTATCGCGATTTCGACTCGCTGCCGATTCCCTACCGCGCCGTGGCCACCGACCTGGTGGCCGGCACGCCGGTGGTCTTCAGCGAGGGCGAACTGGCCAACGTCATGCGCGCCAGCATGTCGGTGCCTGGCGCGGTGGCGCCCACCGAGTACGAAGGCAAGCTGCTCGTCGATGGCGGCCTCACCGACAACCTGCCCGTGGACGTGGCGCGTGCCATGGGCGCCGACATCGTCATCGCCGTGAACCTGGGCACACCGCTGATGAAGCGCGAGGAACTGACCTCGCTGATCGGCGTCACCGGGCAGATGCTCAATATCCTGACCGAGCAGAACGTGCGCACGTCGCTGGCGTCGCTGAAGCCGACCGACATCCTGATCGAACCGGCCCTGGGCGATTTCTCGGCGGGCGACTTCAACCACCTGCCCAAGACCATCCCCATCGGCGAAGCGGCCGCCCGGCGCGTGGCCGACCGGCTGTCGGCGCTGTCGCTGCCGGAAGACAAATACGCGGCCCTGCGCGTCGCCCAGCGCGCCCTGCCGCCGCCCGACCTGCGCCCGGTCGACGAAATCCGCTTCGCCCCGCTGGATCGCGTCAACCCGGCCTTTGCAGCCGCCACCATGGAAACCCGACCCGGCGAGCCGATCACGCAGGCCACGCTGGACCGCGACATGCGGCGCCTGTTCGGCACCGGGGACTTCGAGCACGTGAACTATCGCTTCCTGGAGGAACCGGGCAAGCGCGTGCTGAACGTGGATGCCGTCGAAAAGAGCTACGGTCCCGACTACCTGCGCTTCGGGCTGGGCCTGAGTTCGGACTTTCGGGGCAACGCCTACTTCAACCTGCTGGCCAGCTATCGCCGCACCTGGCTGAATTCGCTCGGCGCCGAATGGCGCAACGACGTGCAGGTGGGGCAGACATCGAGCCTGGTCAGCGAGTTCTACCAGCCGCTCGATACGCGCCAGCTGTTCTTCGTGGCGCCGCGCATCGAACTGGAACGCCGGCCGGTCAACGTGTTCAGCGGCGACAGCAAGATCGCCGAATACGACCTGCGCCGCACCGATTTCGCGTTCGATGTGGGCAGCCAGTTCACCAAGTACGGCGAAGCCCGGCTGGGCGTGGTGATCGGGCATCAGAACGTGTCGCTGTCCACCGGGCCGGAATCCCTGGCGCCGACCGCCGGCAGCGACGTGCAGCGGCGGGCCATCACGGGCCGGCTGCTGTTCGATCAGCTGGACAGCATCAACTTTCCGCGTTTTGGCTATGGCGGATCGATCAACGTGTTCTCGTCGCAGGCCGGCATGGGCGCCACCGATACCTACACAAAGGGCGAACTCACGGCGACCGGCGCGTATTCGTTCGGGCGCAGCACGGTGAACCTGGGCATCCGCGCCGGCAGCAATATCGGCGGGCCGGGGCTGCCCCGCTACGACCTGTTCCAGTGGGGCGGCTTCCTGCAGCAGTCCGGCTACAGCACCGGCCAGCTGATCGGCGGCAATATCCAGTTTGCCCGGCTGGTCTACTACAACAAGCTCGTCAAGCAGACGCTGCTGGAAGGCGTCTATGCCGGGGCGTCGGCGGAAATCGGGCGCGTGGGCGCGCCGCTGGTGGCTGGCAGCCCCACCGGGGCGCTGAAATCGGGATCGCTGTTCCTGGGCGTGGACAGCCCGATCGGCCCGCTTTACCTCGCCTACGGGCGGGCGGCCGGGGGCCACTACGCGTTCTACCTGTTCCTGGGCAAGCCGTAGCCTGCCCGGTTGGGTAGTGCCTGCGCCACAAAGTGCGGCGCACCGAACCCCCACGTTAGTTGTATGTAATGTCTCTGTGCGGCTCTCTATACTCGATCCTGTTGGTTGGACCCCCGTCCTCCTGACACCCCCTTCCCCGGTCGCCGCTCCAATCGGCGACATTTTTTTGTCTGGAATTCGGAAATCTGCGTGCCGGGGCGTTAAGATGCGCGATTATCGAACAGCGCATCGCCCCCCGCCATGGACGCCCCCAATCCCATCCATCTCAAGCCAGCCCAGGCCGACACCGTCCGCGCCGCCCATCCGCCGGCCGATATTCTCAACAGCTTTGCCGGGGATCCGAATTTCATGCTGTCGCTGGCGCGCGGCCTGACGGTGCTGGAGGCGTTCTCCGAGCGCAAGCGGCCGCTGACGATCTCACAGGTGGCCCAGCGCACGCAGCTGTCGCGCGCCTCGGTGCGGCGCTGCCTCTATACGCTGGAGCAACTGGGATACGTGAGCCAGCAGGACGGGCACTTTGCCTTGCGGCCGCGCGTGCTGCACCTGGGACATGCCTATTTCTCGTCGACGTCGCTGGTCTCGTCGGCGCAGCCCATCCTCGACACGCTGAGCGCTCGCGTCCACGAGACGTCGGCGCTGGCCATCCTGGACGGCATCGACATCCTGTACCTGGTGCGCTCCGAGGTGCATCGCGTGCTGACCCACGCGCTGGGCATGGGCAGCCGGTTGCCGGCCTATTGCACGTCCACGGGCCGCCTGCTGCTGGCCCACCAGCCCGACGCCGTGCTCGAAGCATTCTTCGAACATGCCGAGCTGCGCCCGCGCACGCTGCTGACCAAGGTCTCGCGGCCGGAACTGGAAGCGGCGTTCCAGCGCGCGCGCGAACTGGACTATGTGCTGATCGACGAGGAACTGGAACCGGGCCTGCGGGCGATTGCCGTGCCGGTGCGCGCCCAGACGGGCATGGTGGTGGCGGCCATCAGCGTGAGCGTGAAGGCCAACAAGGTGTCGGAATCCGAAATGATCGCGCGGCTGCTCGGCCCCATGCGCGAGGCGGCAGCCGCGATCGGCAAGCTGGTAGGAAGCTGATTGACCCCGCCGGGGCTCAACCCCGGTGCGCCAGTTCCAGCTGGAACACCAGGCGCTGCAGGAAGTTTTCCATGCGCCCGTCCGGATTCAGGAACGCGCAGCCGTAGTGGTGGACGGTGTTGTCGTCAAACCCGACCAGCCAGTGGCCTACCACCTGCATGTCCAGTTCCAGGCGGCCCAGCTCGGCAAAATCGAGCCGGCATTTCTTGATGACCGTGCCCACCGGCAGCTGGTCGGCGCCCACCTGGCGCGAGCGCAGGCCCACGCCCGACAGCGACAGATCGGCGATATCGAGTTGCAGCGTGGTCTTGTCGGCCGACGCCGGCAGCACGACCTCGCAGCGATAGCCCTTGGTCAGCAGCGTGCGCGCGCGGAAATGGCGGCGGCGCTGGAAGTGGTAGAGCTTCTCGGGGAAGTCGGCGATAAACGCCGGGCCGCCCTCGAAACGCGTGGCACCGGGCGTGCCCACCACGAAGTTCACCGGTACGCCACGCAGCAGGCCGGAAAAGGCATTCTGCTCCGACCCCATCAGCGCCTGGCGCTCACCATCGGCGCGGCACCAGTCGAAAATGAACGTCTTGTTGGCCGGATCGACGTGCAGGATCGATGTCACGATCTCGGAGCCATTGCGCGAGCGCACGTTCAGCAGGCATTTCTGCCACGCCATGTCGCGCAACACCGTGCCGATCTGCGAGCTGTGCGTCAGCCGGTAGCGTTCATCCGACTGCGCAGCGTCCCGCTCGTCGGACTCGTCCTCGAACTGGGACAAGGATTGGCCTGCCTGCGGCCCGCGGGGATCTTGAAGACTCATGGAATACGCTACGTCTAATAGTGGTTGCGCCGCGGATCGCCAGGGCGGGCGGGCAATGGATCTGTCAGCGCGCGGCGCGCCAGCCGCCGCATGGTAAGCGCGCCACCCAAGCGGCGCAAGCATATGCCATGGCCTTCGGCAAAATACGACGTAACTTTAGGAACCGACTTCGGTGGGGTAGCTTCCGCTGCGCTTTCGGCGCCGTTGCCCCATGGCGGGTGCGGCGTTGTTTCATCGGCCGGCCGGCGCGTCGGCTTGCCCCCCAGGCGCCCGCGCCAGTTCGGCTCGCAGCCAGTGCAACAGGGCCGCGCGGCGCGGGTCCCTGGCAAACGGCACTGGCGATATCAGGTGGTACGCCGACCCGTCGGGCACGAATCCCCGGGGCGCGCTCAGCCGGCCATCGGCCAGTTCGTCGGCGGCCATCCACTCCGATGCCACGGCCCAGCCCAACCCGGCAGCGGCGGCCTGCAGGCTCAGGTAGAAGTGTTCGTACCAGGCGTCGCGCTGGCTGCCGGGCCCGTCCGGCGCGCCTGGCAAGGCCTCCCCGGCGCTGCGGGCCCATCGCTGCCAGGCATCGGGGCGCGTACGGGTATGGAGCCTGACCGCATCGGCCAGCCCCGCCTGCGCCAGATCAGGACGGCAGACCGGCCCCACCCGCTCGGGCGCCAGTTCGCTGCTATGCCAGCGTGGATCGAATGCAAAGTCGTTACGCCGCAGTGCAACATCGATGCCTTGCGCGGCAAAGTCCACGGGGCCGCCGGCCGCCATCAGGTGCAGCGGAACGTCTGGATGCGCTTCCGAGAAACGGCCGAGCCGGGGGATCAGCCAGCGCATGGCGATGGTGGGCTCGCACGACAGCACCAGCGCCGCGGCCGGCGTCGGCGCGCGGATCCGTTCGGCTGCCGCCGCCAGCAGATCCATCGACTGCGTGGCCGCCGCATGCAGTGTCTGGCCAGCGTCTGTCAGGAATACCGCCCGGTTGCGCCGCTCGAACAGGGGCACGCCCAGCGCGTCTTCCAGCTGCCGGATCTGGCGGCTGATCGCGCCGTGCGTCAGGTGCAGCTCTTCGGCCGCGCGCGCGAAATTCTGGTGTCGCGCCGCCGCCTCGAAAAAGCGGATCCAGCCCAGCCAGTGCATCGAAGCCATGCGATCAGTCAGTTTTACTCACGGAATTGCGCCAGTATAAATCGCTTTGCGTACCCATTTCTGCGAGACAGAATGGCGCCTGCCGCGCACCTCCGGCTGCCGCCTTCCACAACGAAAACTAACCAGAAATGACACCGCTCGCCGAACTTGCCGCCGTCGCCACGATCACCGTTCTCGCCGTCATCAGCCCCGGGCCCGATTTCGCCATGGTCACCCGCAACAGCTATCTGTTCGGCCGGCGCACCGGTCTGCTGTGCGCGCTGGGCATTGCGCTGGGCGTACAGGTGCATGTGGCCTATACGATGCTCGGGGTGTCGCTGCTGATTGCCCACGCCCATGGCGTGCTGTCGGTCATCAAGCTGCTGGGCGCCGGCTATCTGATGTGGATCGGCATCCAGACACTACGCAATCGCAAGGCGATCACGGTGGACACCACGGCCGCGCCTGACATTTCCGGCACGGCGGCATGCCGCATGGGCTTCCTGACCAACGCGCTGAACCCGAAGACCACGCTGTTCGTGGTCAGCACCTACACGCAGGTGGTCAGCCCCCATACCCCGCTGGCGGCGCAGTTCGGCTACGGCCTGTTCATGTCGCTGGCGCACCTGGTCTGGTTCGGCATTGTCGCGTGGTGCTTCGGCTCGCCGACGCTCCGCGCGGCCATGTTGCAGCGCCAGCGGCTGCTGGACCGGGTCATCGGTACCACGCTGTGCGGGCTTGGGGTGGCGCTGGGCGTCAGCAACCTGGGCTGACGGCCCGATAGGTGTCGCGCACAACGTGCCGGGCGCCGTCCTTGCCAAGAAAGCTCTCGTAGAGCAGGAATTGATCGACGTGCCACGGCGGCGCCGCGAGGTCGCGGAACGCGCCGAGCCAATCGCGCAGCAGCGGCTCCGGCGCGCCCGGACGGCAGCGCGCCAGGGTCAGATGCGGGCGGAAGCGACGCGGATCGGGCGCGATGCCATGGGCTTCCAGCACCGCGCTGGTCTGATCGACCAGACCTTGCAATGGCGCCGACTCGGCCAGCCCGGCCCACAGGATCGAACCCTGCCGGCCGCGAAAACGGCCCACACCACGGATTTGCAGCACCATGGGTTCGACGGCCACGCCCCGCAGCGCGTGCGCGATGGCCGTCGTGACCGCTGCATCGCACTCGCCCAGGAAGCGCAGCGTCAGATGCAGCTGTGCGGCTGGCGTGGGCCGGATATCGCGATGGGCCGGCAGGGTTTGCAGCAGCGCGTGCGCCAGCGCGGCCGGTGTGTCGATCGCGATGAAAAGCCGCGGCACCGTTCAATAGAGCGCCAACGCCGCCTGAGCCGCGCGCGCGTGGCCGGGCTGACCCGGGCCATTGCCATCGTCGCCCGCTTGCAGCACGCCCTCCAGCCCCAGCAGCGCGCGCTTCCGATCGACCCCGCCGGCGTAGCCCGTCAGCGCCCCCGACGCGCCCAGCACGCGATGGCACGGCACGATGACCGACAGCGGATTGCGGCCCACCGCCCCCCCTACCGCGCGTGAATGGCTCGGCGGCAGGCCGAGACCGGCGCCGAGTTGCCCGTACGTCGATGTTTCGCCAAATTCGATGTCACAAAGCGCTTGCCAGATTCGTTGCTGGAACGCACTGCCGGCAAACCGCATCGGCACGGTGAACGTTTGGAGCCGGCCGTCGAAGTAGGCGTCGAGTTCTTCCGCCGCCTGCGCCAGCACGCGCGCATCGGCATCGGATGCCGGCGCCGTGGCGCTGGCCTGGCCGGGGTGGTACTTCTGCCCCGCGAAGAATACGCCTGTCAGCAGGCCGTCTTGCGCGCGCAGCAGGATGTCGCCCAGCGGGCTGTCGATGATCTGATAGCTGTTCATGCTGCTTCTTCCTCGCTGTCCTCGATGTTGCTGTTCCGGATGTCGATGCTGTCGGCGCCGGCGCCCGGCGTCTGCGCAGCGTCCTTGATTTGCTCGTAGCGATGCCACAGGTGGATCGCCGCATAGGCGCGCCACGGCGCCCATTGCGCGGTCCTGGCCTGCATCGCCCGCACGGTGCTGACGTCCAGCACCCTGCGCAACGCGTAGTCGGTGCCCGGAAACGCATCGGGCCATCCCAGCGCCCGCATGGCCACGTACTGCGCCGTCCAGTCGCCGATACCGTCGATCGCGCACAGCCGCGCGACGGTGTCCTCGGGCGCCGCGTGCGGGTCGAGGCGGATCTCGCCGGCTGCCACCTGCCGCGCCAGGGCGCGGATCGCGCGGATCTTCGGCACCGACACGCCGGCCGCCTGGTAATCGGCATCGGGCAGCGCGGCCAGCGCCTGTGCGGTCGGGAAGGCATGGGTCACGGGCGCCGCCTGGGTGGCATCGGCGGAACTCGCCAGGCCGGCCAGCGCCTGCGGCGGCAACGGCTCGCCGGCGATGCGCACCAGCCGCGCCAGGATACGGCGCGCCTGGATCACCGAAATCACCTGTCCGACGATGGCCCGCACCGCAATCTCCAGCCCGTCGAAGGTGCCCGGCAGCCGCATGCCCGGCGTGCCGGCCGCCAGTTCGCCCAGGTGCGCGTCAACGATGTCGGGACGGCAGCCCAGATCGCAGAGGCGGCGCACCTTTCCCAGCGCCTGCGGAATCACGTGCGCCAGCGAACCGGACAACGTTACCCGCACCACCGTGCGCTTCGGCACGTGTTCCAGCCGCACCCAGCCAAGGTGCCGGTGGCCGCCCGCGTCGATGGCAATCGTGCGCGTATAGACCCCGGCGCGGCATTGGTCGATGCCGTCAACAGCCCGCACGGCGAGGAATCCGAGCCATTCGGCCCAGGCCAGCGGCGGACGATAGCCCAGTTCGAAAACCAGGCGATCGGCCATGCCATCGGCCGCGCGCTTGCGCATGGCCAGTGGCGTCAGCCCATACCGCTCCTTGAGCACATCGTTGAAGCGCCGCACGCTGCCAAACCCGGCCGCCAGCGCCACTTCCGTCACGGGCAGCGCGGTATCGGTCAGCAGGCGCTTGGCCAGCAGCAGCTTCTGCGTCTGCGCGTACTCATGCACCGACACCCCGAACTCCGCGTCGAACAGCCGGCGCAGATGGCGCTCGGTCACGCCGATGCGCGCGGCCAGCTGCGCCACGCCGGCACCGGCCATGAAGCCTTCGTCGATCAGCGTGGCGGCGGCCTGCGCCAGCCTTCCGGAGATGTCCGCCAGCCCATGGCCAGGGGCCAGTTCCGGCCGGCAGCGCAGGCACGGCCGGAAGCCATGCTTTTCCGCGGCCGCCGCGGACTCGTAGAACGTGCAGTTTTCGCGCTTCGGCGTGCGCACCGCGCAGATCGGCCGGCAGTACACGCCCGTGGACGACACGCCTACGAAGAAGCGTCCGTCGAAACGGCGGTCATGTGACGCAATGGCCTTGTAGCAGGTGTCGGGATCGAGTTCCATGGCACGCATCCTACGCCAGTGCGGCGCCTTGAATGCGCTGGAATCGGACATTCTCCTGAAGCCATTCTGAAGGAAAGACGACGTCACTTTGCGCCCGATTCTGAAAGTGCGGTCGGCCGCGTTGCACGGCGCGCCGCTGAGGCTAGAATCTGCTCACCTGCGGCGTTGCATGCCGCCTCTGGAGTCTGCATGAACCGTCGTCCCGTTGCCGGCATGACCCGAATCGCCGGGATTGCCGTGGCCATCGTCTGCGGCCTGAGCGTCCCCGACGTCCACGCGGCGCGGACCGGTCCGCTGGCTGCCCCCCCGGCCGCCGCGCCGGCGGCACGCGCCACACCCGTCACCACCGTCGAAGGCATCACCGAATACCGGCTGCCCAACGGACTGCGCATCCTGCTGGCGCCCGACGATGCGCAGCCCACCACCACGGTCAACATGACCTATCTGGTCGGCAGCCGCCATGAAAACTACGGCGAAACGGGCATGGCGCACCTGCTGGAACACCTGCTGTTCAAGGGCACGCCGTCGCTGCCGGGCAAGACCATTCCGACCGAATTCGCGCGGCGCGGCATGCAGTACAACGGCACCACGAACCAGGACCGTACCAATTTCTTCGAGACCTTCGCGGCCAGCGAGGACAACCTCGACTGGGCGCTGCGCATGGAGGCCGACCGCATGGTCAACAGCTTCGTGGCGCGCAAGGACCTGGACAGCGAGATGACCGTGGTGCGCAACGAAATGGAGATTGGCGAGAACAATCCCATGCGCATGCTGCAGCAGCAGATGTACGCGGCCGCCTACCGCTGGCACAACTACAGCAAGGCGGTGATCGGCGCGCGCAGCGACGTGGAGCGCGTGGGCATCGATAACCTGCAGGCGTTCTATCGCCGTTACTACCAGCCCGACAACGCCGTGCTGGTCGTCACGGGGCAGTTCGACGCGGCGCGCACGCTGGCCCGGATCGAACAGGCCTTTGGCGCGATTCCGCGTCCGACGCGCGTGCTGCCGCCCGAGTACACGGTCGAGCCGGCCCAGGAAGGCGCGCGCGAGCTGACGCTGGTGCGGCCGGGCGACAGCAGCATCGTGTCGGCGATGTATCACGTGGCGCCGGGCGCGCACCCCGACATCACGGCGCTGGACATGCTGGCGGTCATCCTGGCGGACACGCCGGGCGGCCGGCTCGAACGCAGCCTGGTGGACACCCGCAAGGCCGCGTGGCAGGGGTCGTTCTTCACCTCCATGAAGGACCCGGGGGTGATCCAGTTTGCGGCGGGCACCAGCAGGGACCGTCCGATCGGGCCGGTGCGTGATGCGCTGATCGCGACGGTGGAGGGCATCGCGACGCAGCCCGTCACCGACGAGGAAGTGGAGCGCGCGCGGGTGCGCCTGCGCAATGCCTACGAGAAGACGCTCAATGATCCGGCCGCCTACGGCGTGGCGCTGTCCGGTGCCATCGCCAAGGGCGACTGGCGGCTGTTCTTCATCAACCGCGACCGCGTGGAGACCACCACCCGGGCCGACGTGCAGCGCGTGGCCGAAAACTACTTCCGCCCCGCGAACCGCACGGTGGGCGAGTTCGTGCCGGGAGACAAGCCGCAGCTGGCCGCCATCCCCGCCGCGCCCGATCTGGCTGCGCTGACGCAGCACTACACGGGCAAGCCGGCGGCGCAGGCCGTGGCCACCTTTGATCCGGCCCCGGCCAATATCGACGCCCATACCGTGCGCCAGACGCTGCCCAATGGCATGCAGCTCGCATTGCTGCCCAAGCCCACGCGCGGCGGCGCGGTCAACGGCACGCTGATCCTGCGCATCGGCAACCTGCAGGCACTGCAGGGCAAGAATGCGGTGGGATCCATGACGGGCGCCATGCTCGACCGCGGCGCCGGTGCGTTCACGCGGCAGCAGATCGCCGACCGCTTCGAGGCGCTGAAAGCCAACGTGTCGATCTCGGGCAGCGACGAACGTGTGACCGTGCGCTTCGACACGCGGCGCGAATACCTGCCCGACCTGCTGGCGCTGCTGCGCACCGTGCTGCGCATGCCGACCTTCCCCGGTAATGAACTGGAGACGTTGCGGGCCAGCAGCGTCGCCGGCATCGAAAGCCAGCGCAAGCAGCCCAACGCGCTGGCGCCGAATGCCCTGGGGCGTCACGGCAATCCGTATCCGCCGGGCGACCCGCGCTACACGCCAACGTTTGACGAAAGCGTGGCCGAACTGCGCGCCGTATCGGTGGCGGACCTGCGCGATTTCCATGCGCGCTTTTATGGCGCGGAGCATGCGCAGCTGGCCATCGTTGGCGATTTCGACGCCGATGACGCCATTCGGCAGGCCGCATTCCTTTTTGGCGACTGGCGCGCCCAGGTACCGTTCGAGCGGGTGGACCGGCCGTTCGTGGCGATTCCCGCCACCGACTTCACGCTCGACACGCCGGGCAAGGCCAATGCGGTCTACCTGGCCTCGCAGCCGGTGGACCTGGTCAGCGATTCACCCGACTACCCGCTGATGCTGATCGCGAGCCGGGTGTTCGGCGGCACCGGCATGCGCAGCCGGCTGGCCGACCGCCTGCGCCAGCTCGACGGCATCAGCTATGGGGTGTCCAGCTCGCTGTCGGTCGGCGCGCTCGATCGCGCCGGCCGGTTCGGGCTCTGGGCGGCCTACGCCCCGCAGAACCTGCCCCGCCTGCGCAAGGCCGTCGACGAAGAAATGGCGCGCTTTGTCCGCGACGGCGTCACGGCCAGCGAAGTGGCCGAGGCCGCCAGCGGGCTGTTGCAACAGGGCATGGTCAGCCGCACGCGCGACGGCGCACTGGCCGGCGCGCTGGCCAACCAGGCGTACCTGGGCCGGACCATGGCGCACACGGCAGCCATCGAGGAAGCCATTCGCACGGCCACCCCCGCAGCCGTCAACGCCGCGATCCGCCGCTATCTGGGCCCGGCCATGCTGACGCAGGCATTCGCCGGCGATTTCGGCGCGACTGCGACGGCGCCGACCGCGGTTCCTGCCGAGGCCGGGACGCCGGCGGCCGCCGCACCGCCGGACGCCAGCAAGCCCTGAGCCGGCGGGGCGCCACGCGCCGCACAGCTTGCACAGGCCGCCGGGGCCGTGTGAGCCGCTGGCGTCTTATGTGCGCTTGGCCCCACACCTGGCCTTGCCTTACGTGCCCCTGCCTCGCGGGCCCTTGCCTCACGTGCGATAGCCTCACGGGCTCCTGCCTTACGTGCCCTTGCCTTACGGCCCTTGAGACAAGTGCTCGAACACTGTATATTTATACAGTCTTTCTTGAGACTTGAGGTGTGGATGTCAATTGTGCGAGCTGGCAGCAAGGCGGAAGCGCTCAGGCTTCTGGCCTCGGAGCAGGCGCTTGGGCTTGAGCTGGACTATGAGACGGGGTGGCAGGACGCCATCGAGCTCGGCCGGCTTGGCGAGAAGCGCGGCATCAAGGTGCAATACCGCGGACAGGAAAGTATCGCCGTCCGCACACCTGAAGCCCTGCAGGCGGGGCTGGGCAGGCCCAAGACCACGTTCCGGCAACGCAACCTGTACTGCCAGTTCGACCTTGGCCTGCTGGCCGACCGGGACTTGCTGGATCTGGAAGCCAAGGCAACGCGCCTTGGCGACTACATCCTGGCCGGCCATCTGCTACGCGAAGTCGACACGGTCTGGGCCTGAGCCCGGATTCTGCGCGGGCAGCGTCACCGCGCGATGACAGATGACCCGCTGACTGCCCGGCTGGACTGCCAAGGGTGGACTGCCCCGGCTGGACTGCCGGGATGACTGCCGGATTTACTGCCAGACGCGCGTGGCACCGGCCCAGCGGGCGGCCGCGGACACGTGCATCAGCGCACAGTCGGCTTCCGTGGCAGGCATCGGAGGCTCGGCAGCGGTCGTCACGTTGGAGCACAGCACGGCCGTGACCAGCGTCTTGATATGGCCGCGCCCGCTATCGGCCAGCGCGACCAGGCGGTCGTAGCCATCGAGCACGATCAGGCTGTCGCCCGCACGCGGATCGAGGTCCAGCGAATAGAGATGGTCGCATTCGCACCGCATGGTGCCGCCGGCCACCGCCACGACGATGGCACTGGGCAGCGCCAGCCCGCAATCGCGTACCGCCTGGTGAAGGCGGTCCAGATGTGCCTGGGCGCGATAGTCGCGGGCCGAGTGCGCCGGCTCGGGGCCGGTCGAAAGTGCCATCAGCGTATCGGCCGACACGACCAGCGTGTAGGCCTGCAGCGTGGTGCGATACGTGGCCACCACGGCCCGGAGCCGATGCACCGCGCCGTGGTCTGCAGCGGCCGTCCCCTGTGGGGCCGCAACCTGGATCTTGCTCATCCTGTCTCCTATCCCCTTGGGTCGGTCCGCTGCTGTCAGCCGGATCAGTCGCGCAGCAGCTGCTTGGCGATGATCAGTTGCTGGATCTGCGTGGTGCCCTCGTACAGGCGCAGCAGGCGCACGTCGCGATAGAACCGTTCGGCCTTGTATTCGGCGATGTAACCGGCGCCGCCGTGGATCTGCACGGCGCGATCGGCCACGCGGCCCACCATTTCGGTACAGAACATCTTGGTGCAGGACGCCAGCATGCTGACCTCGGGGTCGCTCTGGCCGGCCGGCTTGGCGTCGTAGCGTTGCGCGCAATCGCGCACCATCGACAGGCCGGCGTACAGTTCGGCCTGGCTGTCGGCCAGCATGGCCTGGATCAGCTGGAAGTCGCCAATCGGCTTGCCGAACTGCTTGCGCTCCTTCGCGTAGGCGACGGCATCGGTAATTAGCCGATGTGCCATGCCGCAAGCCAGCGCAGAGATATGGAGGCGGCCACGGTCCAGCACCTTCATGGCGGTCTTGAAGCCCACGCCCGGCACGCCGCCGATGATGTTTGCGGCCGGCACGCGCACGTTTTCCAGAACCACGTCGCACGTCTTGGTGCCGCGCTGGCCCATCTTCTTGTCAGGCTTGCCCAGCGAGATGCCCGGGGTGTCGGCCGGCACGATGAACGACGAAATGCCCGAGGCACCCTGGCCGCCCGTGCGGGCCATCAGCGTGAAGGCGCCGGCACGCGGCGCGTTGGTGATGAACCGCTTGGTACCGTTGATGACGTAGTGGTCGCCATCGAGCTCGGCACGCGTCTGCAGCGATGCGGCGTCCGAACCGGCGTTCGGCTCGGTCAGCGCGAAGGAGATGACCAGCTCGCCGCTGGCGATCTTGGGCAGGTAGGTCTGCTTCTGCTCCTCGGTGCCATCCATCAGGATGCCCTGCGAGCCAATACCCACGTTGGTGCCGAAGACGGAGCGGAACGCGAAGGCCGTATGGCCGAGGTCATAGACCACATCGCATTCCTGCGACATCGACAGGCCGATGCCACCGTAGTTTTCCGGAATGGAGATGCCGAACAGGCCCATCTCCTTCATGTCGGCCACGATGTCGGCCGGCACGTCGTCGATTTCCTCCAGCGTGTCTTCGGCCGGCTTCAGGCGCTCATCGATGAAACGCTGCACGGAGGCGCGCAGCAGGGAAAAGGATTCGGCGTCGAGGGCCATGACAGTCTCCGGGTGAGTCGGTACGACAACAATGGCCGCCAATGGTACGCCGACCATCGATTTTGACAATCCACGCCAACTTGGACAGAACCGTCAAGATAATTTGACAATCGTCCAACAAGCCCTAATGATCACATTTCTTGCGGGCCAGCGTTTCCCGCGTGTAGCCATGGCCCACCCGCAGTTGGTGCTCGATCTCGTCGGCCTGGTCCAGGCAGGAAAACACGAGATCGTCGCGGAATTTCTGGGTCACGCCCTTGAGCCGCGGGGCGTCATAGGAAATCTGCCGCGCCCGGCAGCGCAGGAACAGCAGCGTCTCCTCGGAAGCCGTCCGCAATTGCGCCTGGTTGATGCGCTGGCACTGCACGAGGTTGGGATCGCCCTCGGCAAGTGCCACCGCGGCGGCCAGCCACAGCAAAGGTGCCAGCAGGAACGGCAGGAGGCGCGGATTGGACATGGACAGGGGCGTTGAAAGACGGCGTTCAGAATCGCCCTGCATGATTGCGCAGCCGCGCGGCCCACGCAAGTTGGCTTGGTGACGGAGGTCACACCGGCCAGGATTTTCATGTCGGGTGGGCGCGCTTTGTAAAAACTCTTTCCAGCCAATCGGACAATGCGGCGCAAAACCGCTGGTGGCAAGGCATTTGCAATATGCCAGGGCAATTGCGAAAGCCGCCCCCCCTTGGGCGGCTGGCCGTTCCGCGCTACGCTAGCCGGGCACACGGGCCCGACCTGCGACGCCCCCAGGCCGGCTTGGCGGTTTTGCCGGCCTTCGTCGTACCTCGCTTTCCTCGTCCGTATCCAGCGGCGCCCCCGCCGCCAAGTCAAGAACAGAAGGTCCTATGACAGACATCGCCTCCTCCGCCGTCAACGGCACGGCACCCTCCCCCGAAGAAACCAGAAAACGCGTCTTTGCCATCGTGGCCGCGTCGTCGGGCAACCTCGTGGAGTGGTTCGACTTCTATATCTATGCCTTCAGCGCGATCTATTTCGCGCCGGCCTTCTTCCCGAAAGGCGACCCCACGGCACAACTGCTGAACACTGCCGGGGTGTTTGCGGCGGGCTTCCTGATGCGACCGATCGGCGGCTGGCTCTTTGGCCGTATCGCGGACCGTAACGGCCGCAAGAATTCGCTGCTGATCTCGGTGGTCATGATGTGCTTCGGCTCGCTGCTGATCGCCTGTCTGCCGACCTACGGGACCATCGGCAACTGGGCGCCGGCGCTGCTGCTGGTGGCGCGGCTGCTGCAGGGCCTGTCGGTCGGCGGCGAATACGGCACCACCGCCACCTACATGAGCGAAGTGGCGCTCAAGGGCCGACGCGGCTTCTTCTCGTCGTTCCAGTACGTGACGCTGATCGGCGGCCAGCTGCTGGCTGTACTGGTCATTGTGCTGCTGGAGCAAATGCTGACCGAAGCGGAACTGAAATCCTACGGCTGGCGCATCCCCTTCGTGGTCGGCGCCATCACCGCCGTGGTGGCCCTGCTGCTTCGCCGCACGCTGCATGAGACCACCACCGCGCAGCAGCGCAACAGCAAGGGCGCCGGCACGGTGAGCGAGATCTTCCGCCACCACAAGGCCGCGTTCTTCACGGTGCTCGGTTATACCGCCGGGGGCTCGCTGATCTTCTACACGTTCACCACGTACATGCAGAAGTTCCTGGTCAACACGGCCCACCTGCCGATCAAGACCACCAGCTACGTGATGACGGTCTGCCTGTTCCTCTACATGTGCATGCAGCCGCTGTTCGGCGCGCTGTCCGACCGCATCGGCCGCCGCCACAACATGATGCTGTTCGGCGCGCTGGGCGCCATTGCCACGGTACCGATCCTGACCGCGCTGAAGACGGTATCGAGCCCCGAAATGGCCGGCCTGCTGATCTGCGTGGCCCTGGCCATCGTCAGCTTCTACACGTCGATCAGCGGCATCGTGAAGGCCGAAATGTTCCCGCCGGAAGTACGCGCGCTGGGCGTGGGCCTGGCCTATGCCATCGCCAATGCGCTGTTCGGCGGTACGGCCGAATACGTGGCGCTGGCCCTGAAAAAGGGTGGTCAGGAGGACGCGTTCTACTGGTACGTGACCGGCATGATGGTTATTGCATTCCTGGTCAGCCTGCGCCTGCCGCGCCAGGCAAAGTACCTGCATCACGAGCACTGACGCCGGCGCCGGGACGCGCGCCGCTGCCGTCATGGCAAACTGGGGGGCCTTCGGGCCCCTTTTTCATTCCCGCGCCTGTCTCGTCATGGATCTCAACGCCCTGCGCCTGTTCGTCGATATCGTCGACGCGGGCAACCTCAGCGCCGCCGCGCGCAAGCTCAAGATGACGCGCGCCAATGTCAGCTACCACCTCAAGGCGCTGGAGGAGGAACTGGGCGTGCAACTGCTGCGCCGGACCACGCGCCACGTGGAGCCCACGCCCGTCGGCGCCGGGCTCTACGAGCACGGCCGCAACATCCTGGGCGAAGTCGCCGCCGCCAACGCGCTGATCAGCAGCATGGGCAAGAGCCTGCAGGGCCATGTTCGGCTGTCGGTACCCACCGGCCTGGGGCACGCCATGCTGTCGCCGCTGCTGGTGCAGTTCAAGCAACGCTATCCCGACATCACGCTCGACGTGGTGTTCGACAACCGCATCCACAACCTCGTATCCGAGGATGTCGAGGTGGCGCTGCGCATCATCTCGACGCCGCCAGATTCGGTCGTGGCCACCGAGATCGGCACGGTCGACTGGATTGTCTGCGGCGCGCCCGCCTATCTGGCGGGCCGGCCGAAGCCGGCGGTGCTGGCCGACCTTGGCGCCCATGCCATCGTCTGCGCATCGCCGATCGGCCAGAAGCTGAAAGCTTCGGGTATCCGCCACGCCACCGGGGAGCGCGAACAGGTGGTGCTGGCGCCCACGCTGAGTTCCGAGAACTTCGCGTTCCTGAAGGATGCCGTGGTTGGCGGGCTCGGCCTCGGCATTTTCCCGCTCTATGCGGTGGGCAAGGATCTCGCGGATGGCACGCTCGTGCCGCTGCTGCCCGACTATCGCATCAGCGTGTTCGGCAGCAAGCTCTACATGCTGACCATGCCCAACCGCTACCAGACCATGGCCACGCGCTATCTGCTGACCTTCCTCAAGACCGAGCTGCAGGCAATCTGGCCTCGCATGCGCGGCGACAGTGCCTATAGTGAGAACACTCAGGACTAAACCGCGCCCACCCGCGCGGGAAGGAAGACGATCATGGCAATGGCAGGCACCCTGGCTGGCCGGCTCAGCCGCATGAACAGCCGGTTCGACATCATTCGTCACCCCTACAGTCTCAGCAGCATGGCCACGGCGCACGCGGCACATGTACCGGGGCACCGTCTGGCCAAGACGTTGCTGCTGGAAGATGAAGGCGGCTACGTGGCCGCCGTGATCCCGTCGAACCACCATCTGCAGCTATCGGCCCTGTGCGAAATGACGGGCCGCAAGCTGGTGCTGGCGCATGAGGACGAAATCCGCGAAGTTTTCAAGGATTGCGATCTTGGCGCCATCCCGCCGTGCGCGATGTCGTACGGCATGCAGACCTATGTCGACGAAAGCCTGTTCGCCGAGCCCGAAGTCTGGTTCGAGGCGGGCGACCACCTGGAACTGGTTCACATGGACCGCGACCAGTTCATGATGCTGATGGAAGACGCACAGCGCGGCAGGTTCTCGCGCGTGATGATGTCGTAGCCCTTCCCCCTGGCGCATCACGTCCCTGGCAGCGTCGCCGCATCGGCGGCGCTGTCGTCTTTCAGGTCCACCCCGGACCGCCCCAGCGCCACGGCCCCACGTAGCAAAAACGCCAGACGATCAGCCGCCTGCGCGTAGGGAAGCCCTTCCGGGCGCACGTTCGAGATGCAGTTGCGCTGCGCGTCGGTACGACCCACGCGCGGATCGTAGGTCAGGTAGATGCCGAGACTGTCCGGCGAACTGAGCCCTGGGCGCTCGCCGATCAGCATCACCACCTGGCGCGCCTGCAGCCGTTCGCCGATCTCGTCGCCTAGGGCCACGCGTGCCTGCCGGGCCACCACGACCGGGCCGGTCCGCCAGGCCGGCAGCCGCGCCAGCACGGCCTGCAGCAGCGGCACCGCGTGGCGTTGCGCCGCCAACGCGGACAGGCCATCGGCAATCACGAACACCACGTCGTACGGTTGGGTATCGGCCCCGGTATCGGCCCCGGTATCGGCCGCCAGCGCGGCACGGCTGTCGTCGTCGAGCCGGCGGCCCAGATCCGGGCGACGCAGGTACTGGTCTCGGTCGTGCGCGGCGCTGTGGACATGCACAGTGGCCAGCCCGGCAGCCTGGAGCGCCGCCTCGATGGAATGGGCATCCAGCGGCAGGTGTACCGCATCGCGTGCCTGCGCGTGGGCCAGGCCGAACGCCAGCACGGTTTCGGTGGTCTGGGCATGGCCGGTACGGCCGATGGCTACGCGGGCGCGCGTGAAGTGGCGAAGGCGTTGCCACGGATCTTCGGCATGAGGGGGATGCTCCGGGGGGGCTGGGTGGTTCGGCATCGGCGTGTCCTCGGTCTGGTCAGAGCGATTCGGCCATCGTCAGCAACGGCTGGCGCGCGGTGGGCGGCAGCAGGCGGCCGGCGCTGTCCAGCATGCCCATGCGCTGCAGCCACGCCTCGAACTCGGGGGCGGGCCGCAGGCCCAGCACCTCGCGCAGGTACAGCGCATCGTGGAACGACGTGCTCTGGTAGTTCAGCATGATGTCGTCGGCACCCGGCACGCCCATGATGAAGTTGATGCCGGCCACGCCGAACAGCGTCAGCAGCGTGTCCATGTCGTCCTGGTCGGCCTCGGCGTGGTTCGTGTAGCAGACGTCGCAGCCCATCGGCACGCCCAGCAGCTTGCCGCAGAAATGGTCCTCCAGGCCGGCCCGGATGATCTGCTTGCCGTCGTAGAGATACTCGGGACCGATAAAACCCACCACCGTATTGACCAGCAACGGCTCGAAGCGCCGCGCCACGGCATAGGCGCGGGATTCCATGGTCTGCTGGTCGATTCCATGGTGAGCGTTGCCCGACAGCGCGCTGCCCTGGCCGGTCTCGAAGTACATCACGTTGTTGCCAACCGTGCCGCGCGCCAGCGACAGCGCCGCCTGGCGTGCCTCGTCCAGCAGCGCCAGCGAGATGCCGAACGCCGCGTTGGCGGCCTGGCTGCCGGCCACCGACTGGAACACCAGATCAACGGGCGCGCCCTGTTCCATGGCCCGCAGCGTATGGGTGACGTGGGTCAGCACGCACGATTGCGTGGGCACGTCGTAGCGCGTCCGGATATCGTCGATCAGCTTCAGCAGCGTGACGATGGCGCCCAGGTTGTCGCCGGCCGGATTGACGCCGATCGTGGCGTCGCCGCACCCGTAGAGCAGCCCATCGGCGATGGACGCCGCAATGCCGCGCGGGTCGTCGGTCGGATGGTTGGGCTGCAGCCGCACGGACAGGCGGCCGGGCAGGCCGATCGTGCCGCGAAAGCGCGTCACCACCTGGCATTTGCGCGCCACCGCCACCAGGTCCTGGTTGCGCATCAGCTTGCTGACGGCCGCCGCCATTTCCGGGGTGATGCCGGGTGCCACCCGCGCCAGCGTGGCCGAATCGGTCTCGTGGCGCAGCAGCCAGTTGCGGAAGTCGCCAACCGTCAGGCTGGCGATCTCGGCAAAGGCCGCCGCGTCGTGGCTGTCGACGATCAGCCGCGTGACCTCGTCGTCCTCGTAGGGAATCAGCGCCTCGGTCAGGCAGCGGGCCAGCGGCATGTCCGCCAGTGCCATGCGGGCAGCCATCCGTTCCTCCTCGCTGGCGGCGGCGATGCCGGCCAGCGCGTCGCCCGAGCGCGCCGGGCTGGCACGGGCCAGCAGCGTGCGCAGGTCGGCAAACACATGCCGGCGGACGCCGACGGTCTGGGTAAAGGCCATGGCAGGCGGTCTCCTGGCGCGGCAGCGCCGTCTTCTGCTCCCCAATATAGGCCACGGCGACGACGCAAGTTCCGCGCCCGGCGCCGGCAAGATCGCTTGTCTGCGCAAGCTGTCTTGCCATTGTTACGCGCCACGTCGACAATCCGCCTACTCATTCCAATTCAATCGTGCTCAGCCGAGACATGCCGCAGCTGGAAAACCCGGAAGACCGCGCCAACGATGGCGCCCTGAACGACGCCGCGTCCTCATCCCCAACCTCCCCGTCATCGGCCTGCCCGCGCCTGCCACCGGGAAGCTGGTTCAGCGTCACGGTGGTGTCATATGTCCTGACCGCCGGCGCGCTGCTGCTGGTCATGCATGCCAACCTGGTGGCGGCCCTGCTGGCGGGGCTGCTGCTGTATTCGCTGGTCGACGTGCTGGCGCCCCGCCTGACCCATTCCCGGCGCGATGCGCTGGCCGTGGCCATCCTGTCCGCCATCATCCTGCTGGCCCTGACTGGTGGCATCTGGGCGCTGGTGCATTTCCTGAACGTGGACAGCGCCACCGTCGAGCGGCTGCTGGACCATGCCGCCGACATCATCGACCAGTCCCGTACCCAGCTACCCACCTGGCTGAGCGATTACCTGCCCAGCGGCACCGAGGAGCTGGTCACCACGCTGCTAGGCGCCATGCGCGAGCATGCCCAGATGGCGCAGCGGCTGGGCACCGATATCCTCCGCACGCTGCTGCACATCGTGCTGGGCCTGATCATCGGCGCGATGGTCGCGCTGTACCGCGCCATTTCGCGGCCCAACCGCCGGCCGCTGGCCGGCGCGCTCATCAACCGCGCGCGCACGCTGCAGCAGTCGTTCGCCCAGTTCATCTTCGCCCAGATCCAGATCTCGTCGATCAACACCATCCTGACGTCGATCTACCTGCTGGTGGCGCTGCCGCTGTTCAACCAGCACCTGCCGCTGTCCAAGACGCTGGTGGCCATCACCTTCATTGCCGGGCTGCTGCCGGTGCTGGGCAACCTGATCTCGAACACGGCCATCGTGATCGCGTCGCTGTCGGTGTCGCTGCCGATCGCCATCGTGTCGCTGTTCTTCCTCGTGGTGATTCACAAGCTCGAATACTTCCTGAACGCCCGCATCATCGGCGCGCGTATACAGGCGGCCGCGTGGGAGCTGTTGACCGTGATGCTGGTGATGGAAACGCTGTACGGCATCCCCGGCGTGATTGCCGGACCGATCTTCTACGCCTACGTGAAGCGCGAGCTGACGAACTCGGGGCTGGTGTAACCCGCCGCGCCAAGTCACTGATTCCATTGGGAACGGGTACGCAGCGACTGGTACGACCAATTGCGGCCGGCGGCGCACGCAGCCCGTCCGGCCCGTTCTCCGGGCAGCGCCGCTCAGGCGCTTTCGCCGTCCACCTTGCTGCGCACGAAATCGATATGGGTCTGCATGGCCGTGCGCGCCTCTTCGGGCCGACGCGCCAGGATCGCCTCGCATAGCGTGCGGTGCTGGCGCAGCAGCAGGTCCGACGACTCCCCGTCGGCCTCGCGCAGGCCGGTGCCGTTGATCGTGATGTGTTCGCGCAACATGCCGATCACGCTCGTATGCAGGTGCAGGAACATGGTGTTGTGGGACGCCTGCGCAATCGCGTCGTGCAGCTTCGCGTCGGCATCGGCCTCGGCGCCCTTGTCGTCAGCCTGGCGCGAACGCTCCAGTTCCTTGAGCAGGGCACGTATACGCTTCAGGTCGGCAGCGTCGGCGCGCAGCGCGGCAAAGTAGGCGGTGGCGCCCTCCAGCACCCGGCGGAACTCCAGGATGTCGTCGCGCAGCGCCGGGTGGTCGGCCACCAGCTGGCCCCAGGGCGACGCAATGCCGGTGCGCAGCTGATCGGTGACGTATACGCCGGCGCCGCGCCGGCTCTGCAGCAGCCCCCGTGCCGCCAGTCGCTGGATTGCCTCGCGGATCGTGTTGCGCGCCACCGCGTACTGCTCGGCCAGCACGCGTTCGGCGGGCAGCCGGGTGCCCACGGGCCACGTGCCGTCCAGCAACGCGGTCTCCATCCTGCGCATGATGTCTTCCACCCGGTTACGTGCGCTGCCGCCCATCGATCCCTTCCCCGTCCCCTGTTTTCGGCCCCGCACCGGCGGATTGGTCCAACCAATTTGTACTCCGGCGCGGGAGCGGGAATTATGCGCTCAAAAATGCCGTAAAGCGCGTCACCCGCGCCGGCGCCATACCGGAGGCAGACAATGCAATCCAGGCAATACCCCACGACCGTCCCGCAACAGGTCTATCTGTTCGGCACCTGTCTCGTCGACCTGTTCGTGCCCCAGGCCGGTCTCGACGCCGTGCGTCTGCTGGAGCGCGAAGGCCTGACCGTCCACTTTCCGCGCGGCCAGAGCTGCTGCGGACAGCCGGCCTACAGCAGCGGCAATCCCGGGCAGGCCCGCAAGGTGGCGCGCGCGCAGCTGGAACTGTTCCGCGAACCCTGGCCGATCATCGTGCCGTCGGGGTCGTGCGGCGGCATGATGCGCCACCACTGGCCGACGCTGTTCGCCGATGATCCGGAGGCCGCACGGCTGGCCAGCGACATTGCCGCGCGGGTCTACGAACTGGCGGAATTCCTGCTCAATGTGCTGCATGTGCGCTTTGACCACGTGCCGGCCGGCGATCATGAACGCGTGGTGCTGCACACGTCGTGCGCCGCCCGTCGAGAAATGGGTACGCGTGCCCATGGCGTGGCGCTGGTCGATGCGCTGCCGGGCGTGACCCGGGTCGAGCACGTGCGGGAATCGGAATGCTGCGGCTTTGGCGGCACGTTCTCGCTCAAGCACGCCGATATCTCGGGCGCCATGGTGGGCGACAAGGTGGCTTCCGCCTGCGCCACCGGCTGCGACCGCCTCGTGTCCGCCGACTGCGGCTGCCTGCTCAATATCGGCCACGCGGCCGCCCATGCCGGCGCGCCGCTGCCGGTGGAACACCTGGCGTCGTTCCTCTGGCGCCGTACCGGAGGTGCCGCATGACCGCCATGACCGCCCGCGAGCGCATGCTGGGCCGTTTGCGCGCCGCCGTGCCGACTTCCGGATCGACGCTGGCCGCGGACACCGCCGAGCTGGACCGCCGCATCGACGCACATTTCGACACGCGGCGCGGCGAGCGCCCGCCGGTTGACGCCATGGTCGCGTCGATGCAGGCCGCACTGAGCGCGTCGCACGCCGAGGTGTGCTGTACCGACGCCGCCGGCTGGCCCGCCTGGGTTGCAACCCGGCTCGCCGCCGAAGGCGTGCGCCGGCTGCTGCTGGACACGGCCCGCCCCGAAGGCGCCGCGCTGGCGCGCGCGCTGCCCGCCGGCACCGCCACGCTGGACTTCAACCGTCCAATCGACGCATGGAAGGCTGAGCTGTTCGATACCGTCGACGCCGGCTTCACGGTGGCCCGCTCCGGCCTGGCCGCCACCGGCACGCTGGTGCTGGCACCCGATGCCGGGTCGCCGCGCACGATGTCGCTGGTGCCGCCGATCCATATCGCGCTGGTCTACGCGTCGACGCTGCATCCCGACCTGCACAGCGCCGTGCGTGCCGAGCGCTGGACCGATGGCATGCCCACCAACCTGGTGATGGTGTCGGGCCCGTCCAAGACCTCCGACATCCAGCAGACGCTGGCTTACGGCGCCCATGGCCCGCGCCAGCTCTGGGTCGTCATCGTCAACGATCACGCCGCAGGTGCCGCACAATGAGCCAGCAGACCCTTCACTTCGTTCCCCCCGCCGACTTCCGCGCCCGGGCGCGCGAGGCGCTGGACGACCCCAAGCTGCGCCAGAGCTTTCGCGGCGCGATGGACTTCCTGCAGCAAAAGCGCGCCGTGCAGTTTCCGGACGGCGACGAACTGGAACACCTGCGCGACCTCGGCGAAGCGGTGCGCCAGCACGCGCTGGCCAACCTGCCCGACCTGCTGACGCAACTCGAAGCCAACCTGACGAAGGCCGGCGTGCAGGTCCATTGGGCCGAGACGGCCGACGAGGCCAACGCGATCATCCATCGCATCGCCCAGAACCACGCCGCGAAACGCGTGATCAAGGGCAAGTCGATGGCCAGCGAGGAAATGGAGCTGAACCATTACCTGGCCGAGCGCGGCATCGACTGCATCGAATCGGACATGGGCGAGTACATCGTCCAGATGGCCGGCGAGAAGCCGTCGCACATCGTCATGCCGGCGATCCACAAGACCAAGGCCGACATCGCCACGCTGTTCGAGCAGCACATCCCGGACACGCCCTACACGGAGGACGTGGACGCGCTGATCCAGACCGGCCGGCGCGCGCTGCGCCAGGCGTTCGTGGAAGCCGACATCGGCCTGTCGGGCGTCAACTTCGCGGCGGCCGACACCGGCACGCTCTGGCTGGTGGAGAACGAGGGCAACGGCCGCCTTTCCACCACCGTGCCCAACGTGCACGTGGCCGTCATGGGCATGGAAAAGGTGGTGGCCAGCCTGGCGCACATCGTGCCGCTGTCGAGCCTGCTGACGCGCTCGGCCACGGGCCAGGCCATCACCACCTACTTCAACCTGATTTCCGGCCCGCGCCAGCCCGGCCAGCAGGACGGCCCGCACGAAGTGCACCTGGTGCTGCTCGACAACGGCCGCAGCCAGGCCTATGCCGACGCGCAGTTGCGCGCCACGCTGCAGTGCATCCGCTGCGGCGCCTGCATGAACCATTGCCCGGTCTACACGCGCATCGGCGGCCACGCCTACGGCACGACCTATCCGGGCCCGATCGGCAAGATCATCTCGCCCCACCTGCTGGGTCTCGACGCCACGGCGGACCTGCCGACCGCATCGAGCCTGTGCGGCGCCTGCGGCGAGGTATGCCCGGTGCGCATTCCGATTCCGCAACTGCTGGTGCGGCTGCGTACCGAGGCCAACCGCAACCCCGACGAGGCCGTGCCGCATCCGCTGAAGGGCCAGGGCGCGAAGTACAGCAGGCGCGAACACCTGGTGTGGCGCTTCTGGAGCGGGGCGTTCGCGCATCCGGCCGCCTACCGCGTGTTCCGCTGGGCCGCCACGCGGCTGCGCGCCTTCACGCCGGCAGCACAGATGGGCTGGACCCAGCATCGCAAGCCGCTGACCCCCGCGCCCAGGAGCCTGTCGGACCTGCTTGCCGAACGGAACCAGCCCGGGTAGCCGCACCGGCACCGGCGCCGCCGCCCACAAGAATTCAAGAACTTAAACACCAACGAGGAGACATCCCGTGCAACCCTGGACCCAGCTATATACGCCGCTGGGCAGCCTCTGGCTGTCCGCGCTCGCAGCGGCAGTACCCATCCTTTTCTTCTTCGTCGCGCTGGCCGTGCTGCGCATGAAGGGCCACGTGGCGGCCGCCGTCACCCTGGCGCTGGCGCTGGTCGTGGCGATCTTCGCCTACGGCATGCCCGCGCAGCAGGCGTTTGCCGCCGCCGGCTTCGGCTTTGCCTACGGGCTCTGGCCCATCGCCTGGATCATCGTCACGGCGGTGTTCCTGTACAAGATCGTCGTGAAGACCGGCCAGTTCGACGTGATCCGCGCGTCGGTGCTGTCGATCACCGACGACCAGCGCCTGCAGATGCTGCTGATCGGCTTTGCGTTCGGCGCGTTCCTGGAAGGCGCGGCTGGCTTTGGCGCGCCGGTGGCCATTACGGCCGCGCTGCTGGTGGGCCTGGGCTTCAACCCGCTGTACGCGGCCGGGCTCTGCCTGATCGCCAACACGGCACCGGTGGCCTTCGGCGCGATGGGCATCCCCATCATCGTCGCCGGCCAGGTCACCGGCATCGACCCGATGCACATCGGCGCGATGGCCGGCCGCCAGTTGCCGCTGCTGTCGCTGGCCGTGCCGTTCTGGCTGGTGTTCATGATGGACGGCTGGAAGGGCGTGCGCGAGACATGGCCCGCCGCGTTCGTGGTCGGCGGCAGCTTCGCGGTGACGCAGTACTTCACGTCGAATCACATCGGGCCCGAACTGCCGGACATCACGTCCGCACTGGTCAGCCTGATCGCGCTGGCGTCGTTCCTGCGTGTGTGGCAGCCGCGTTCGGCATCGCAGGCGGCACGTGGTTCGTCCGCCGGCACGATGTCGGGCGGCACGGTCGCCATGGCCGGCTTTGGCGGCGGCATGGGTGCACCGTCGAACCGCAAGCCATCGCCGTACACGTTCGGCCAGACCGTGCGCGCCTGGGCGCCGTTCGGCATCCTGACCGGCATCGTCACGGTGTGGAGCCTGCCGTCGTTCAAGGCGCTGTTTGCCGCCAATGGCGCGCTGGCCGGTACGGTGCTCAAGTTCAAGGTGCCGATGCTGGACCAGCTCGTCATCAAGGCCGCGCCGATCGTGGCAGCGCCCAAGCCTTACGAGGCCGTGCTGAAGCTCGACCTGCTGTCCGCCGTCGGCACCGCCATCCTGCTGACGGCGGTCATCTCGGTGGTGCTGCTGCGCATGAAGCCGCGCGACGCCATCGCCACCTTCTTCGAAACGCTGCTGGAGCTGCGCCGCCCGGTGCTGTCGATCGGCCTGGTGCTGGCATTTGCCTTCGTGGCCAACTACTCGGGCATGTCGTCCACGCTGGCGCTGCTGCTGGCCGGTACCGGCGCCGCATTCCCGTTCTTCTCGCCGCTGCTGGGCTGGCTGGGCGTGTTCCTGACCGGCTCCGATACGTCGTCGAACGCGCTGTTCTGCTCGCTGCAGCACACCACGGCGCACCAGATCGGCGTGTCTGACACCCTGCTGGTGGCCGCCAACACCACGGGCGGCGTGACGGGCAAGATGATTTCGCCGCAGTCGATCGCCGTGGCCTGCGCGGCAACCGGCCTGGTCGGCAAGGAATCGGAGCTGTTCCGCTTCACGGTCAAGCACAGCCTGCTGTTCGCGTTCATCGTGGGCGTGATCACGATGATCCAGGCTTACTGGCTGACGGGGATGATTCCGGGGTGAGCGACACCGCTTGTCATGCGCTCCCCTCGCCCATTTATGGGAGAGGGGTGGGGGAGAGGGCGTTGAGGTTCACATTGCGATTTGTCGTTGTTTGAACTGCTGGCCCTCTCCCCGAACGCCTCTCCCGCCGTGCGGGAGAGGGGGGCCACAGCTACCTCAATCGTTCGCCGCTTCTCTCGGCAGGAACGCATTGCCCTCCGTCAGCGGTGCAAACCGGTAGGTGGCCGGCGTGCGGCTCAGCTTGACCGGGGCGCCCAGGCCCTTGTAGCCGCCGGGCATCTCCACCACCATCCCGCGGTGCGCGGTGTGTGGATGCGTCAGCGCGTCGGGCACCGACAGCACAGGCGCGCACGGCACGCCGGCCGCCGACAGTTCGTCGGCCAGCGCCTTGCCATCCCACGCGGCCAGCTTCGATTCCAGCGTGCCCTTCAGCTGCGCCCGGTTGACCGAGCGCGCGCCGGCCGTGGCAAAGCGTTCGTCGTCGGCCAGTTCCGCCACGCCGATGTGCTCGCAGAATATGCGGAATTGCCGGTCGTTGCCCACGGCCAGGAAGATCGGATCGGTCGCCGTGGCCACCGTGTCGTACGGGTAGATGTTGGGATGCGCGTTGCCGGTGCGGCCCGGCGTCTTGCCGCTCATGAACCAGTTGGCCGCGTGCGGATGCAGCAGCGACAGGCCGGAGTCATACAGCGCCGCCTCGACGAACTGCCCGCGCCCGCTGCGCTCGCGCTCCTGCAGGGCCAGCAGCACGCCCAGCGCCGCGTTCAGGCCCGTCACCATGTCGACCACCGGCAAACCCACGCGCAGCGGGTCGCGGTCGGGTTCGCCGTTGATGCTCATGATGCCGGCCATCGCCTGGATGGCGGCGTCGTAGCCGGGCAGGCCGCCCAGCGGGCCATCGGCACCGAAGCCCGACACGCGGCAATGCACCAGGCGTGGAAAACGCTGCGACAGCGCGTCGTAGCCCAGCCCCCATTTCTCCATCGTGCCCGTCTTGAAGTTCTCGACCAGCACATCGGCATCGGCCAGCAAAGCCAGCAGCACGGCCCGGTCGGCGTCGGCCGTCAGGTCCAGCTTCATCACGCGCTTGTTGCGGTTCAGGCCGAAGTAGTACGACGCCACGCCGTCGCGGAACGGGGGGCCCCAGGTGCGCGTGTCGTCGCCCTGTGGCGGTTCGATCTTGAGCACGTCGGCCCCGTGGTCCCCCAGGATCTGGCCGCAGAACGGGCCGCCCAGGATGCGTGACAAATCCACTACGCGGATGCCGGCCAGCGCGCCGCTTTTGCCGCTAGTGCCGGTTTTGGATGGCGTCATGTCTCTTCCTTGTGATGCTGTTGTCGTGATGTCAGTCCAGCTGTGCGCCGGATTTCTGTACGACGGTACGCCACTTGCCGACCTCGGCCTTCACGAAGTTGCCCAGCTGTTCCGGCGACGTGGACGGCGCCAGTTCCAGCCCCTGCGCCAGCAGCGTCTTGCGGACATCGGGCTGCTGCAGCGCGTCGGCGAACGCATGGTTCAGCTTGCCGATGACGGCGGGGGGCGTTCCCGCCGGTGCCACCACGCCAAAGAATACCGAAACATCGAACCCGGCAACACCCTGCTCGGCCACGGTCGGCACGTCGGGCAGCGCCTGCGAGCGGCCCTTGGTGGTCACGCCCAGCGCGCGCACCTTGCCGCTCTTGATGAAGGGCAGCGCGGTCAGCACGTCGGTGAAGGTCATGCTCACCTGGCCGCCCAGCAGGTCGTTCAGCGCCGGGCCGGTGCCCTTGTACGGCACGTGCTGGAAGTCGGTGCCGGCCAGGTTGTTGAACAGCACGCCGGCCAGGTGCGACGACGCCCCGTTGCCCGACGACGCATGGCTGAGCTTGCCGGGATGCGCCTTGCCATAGGCAATCAGCTCCTGCACGTTCTTGGCCGGCACGGCCGGATTCACCACCAGCACATTGGGCAACTGGCCGATCTGGATCACCGGCGCGAAGCTCTTGACCGGGTCGTAGTTGATCTTGCGATACAGGCTCACGTTGATCGCCAGCGGCGCCGACGTGCCGAACATCAGCGTGTAGCCGTCAGGCTCGGCCCGGGCCACCACCTCGGCACCGATGTTGCCGCCTGCGCCGGCGCGGTTTTCCACCACCACGGGCTGGCCCAGGCTGTTCTTCAGCGCGGCGGCCAGCGTGCGGGCCATCGCATCGGTCGGGCCGCCCGGCGGGTAGGTCACCACCAGCATGATCGGCTTGCTCGGGAAATCCTTCTGCGCGAAGGCGGGGGTGGCCGTTGCAAATAGCGTGCAGGCGGCCAGCGAGGCAAAGGCGGCCAGGGCCGCGCGGCGGTGCCATTGGGGCATGATGCGTTGTCTCCGGTGAAGCTTTTTTATATTGGGCGCGCGATTCGGGTTGGCGGCGCGCCCGTTCAGAACAGCAGACTGCCGAACGTCAGAACACGTTGACCTGATCGACCGGACCGGCTGCGCGCACCGCGACATCGGCCGGCGGGGCCACGGTATCGGCCAGCCAGTCGGGCTCGGTGCCCCCGGCCAGCGGGTCTTGCGGCAGCACGCGATGCACGAGCACCAGTTGCGCCAGGCGCATGCGACGCACGGAGCCGATCCGGCCCGCTTCCCAGGCCATGGCGACGGCGCTGGTGACGTGGTACAGCGCCGACGCGGCCTGGCGGGCCAGCACGTCGCCATCGGCACCGGCCTCGGCCGCACGCGCGGCCAGTGCGGCGGCATTGGCGATGGTCGCGGCAAACACTTCGCGCGCCTGGGCCTGCAGCGGCGTGTCGTGCAGCAGACCGCTCAGATGCGCCTGCAGCACCGGCAGCGAGCCTTCGCGTCGGATGGCCCGCAGCACGTCGAGTGCGACGATGTTGCTGGTGCCTTCCCAGATCGATCCCAGATGGGCGTCGCGCACCAGGCGCGGGTCGCTCCATTCCTCGATGTAGCCGCAGCCGCCGCGGATCTCCATCGCATCGCCGGTCACCTTGCGGGCGTCGCGGCAGGCGCGGAACTTGATCAGCGGCGTCAGGATGCGCATCAGCGGATAGGCGTCGGCCTCGCCCGCGTCGGCGCGGCGCAGCGCCTCGGCGGTCTGGAACACCATGGTGCGGGCCTGCTCGGTGGGCAGTGTGAGCTTGAGCAACTGGCGGCGCATCAGCGGCATGTCGGCCAGCCGCTTGCCAAAGGCGCGGCGCTCGCGGGCGATGAACTGGCCCTCGGTCAGCGCGCGGCGCATCAGGCCGGCCGCCCGCACGCCGTTGGACAGCCGCGAGTTGTTGATCATGTCGGCCATCTGCACGAAGCCACGGCCCAGTTCGCCCACCAGGTGCGCGTGCGCGCCTTCCAGGCGGATTTCGCCGCTGGCCATCGAGCGCGTGCCCAGCTTGTCCTTGAGACGGATGATGCGGTAGTGGTTGGCGCTGCCATCGGCCAGCGTGCGCGGCAGCAGGAACAGCGACACGCCCTTGATGCCGTCCACGGCCGTGCCATCGGCCTCTTCGACGCGCGCCAGCACCATGGCCAGTGCGGCGTCGGGGTTCGAGCAGAACCACTTGTCGCCCACCAGGCGCCAGCCGCCTTCGGCGCTGTCGTCGCGGATCGCCCGCGTGGCCGTGGCGGCCACATCCGAGCCGGCACCCTGTTCGGTCATGAACATCGCGCCCTGGTACAGGTCGTCGAACACCTGCGTGGTCAGGTTGGGCAGGAATCGGTCGACCAGCGCCGGGTCGCCGAACTTGCGCAGCGTGCGCGTCAGCGAGTCGGTCATCGACAGCGGGCAGCACAGGCCGAATTCGGCCTGCACGAACAGATAGGTCAGCGCGTACTTGGCTGCCGGCGGCATCGGCTTGTCCCAGCCCAGCACCCCGCCGCGATGCGACGCGGCGGCCAGGCCGAATTCCGAAAACGCCACGCGTTCGAGTTCGACGTAGGCGGGATGCTTGTGGATCCGCTGGCCGTCCAGCCCGGTGCGCGTGCGATGCGACAGCGTCGGCGGCGCGTGGTCGGCCACGTTGGCGAGTTCGTCGAGCACGCCGCCGGCCAGCGCGCCCATGCGCTCCAGGTGCGGCAGCAGGTGATTGAACAGGTCGGCCGGCAGGTACAGCGGCAGCAGCGCGCGCAGGTCGCGGTCAGCCGCGAACAGGCTCGAACCGTGGCGGTCGGGCACCGGATGGGCGTCTGGCTGGCCGTAAGGCGGGGAAAGTGGCGCGGGCGGCGATGCGGCGGGGCGTGTGGCGCTGGTCGGCATGCGGTGTCTCCGTTGGCTCCCTGCCCTGCAGAACGGCGGGCGGGATGGTTTGGGGTCCATTATTTGATCGCCAACGATTCGCGTCCAATTCTAAAATTGGCTTGATCAATACAAAATTTGTATCGCCATGGAATTCCGCCACCTGCGTTACTTTCTCGTGCTGGCCGAGGAACTGCACTTCGGCCGCGCCGCCCGGCGCCTGTCGATTTCACAGCCGCCGCTCTCGCTGAACATCCAGCAGCTCGAAGCGTCGGTAGGCGCCCGGCTGTTCGAGCGCGACAGCCGCGGGGTGCGCCTGACCGCCGCCGGCCGGGCATTTCAGGAATCGGCTATCGCCTTGCTGGCGCAAGCTGAATCGGCACGGCTGCTGGCGCGCGAGATAGAGGCCGGCGCGGTGGGCCGCCTGCGGGTGGGCTTTGTCGGGTCGATGCTGTATCGCGGGTTGCCGCAGCGGCTGCAGGAATTCCAGCGCCGCTATCCCGGCATCCATGTGGCGCTGACCGAACTCAATTCGCAGGAACAAATCGATGCCCTGCTGCATGGCGAACTGGATGCGGGCTTTGTCCACACCAGCCGGGTGCCCGATGAACTGGCGGCCACGCTGGCGCATTCCGAACCGTTCGTCTGCTGCATGCCGGCCGACCACCCGCTGACGGCCAGCGATACGGTGGCCCTGACCGACCTGCGCGGCGAGCCGTTCGTGCTGTTTTCGCGCAAGGCCTCGCCCGACTACTACAGCCGCATCTTCGACATGTGCGCGGCACACGGCTTTTATCCACGCATCCGGCACGAGGTGCGTCACTGGTTGTCGGTGGTGTCGCTGGTATCGCAGGGCATGGGGGTGGCCGTGGTGCCGGCCGCCATGGCGCGCTCCGGCATGGCGGGGGCTGCGTTCCGGCCGCTGGCCGACGCCACGGTGCCATCGGAGGTCTACTGCGTGTGGAAGCAGGCGCCCGATCATCCCGCGCGGGACCACTTCGTGGCCACAGTCAGGGCAGCGGCGGCGCAGTCGGCCGTCTAGCCGGGCGAGCCGGCCCGGGGCAAAAGAAAAAGCCACCGGCCCAGGGGGCCAGCGGCTCTGAAGTACGCGTGGAACGGGGTGTTCAGCGTGCGTGAAGCTTAGGCCCGGCGGGTGCGCCGCACCAATACCGCAAACGTGTTATTCACGCGGGATTCACGGGAGAAAGGTGCTCAGGCAGGCTGATTCCCGCACCCGGCCGGGGTAATCCCTTAGATTAGGCGCCATCAGCGAACGGGTCGCGCGGCGCGATCGCGGCGTGAAGAGCCTTGTCCGTCCCGGTGCTGGCCACCTTGGCCGAGCCCTGCCCGCTGGCCGCCTGCACGATCAGGTCGGCAACGTCCTTCGGATGGGAGATCAGCGACACGTGGCTTGCCGGAATCTCGATCGTGAACGCGCCCATGCGTTTGGCCATGAAACGCTCCAGGTCGGGATTGATGGTGCGGTCCTGGGTCGATACGGCGTACCACGTCGGCTTGTGGCGCCACGCCGCCACGGTGGTGCGGGCCATGGTGATGGCCTTGCCCATCGGCTGCTGCACGGCGTAGTAGGCTTCGGCCTCCGCCTTGGGCAGGTCGCCGGCAAAGTCATTGACGAACGCCTGCTCGGACAGCTTGCCGTAGCCGTCAGCCGACCACTGCAGGCCTGCCGAGGCCGGCGCGGCCGGAAACCTGCGCGTGAGCGCCGGATAGTCTTCGCCGGCATCGGGAGCCCGGGCGGCGATATAGACCAGGCCGGCCACCTTCGGATCGTCGCCGGCCTGGCTGATCACCATGCCCGCATACGAGTGCGCGACGAGTAGCGTGGGGCCGTCCTGCAGCGCCAATGCGCGCCTGACCGCATCGACATCGGCATCGAGCGACGTGGTGGGGTTCTGCACCGACGTCACGTGGTAGCCGCGGGCCTGCAGCAGCGGGATGACTTTCTCCCAGCTCGATCCATCGGCATACAGGCCGTGGACCAGCACGATGTTCCTGACAGGGGCGGTGGCAGGGACGGTGGCAGCGGCGGCAGCGGCCGGGGTCTGCGGTGCGGGGGTGACCTGCGCCATCGCGCCTTGCGCGAAAGTGAAGGCGGCGGTGGTGGCCAGGGCGGCCAGCAGGGGGTGGTTCCGTTTCATCATCGATCCTTTCATCCTGGAGCACATGCATGGGACTGCGGTCATGCTCTGTGTCCCAGTATGACGATCGACACCCGGCCGCTATTTCCTCGCTGCATATCTTTTCAGGTATCGCCCGGCGCAACGGCGCGCTGCACGGGCAACGCGGCCGGATTGTCGGTTGGACTGACCACGGCATATAGATAGCGCCCATTGCGCCAGTACTGGGCCATCAGGTTGCCTTCGGTGCGCGACCCGTTACGCAGGCGCAGTTCGCCCTGCGGCCGCACGTAGTAAACAATCGCCTGCATCTGCGGGTTCCGGTACAGGATCATCGCGGCCGGGCCTTGTTCGCTCGACATCAGCCGGCCACCCACGGGATGGAACCCATAGGCCGAGAAATCGGGCAGCGGCGCTGGCTGCACGAAATGGCGATTCAGCCATGTCTGGAGTTCGCGCGCGTCGGTGGCCGTGGCATCGACCTTCACGTCGACCATCTCCGTCGTGGCGCTGACGGCGAACAGTCGATAGGCCGACATCGCGTCGGCCATCGGCGGATAGCTCTGGCGCAGCGCGATCTCGCGCGACTGCCAGCCGCCCATGCCGCCGACGGCCAGCGCCATGACCAGCGACGCGGCAATGGCCACGCGGTGCCGCAGGCGGTCGCGCAGGCCGCGCCGGATGCGGAATGGGTCGAGCCGGGCCGGCGTGTCGGCCGGGGGCGGCTCCATGCTGGCGCGCAGGCGCTGCATGTCGAGCCGGATCTCCTGCACCTGGCGCGCCAGGTCCGGGTGGCTGTCGATCAGTGCGTCGATCTGCAGTCGGCGCGTTTCGTCCAGTTCGCCATCGACGTAGGCGTGCAGTTCCGGTTCGGTGGGCATCAGGGTATTCATTTGAGCACCTGCAGGGGTGAATGGACGACCTTGCCGTCGGTGAGTTCGCGCAGCGCCTTGCGCGCCCGCGAAATGCGGGACATGACGGTGCCGATGGGCACGTCGAGCGCATCGGCGGCCTCCTGGTAGCTGAGCCCTTCCACCGTGACCAGCATCAGCAAGGCGCGCTGTTCGGCTGACAGCCGGTTGAAGTTGTCCAGCGCCGAGCGGGTCAGCACCACGTCTTCCGTGGAGGGGGCGCTGTCTTCGTCACTCCCGACCCCGAATAGCGTCAGCAAGCCCGCGTACCGCTTGGCGCGGCGCTGGCCGTCGATGAACAGCCGGTAGAGGATCGAGAACAACCAGGCGCGCAGGTCGCCGCCTTCCTGCCGCGTCACACGGCGCGACAGGGCGCGTTCCAGGCACGCCTGCACCAGGTCGTCGGCGCTGGCCTCGTTCCGCGTCAGCGACACCGCAAAGCGGCGCAGCCTCGGGATCACTTCGCGCAGCGCATCGTCTGAGAAATCGTTGTCCATCGGTATCGGGGCGCCAGGGGGCGGCGGGGGAGATAGTCGTTACACGTAAACGTCCGGCAGGGCGAATTATTCCGTCCACATTACAAACGGCTAACAACGGTGTGGCTTCAGCGCGCAAATGGCGCGAATGCTATACAATCGAGAACGATTTCTATTTACGTACCCGGCAGGATTTTCCCTGCCGCGTGGCGGCGATCCCGCCCTTGGACTGGAAGCATATGCGGTTGTCTGAACTGCCCCGGCGCACGGTCGCCATTGTGAAATCGGTGGACGATGCCACCCCTGGCGACCCGGTCGCGCGACGTCTGCGCGATCTTGGCTTCGTGCCGGGCGAATCCGTGCAGATTGTCACCTTCGGTCCGTTCGGCAAGGATCCGCTGGTCGCCCAGGTGGGCTACACGCGTTTTGCACTGCGCCGCTCGGAGGCCGATCGCATTGCCGTGGAGGTAGCCAGCGCCACCGTGTCGAGCATCGCCCCGGCAAGCCAGGCCGATATGGCCCGAACGGCCGATACGACCGACGCTTCCGATTCCGACGCCCAGCGCATCGCCTGAAGGCCTGCCCGCGCGTCGCCTGACCCTAATCCATCATGTCAGTTGCCCAGAATGCCTCCGCCCTGCGCATCGCGCTGGTAGGCAACCCCAATTGCGGCAAGACCGCACTGTTCAACCGCCTGACCGGCAGCCGCCAGAAAGTGGCCAACTACGCCGGCGTGACTGTCGAGCGCAAGGAAGGCCAGTTCGTCTCGCCGGCCGGCCGCACCGTGCGCATCCTCGACCTGCCCGGCGCGTACAGCCTGCATTCGGCCAGCCTGGACGAAGCCATCACGCGCGAGGTCTGCATGGGCCAGCGTCCCGGCGAGGTGCGGCCCGACCTGCTGGTCTCGGTGGTCGACGCCACCAACCTGCGCCTGCACCTGCGCTTCGTGCTGGAACTGCGCCGCCTGGGCCTGCCGATGGTGGTGGTGCTCAACATGAGCGATGCGGCGGCGCGCCGTGGCATCGTGATCGACCGCGATGCGCTGTCGCGGGCGCTGGGTGTGCCCGTGGTGCAGACCGTGGCCGTCAAGCGCGACGGCGCCGCCGCGCTGGTGAAGCTGTTCGACGAGACGCTGCCCCCGGCACCGCCGGCGCAGGCACTCGACAGCGTGTCCGAGCTCGACACCCACGCCGAGGTCAAGCGCCTGCTGGACGCCGCCGTGACGATGCCCACCCGCACCGCGCGCTTCGACGACGCCGTGGACCGCGTGGTGCTGCACCCGGTGTTCGGCCTGGTGATCCTGGCCGTGCTGCTGTTCTTCATGTTCCAGGCCGTGTTCTCGTGGGCCGAGCCGATGATGGACGGCATCGAGGCCGGCGTGCATTTCTTCGGCGAATGGATCGGCGGCCTGATGCCCGACGGCATGCTGAAGAGCCTGCTGGTGGATGGTCTGATCGCCGGCCTGGGTAGCGTGATCGTCTTCCTGCCGCAGATCCTGATCCTGTTCCTGTTCATCCTGACCCTCGAGGAATCGGGCTACCTGCCGCGCGCCGCGTTCCTGCTGGACCGGCTGATGATGGGCGCGGGCCTGTCGGGCCGGTCGTTCATCCCGCTGTTGTCCAGCTTTGCCTGCGCGATTCCGGGCATCATGGCCACCCGCACGATCCAGGACCCGCGCGACCGGCTGACCACCATCCTGGTGGCGCCGCTGATGACCTGCTCGGCGCGCCTGCCGGTGTATGCGCTGCTGATCGGCGCGTTCATTCCGGAGCGCACCGTGGCCGGCCTGTTCAACCTGCAGGGCCTGGTGCTATTCGTGCTGTATGTGGCCGGCATCGTCAGCGCGCTGCTGGTGGCCTACGTGCTGAAGTGGTTCCGCCGCGACCGCACCGACCATCCGTTGCTGATGGAACTGCCGTCGTACCGCGTGCCGAATCCGCGCGATATCGGCATCGGCCTGTGGGAGCGTGCGCGCATCTTCCTGTCGCGCGTTGGCAAGGTGATCCTGACGCTGACCGTGCTGCTGTGGTTCCTGGCCACGTTCCCGTCGCCGCCCGAAGGCGCCACCATGCCGCCGATCGACTACAGCTTCGCCGGCATGATCGGCCGCGCACTGGAGCATGTGTTTGCCCCGATCGGCTTCAACTGGCAGATCTGCATCGCGCTGGTGCCGGGCCTGGCCGCACGTGAAGTGGCGGTGGGTGCGCTGGCCACGGTGTACGCGCTGTCGGGCAGCGACGATACCGTGGCGGTGCAGCTCGCGCCGATGATCGCGGCGCAATGGTCGCTGGCCACGGCGCTGTCGCTGCTGGCCTGGTATGTCTTCGCGCCACAGTGCATTTCCACACTGGCGGTGATCCGCCGCGAGACCAATTCCTGGAAGGTGATGGCCGCCTCGGCCGCCTACCTGGCCGGGCTGGCCTATGTCGCGTCGTTCGTCACGTACCGCGTGGCGCTGGCGCTCACCTGATTGCGAGGAAACTGACTCGCCACCTTCGAGTCCAACGGCCATGACGCTCTATCACGCCTTCGAAACCCTGATCGTTCCGCTGATCGTGCTGGGCTGCGCCATCCACGTCGCGGGGCGCTATATGCCGCGCACACGCGAGCGCGCGAAGGCGCGTCTGGCGGCGATGCTGGGCGGCGTGGCTGCCCGCGGCTGGCGCGGATGGCTGGCGCGGCGTCTGGCCCCGACACAGGCCGCGGGGTGCGCCAGCGGCTGCGATACGAACAGCGGCTGCGGCACGTGCGGCTCGAACACGTCGGGCGCCGGTTCTGGCGGTACGGGCAGTGCCGCTTCCGGCGGCAGCAACGAGCAGGTCATCCGCTTCGTACGCAAATCCTGATGGCGGCACCGGCCAGAGCGGCTCGGCAATGACAACGGCGATCCCCTGGGTCGCCGTTTTGTTTTGGTGGGACCTGATTGGATCGCACGCAGAAACGGGTACGCTTTGCACTGGACCCTGCCTGTTTGCTTCCCTCTCCCGCAGCGCGGGAGAGGGGCCGGGGGAGAGGGTCCGGAGGTTCAAATCCCGCCAATCCTTGTTGAAACGCCTGCCCTCTCCCCCAACCCTTCTCCCATTCATGGGAGAGGGGAGCGCATAACCGGATGTCGGGGGTCGCTACGCAGAAACGGGTACGCCCACCCAACGAAACAACCCGCCCCCCCCCGGCGGGCACTCTTCGCGTCCACCCGGCCCTACTGCGCCACGCCCGGAATCGTCAGCGACACCGGCATGGCTTCGGTCCCGGCGGTACACGAGACGATCACCGTGAAGGGCCCCGAGCCGGTGGGCACCACCGACGCCAGGTTGCCCCCATGCGGCACGATCGACACCGGACCGCTGCCCACCTGCCAGTTCCACGTGCCGTTGCATCCCATGATGCCTTCGTCGATGCCACGGTGCAGCAGGTGCGCGGAGACCGGCGCACCGCCGCCCGGCACGATAAACGGGTCCGGGCCGCTATAGATCAGCCCCCATGTCGGCTGCTCGGTCACCAGCAGCTGGGCGCGTGGCTTGGCGGTGAGCGTCAGGCTGCCGGCCATTTCCTCCAGCACGCTCTGCAGCGGGGCGATGCCGGTCGGGCGACTGGTGGTCACCGTGGTCACGCGCGTGGCCGAGTTCGGCACCACCGCCAGCGAGGGCGAGGTGGTCATGTACGTCCACAGCCCGGTGAAGTCGGCCGTGGCATCGCTCTCGTCATTGCGCAGCACGCGCGAGTCGTAGGTCTGCGGGTAGCCGTTCAGCACGTTCAACGCGTTGATCTGCTTGCCGTACTGCGACAGCACCAGGCGATAGGTCGACACGCTGGTCTTGAATACCGACACCAGGAAGGCGGCGCTCAAGGTATTGCCATCGGGGGCGGTGACTTGCACCGTCACCAAGGACTGCGCCGTCGTGTCGCTGGTATTGACGCCGCGCAGCGTGCCCACGTTGGTGGTGCCGGTGGCCTGGACGGCCGTCGTGCTGCTGCGCCATGTCCAGCCCGTGGCTGCGCCCGAGCGGTCCGCGCCGTCGCTGTCGATCAGCGATGCCGTTACCGGCAGCACCTGGCCATTGGTCATCGACAGCACCGGATACGGCAGCGCCAGGCTGTACGTCCGCACGCCCGGTGCCACCACCGTGATCGTGGCGGCCACCTGTGGTAGCACGGTGGTGGTGCCATTGGCGCCGGCCACCGTTGCCGCCACGTTCACCGACGTGGTGCCCACGCCCACGCCTGTCACCACGGCGCTGCCAGGAATGGTGCCGTTGGCCACCGCCGCCACGGAGCCGTTGCCGCTGGTCCAGACGAAGGTCGTGGCGCCCGTGACATCGTTGCCGAGATCGTCGACGACCGATGCCGTCAGCGAGATGGTGCTGCCCACGGCTACCTGCCCCGACGTACGGTTCATGACCAGCGTGTACGACTTGGCGACGGCCGTGCTGCCGCCACCGACGTTGCCGCCGGCATCGCCGCCAGTGCCCGCGGGGGCCGTCGTGCCGGCGCCCGAGCTGCCGCCACCGCCGCCACATGCCGCCATCAGCATGGCCGTCGCCATGCACGCGATCCACCCCGTCCACGTACGTGTACGCATGATTGCCCCCTTGTCGTTATCGATCCCGTTCCTGCTGCTGCCAGCCTAGGCGGGAAGTGAATGGCGATGTACTGGCCAGAGGATTGAGCGCCAACCCACATATCGGGTGGAACTCATCCGTTCGGGGTAAAGCTCTGACGTGCGGTGCCCCGCATTGCCGGCCGAATCAGACCTGTCAGACGACATGCCGACGGTTGACGCTGTGGTGCGTTTTGCACTACCCTCCTCCTGTTCGTCGGCGCTTAGATGGCGCGACGATATCCTTCTCGCACGATGCCAGCCAACACCCTCATCCTCCGCCACGCCGCAGATGCCTCGCGCATCGGTGCCGCCGTGCGCGCGCGTGTTGAGGGTTCGCTGGCCGCCCTGACGTCGTGCCGCGCCCTGCTGGGCGCTTCCTCGCTACTGCTACGCCTACCGATCGGTTGCCGGGCCTAGTGCCCTGTGGCAGTTCGGCAGCCGTTCGCCACTTTTTTCCGTTTTTCCGTTTTTTCCGTTCACGCGAAGCCCTCGTATGCCGAGCCGCTTCCTGATGCTTCCTTAGCGAGGAAGGAGATACCCATGCCCATGTTGCGCAACCCCGCCGCCAAGTACCGTCCCGCCACCCTTGTCGATTTGCCAGACCGTGCGTGGCCATCGCGCCAGATCACCCGCGCACCGCGCTGGATGAGCACCGACCTGCGCGACGGCAACCAGGCGCTGATCGAGCCGATGAACAGCGCCCGGAAGCTGCGCTTCTTCGAACAGCTGGTGAAGGTCGGGCTCAAGGAAATCGAGGTCGCGTTCCCGTCGGCATCGCAGACCGATTTCGATTTCGTGCGCATGCTGATCGAGGAAGACCGCATTCCTGACGACGTCACCATCGTGGTGCTGACGCAGGCGCGTGAAGACCTGATCCGTCGCACCGTGGAATCCGTGCGCGGCGCCAGGCGCGCCACCGTTCACCTCTACAACCCGATCGCCCCGGCCTGGCGCCGCATCGTCTTCAATGCGTCGCGCGACGAGATCAAGGACGTGGCCGTGTCCGGCACGCGCCTGATCCGCGAGCTGACCGATGCCATGCCGGAAACGGCCTGGACGTACGAATACTCGCCGGAGACCTTCAGCCTGGCCGAGCTTGATTTCTCGCTGGAAGTTTCTGACGCGGTGTCGGCCGTCTGGCAGCCGGATGCTGCGCGCCCGATGATCCTGAACCTGCCGACCACGGTGGAATGCAGCACGCCCAACGTCTTTGCCGACCAGATCGAATGGATGCACCGGCATCTGGCGCGACGCGAACACATCGTGCTGTCCGTCCATCCGCATAACGACCGCGGCACCGCCGTGGCCGCCGCCGAGCTGGCCGTGATGGCCGGCGCCGACCGCGTGGAAGGCTGCCTGTTCGGCAATGGCGAACGCACCGGCAACGTCGATCTGGTCACGCTGGCGCTGAACCTTTACACCCAGGGGGTGGATCCGGAGCTCGATTTTTCCGATATCGACGAAGTGCGCCAGTGCGTGGAACACTGCAACCAGCTGCCCGTGCATCCGCGCCATCCGTATGTGGGCGATCTGGTCTTCACGGCCTTCTCGGGCTCGCATCAGGACGCCATCCGCAAGGGCTTTGCGCAGCAGAAGCCCGACGCCATCTGGGAAGTGCCCTACCTCCCGATCGACCCCGCCGACCTGGGCCGCAGCTACGACGCGGTGATCCGCGTGAACAGCCAGTCGGGCAAGGGCGGCATGGCGTACCTGCTGGAGCAGGCCCATGGCATCTTCATGCCGCGCCGCCTGCAGATCGAGTTCAGCCGCGCGGTGCAGGTGATGACCGACGAGACCGGGCTCGAAGCCAGCGCCGAGGACCTCTACGCGCTCTTCCGCCGCGAGTACCTCGACGTAGACGCGCCGCTGCGCTATGTGTCGCACCGCATGGTGTCGACCAGCGACAACGCCGTGGAAATCGAGATGGAAGTGACACGCGACGGGCAGGCGGTGCGGGTGCGCGGTGCGGGCAACGGGCCCATCGATGCCACCGTCGATGCGTTTTCACGCGGCCTGGGCATTGCCGTGCGGGTGATGGACTATCACGAGCACGCCATGACCACCGGCGCCGATGCCAATGCGGCCTGCTATGTGGAAGTGCGGGTTGGCGATTCGCCGACGGGATTTGGCGCCGGCGTGGACGCCAGCATCGTCACGGCATCGCTGAAGGCCATGGTGTCGGGCGTCAACCGGCATCTGCGGGCGCAGGGCCACGACCAGGCCCGGGCTGCGTGATCCGCGGGTTGAACTGATCCGCTGATCTGGCTGAAAAACGGTGTGCCCTGCCCCCACAGGGCACACCTGAAAAGACGTCCTGACGGACGCCCACGACATGCGCGGTGCACAACCACGAGCCCACAGCGTAAGGGCCGCAAAGCGGCTGCGCCACGAATAAATCCGCATGTCCATAGAAGCATTCACCTTGTGTCGCAAGCCCGCGCGGGGCGGCGATACCGCAGCGGTGTCGCGCATTGACGACGCAGTTCCATCCAATTTGCGTGGGCTGCACTTCACTTGTCCTGCATCAAGGTTTGGGTGCCTCGCACAAGACACACTGGTCGCACTTTTTCGATGTTTTGTGCCTGACCAACATGACCACTGCAATTTCTCCCCGCCGCAAGACCCTCGTTTCCTCGATTGGCATGGCGCTCGCCGCCGCCACCATCGGCGCCATTTCCGCGCCGGCCGTCGCCGCTGACGAAGCGCAGGGCAACTGGATGGTGCGCCTGCGCGGCACCTATCTGGACATGGCCAACAAGTCGGACCCCGTAGGCGGCGTTGGGGCATCGGATCGCATCCACGTCAATAACAAGTGGATTCCGGAAGTCGATATCACGTATTTCATCGTGCCGCATATCGCGGCCGAACTGGTGCTGACCATCCCGCAGAAGCAGGACGTGAGCCTTGACGGAACGAAGATCGGCACGTTCAAGCACCTGCCGCCGAGCATCCTGCTGCAGTACCACTTCCTGCCGAACGGCACGTTCCGCCCGTACGTCGGTGCCGGCGTGAACGCGACACGCATCTATGGCGCCGATCTGGCCGGTGGCACGCTGGGTCTGGACAAGTGGAGCGTGGGTCCGGCCCTGCAGATCGGCATGGACTACAAGCTCAACAAGAACTGGTTCCTGAACGTGGACGCCAAGAAGGTCTGGATTTCCAGCAACGTCTACGCCAATGGTGTCAAGGTGTCGACTGTCAACCTCGACCCGTGGCTGTTTAGCGCCGGCGTGGGCTATCGCTTCTGACCGCCAACGAAATTAAGGTTTTTCCGAGACTTTCCACTTTGTCTCCTCGAAGGAAGGCCGCCTAACCGACGTCCTTCCCGCCTCACTGCGCGCGGCAACCCCGCGCGCTTTTTTATTTCTGATTCGCCTCGGAGGGCGTGAGGCGGGCCATGTGCTGGCCCCCTGGCGTTAGCGGAACGCCGGTTCGTCGAAGCTGCGCAGCTTGCGCGAGTGCAATTCCTCGACGCCGTTCTCGCGCAGGATGCGGATGGCTTCCAGGCCGATCGACATGTGCTGGCTGACGCGCTGGCGGTAGAACGCGTTGGCCATGCCACGCAGTTTCAACTCGCCATGCAATGGCTTGTCGGATACGCAAAGCAGCGTGCCATAGGGTACGCGCAGGCGGAAGCCATTGGCAGCCACGGCCGCGCTTTCCATGTCGATCGCAATCGCCCGCGACTGGTTGAAGCGCGCGTACAGCGCCTTCGACTTCAGCTCCCAGTTACGGTCGTCGGTCGATACCACCGTGCCGGTGCGCATGCGCGTCTTCATCTCGGTGCCGGACAAACCCGTGACACGGGCCACCGCTTCCTGGAGCGCCACCTGGATTTCGGCGATCGGCGGCACCGGCACCCACGGTGGCAGGTCGTGGTCCAGCACATGATCGTCGCGCACGTAGGCGTGTGCCAGCACGTAATCGCCCAGTTGCTGCGAGCGGCGCAGGCCGCCGCAGTGTCCCACCATCAGCCAGCAATGCGGCCGCAACACGGCCAGGTGGTCGGTCATGGTCTTGGCGTTCGACGGGCCCACGCCGATGTTCACCAGCGTCACGCCGAGGCCGTCCTCGCGCACCAGGTGATAGGCCGGCATTTGCGGCAGCGCCTTCGGGCGCGACGCGTCGTCAGGTTCGATGCCGCCCAGGTCCTGCACCACATCGCCCGGTTCGACAAACCTCACGTACCCGTCGCCACCGTCGCCGGCCATCAGGTTGCGGCCCAATGTCACGAACTCGTCGACATATCGCTGATAGTTCGTGAACAGCACGAAGCGCTGGAAGTGATGCGGCGCCGTGCCCGTGTAGTGGTAAAGCCGCTGCAGCGCCAGGTCCACGCGTTCGGCCGGGAACAGCGACAACGGCCAGGCTTCGCCCGGTGTCGGCTCGTAGGTGCCGTTGGCAATCGAATCGTCGATGCGGCTCAGCTCAGGCAGCACGAACGAGGCTTCCAGTTCGCGGGCCTGGGTATAGCTGATGTCGGTGGTCGATGCCTCGATCACGAACGGCAGCGGAATCGGCCGGCGCGACAGGCCCACCACCACCGGCACGCGGTGATAGCGCATCAGCCGCTCGATCTGGTCGCGGTAGTAGTCGCACAGCAGATCTGGCCGCGTGACCGTGGTGCCGTACACACCGGGATAGGCCACCGTGCCCCACGACGGTCGGCTGTCGGTGACCATGGTTTCCAGGTTGACGGAGATGCCGAGATACGGGTAGCACGCGTGGGCCGCCGATGGCAGCGGCTTGCCCTTGGCAAACGCGTCGAAGCGCGCACGCACGGCTGCCACGGAGCTGTCGTAGATCTCGCGGATACGCGCCATGGCGCTATCGGCATCGCTGAACTCGGCCAGCTGATCGGCCGGGTGTGCGGAGGAGAAGATCGGGGCGTTCATGGCAGCCATCATACCGCCAGCTTCCGGCGCGCGACAGGCCGTTGCGCGCCCCGCACCGGGATTGCCCGTGCGTGCGGACGGTCGCATTTTCCGGACAAAGTTGTTTGACGCCGCCGCATCGGCTTCGCTACACTCTGCGCCGAAATGCGCGACAAATTGCGCGACACATCGCGCGAAAACGCGGCGCAGCCGCTCTGCGCCCCCCACTTCTGGAGGGTCTGCATGCATGCGCCCCGGAATCACGCAGGAGGAATTGTCGATGGAAATCCGTAATCCGTTGCCCGCAGAGGTGGAGGCGGCCCGGCTGCTGTTGGCGGCCAACGGTTGGGAACAACGGGTCGGCAATCCCGAGCGGTTCGCGCAACTGATCGCCAACTCCCAACGCGTGGCGGTGGCGGTGGAAAACGGCGAGGTCATCGGCTTTGCCCGGGCGCTCTGCGACGATATCTCCAACGGCTACATCTCGATGGTCGCCGTGGCGCCACAGCATCGCCGCCGCGGCATCGGCCGCGCATTGCTGCGACATGTCATGGGCAACGACCCGGACATCACCTGGGTTCTGCGCGCAGCACGCTCCTCCGAAGCCGCATTCTTCGGCCAGTTGGGCTTCACGCCATCGATGGTGGCGATGGAGTGGCGCCGGCGCTAAGGCGCGGCGGCTCCCCCTGCCGGCGCTGTCCGGCTACTGTTCCATCGCATGGCGAAGTTCTTCGGCAGTTCCCATCTGGCGGAACAGCTTGCCACCGGGCGCGAACCGGTCGGCGCTCGATAATCCCCCAACCACCACTGGATCGAACCCCGCGTCGCGCACCAGCCCGGCCGCCACGGACAGCGCCTCGGCGTCGTTGCTGGCCATCGGCACCGCCATTAGCGGCGGCTTGCGGTGACTTTCACGCGTGAACTCCGCCGCCCCCGTGAAATTGAACACGCGCACGATGCGCGCACCGGCCAGGTATTTGGCCGTGGTGGGCCCGATGCCGTTGGCCTTGACCTCGTCCACGATGGCGCCGTCGCGCGCCGCCACGGCATTGGTGGCGTCCAGCACGATCTTGCCCTGCCAGCGGTTCTGCTGGCCCACATCCGGCACCGCACCATAAGGCACCGCAAGCAGGATCACGTCGGCAAATGCCACGGCCTGGGCGACGGTACCGGCCTGGGCCAGCGGCCCGAGGGAATCGGTCAGCGCCTTCAGTTCCTCGGGATGGCGCGACGCGAACATCACCGGGTGTCCCGCCTTCACCAGCAGGCTGCCCACCGCGCCGCCCAGCCGGCCCGAGCCGACCACGCCGATCTTCGATTTCGTCTTGCCATGGACCGGCTGCGCCACGGCGTGCCAGGCCGGTAGCGCCAGCAGCATGGACCACCCGCCGGCAATCATAAGCCTGCGCCGCCCGTGCGACATTCGTTGAAATTCGTGCGTCATCGCCTGCCCTCCGCGTCGTCCCGCTCCGATCACTCTAGGCGAATCCCCATGAAAAAGCCGGGGATGCCGTGACGTCAGGCTGTCACAGGTACGTCATTCCCGGTTCATAGACTGTCGCGCGGCCACGTGCCGCACACGCCGCACCGGCTGCGCGCGACGTACCCAACAACCGACACCACAACACCAACGGGGAAGAACAATGGAAAGCAGGACGAGGAAACCTGGGCAATGGATGCAACGCAGCGCCGGCACGGCAGTCATGTTATTGCTGGCCTCGGCGGCGATGACAGCGTGCGGCGGTGGCGATGACGGCAACACGGCCAGCGGCGGCACCAACGGCGGCGCCAGCACCGGCGCGACGCCGGCCCAGGTCAGGCCGCTGGCAGGCGGTTCTCTCTATATGGGTTCGGTGAGCTTCGGCGACACGGTGTCGGTCCAGCTCGATCAGCCCGCCGCCGGACAGATCACCCTGCGCTTCCTCGATTCCCGCTTCGGCCTGGCCGGCGCGCTGGTGGGCCAGTACACGCAGATCGGCGACACCTAGCGCGTATCGAACCTGACCGCCTCCGGCGCCGACGTACCGGCCGCGCTGGCCGCCGCCGCGGCTACGATCACGTTCAGCTTCACGCTGGACGACGGCCTGCTCTCTGGCGCGCTGGGCCAGGTGCCTAACGTCAAGGCCGGCAACGGCGGCCTGCTGCAGGGCTATATCTCCGCCGCCAACCGGGGCGCCCAGCTGAAGGACATCGCCGGCACCTACACCTATCTGCGGCAGGCAGGCGACACCGCCACGGCCGGCCAACTGGCGATCCAGGCCGAGGGCGCGGTGCGCGTGTGCGCGGGCCAGGGCTACAGCGCCAGCTGCGCGGGGGGCCAGACCGGCACGCTCAGCGCCGACGCCGACCAGGCGCGCTATCCGGGCGCCTTCGCGCTCACCATCGCCGGCAGCAAGGTGGGCCGCGTCTTCGTCGGCAAGCAGCAAGGCAGCACGGCCCTGTTCGTGGACGAAACGGGCGCCAGCGCCACGGCCGCCACCGGTAACTGGGTGGTGCGCGCCGCGACGTCGCTGCCCACCAGCGCGGTAGACGGCGACTGGGTCTGCGCCGAGCCCGAGCTCGACAATGCGAACGCCACCACGGGCCGCACGCGCCGCAACATCATTTCGGTGAGCGGAAACGTGCTGGCCGCCGACAATATCCCATCGGACGTGGCGCTGATCTACAACGGCTTTGCCAGCGGCGCCGCCTTCGGCCTGATCTCGGGTACGTGGCAGGAACCGGTGGCCGGCCAGATGCCGACCGCAACGCTCGCCTGGCTGCCGGTCAGCGCCAAGCTGGCTTACCAGTTGCGCCAGGTGCCGGGGTCCCAACGCGTGCTGCCGGCCGTCTGCACGCCGCTGCCGGCGCCGACTCCAATTTCCACCTATCTGCAGGCCACGGCCCAGCAGAACATCCTGGTGACAATGGCCGACCTGCGCCCGACGCAGCCCGCCATCGGTCGCGACCAGATCTATTACAAGCTGGGCCGCTACGCCGTGGATTCGGCCAAGAATTTCGACGACGCCTGCGAGAACAACGGCCAGAACAAGACCGCCAAGGACGGCATCAAGACCGACTCGCGCATCGACAACCTGAACTCGTTCACCTGCACGAAGGCCGTCGGCGACAAGCCCGAGGACATGAAGACGCTGGTGGTGGGCCCGTATGGCGAACCGTACCTGACCGATGGCCATCACGCCTTCACCACGGTCTGGGAAGCCCCGACCGGCGGCCCGCAAGCCAAGATGTGGATCCGCGTGCAGAACAACCTGTCGCACCTGAACCGTGCCCAGTTCTTCCGCACGATGCGCGCACGCAAGCTGGTCTGGCTCAAGGACGGCGACAACCGCCCGGTTTACCCGGCCGACCTGCCGCGCCAGCTGGGCCTCTCGAACGGCCTGGGCAACGACCAGTACCGCTCGCTGGTCTACTTCACGCGTGATATCGGCTACAGCCAGCCTGCCGGCGCCACGGAATTCACCGAGTTCTACTGGGGCGACTGGCTGCGCAAGGTCGTGGACCTGAAGCAGGTGAACCTGAGCGACTCCACGGCCTATCTGGCGGCCGTGCGCAAGGCCGCCGAAGCGATGGTGGCCCTGTCGCCCGACGCCATTGTCAGCGCCGACAAGACTGCCGCCACGCTGGGCCGCCTGGACACGTTCAACGAGACGGAATTCACGGCGCTGTCGCAACCGGTTGGCTCGTCCAAGCCGGGCAAGCTGCCGTATGCGGTGGACTATCGGTCGAAGCTGAAGCCGTAACGATGGGATAGCTGGCTGGCCAGCTTGCCTTGATGGGAACCGCCGGAAGGCCGGAGGTGAACACCCCAGCGCCTGGAGACAGGGCTGGGGTGTTTTGCTTGAGGCATCGCCGGGAGGCAATGCACGGCCGATCAGTTGGCCACGATGCCCGACGTTTCGGCCGACAAGGTATCCACGCGCAGCAGCGGCAAGCCGCTCAGCTTGACCGGGCCCAGGCCCGGCGCCAGCCAGACCGTTGCCTCAAGGTTGGGAAAGTAGCTCCCCGGCTCACGGTCGTACCGGATCTTGACCTTGCACGTGTTGGCGTAGGACTTGCCCATCGCGGTCACATCGTCGCGGCCGATGTATTGCACCGTCAACTGGACCTTCCGGTCAACGCCACGGCTAAACGCCGGCTGCGGATCCGTGGCCAACGCGGATTCGCGCTCCTCCGCCATCGTCACGGTGCGCGTCTCGTTGGGCTGCATGCCCAGCAACGACAGCCTGGCCGGTTTGCCCGCAGCATCCTCATACGTAAAGCGCCGATACTTGACCCACGGCCCATCCGGATAGCCACGGTGCCCGAACTCCGTCACGCCAAGCGGGAGCAGCACGGTTTCCGGATCCAGATAGATCCGGAAGTTGGACGATACGGCGTGGAACAGCGTGCCGCTGGCCTGAACGTCGATGGTATCGAGGCTCTTGCCATCGAACGCGGTCTGACCGATGTGCTTGCCTTCGAAGGTGACCGCCTCCGTCACCGGACCGGCATTCGCGGAGACAGTCATCTTCTTGCCATTTGCCAGCGGCGTCAGGCAAGGCGCATCGAGCGGCGCCATCGCGTTCGCAGTGGAACCGGTGGTGGCGCCGTTAGTACCGGCGCTGTTCGAATTTTCTCCGTCCGATCCACCACAGGCGGCGATGACGGCAGCGGATGCCAACAGCGTTAATGCCAGCGTCTTCTTCATGGATAGTTGACCCCTTGCGGGCATTGAGAGAGCGGGCAGTCTGTGCTGCCCTGGGTTGGGAAATCGAAGGCCAAGCGAGACAGGTCTATCGTCTCTCGGATAGCTGGACGGCGCAGGTCGCCTAATACTGATAAACCACCTGCATCCCCGCCGTCACCCCGGCGGTATTGAACTGCTCCGGCTTGTACACGGGCGTGCCCAGGAACACGTCATACGAGACGCCGCCGAACTTTTGCGAGCCGACGCCGCCGCGCATGCCGATCACCGCGCCGGCCAGTTGCGTGCCCACCAGTGCCTGGGTCGATGGTCCGTACACGCGGCCATAATCGAGGCCGACGTAAAGCGCCTGGCCGCTGATCCCTAGCGGCGCCTGCAGTTCATTGCGCCAATAGAAGCCACGCTCGCCGGCAAGCTGGCTCTCGCCATCGAAGCCCCGTACGGTATATCGGCTGCCAATCGTCAAGTCATCCACGTAATAGAGCCGGTCATTGGTGAATTGCCCCCGGATCGTCGTGACGTAGCGGAACGGCTGTTCTGCCAGTTTGAAAGGCACCGAGAGGTTGGCGTCGAGCACCATCATGCGGTAGCGCCAGGTCGGGCCATCGAACGACGCCAGCGTGTCGTCCTGCGCGCCGAAGGCGCCAATGCCCTGGCGGAATGACAGCGTGGCGTCGAGCTGCGACGGGCCGAAGTAATGGCGGTCCGTCACCCCGACTTCGAGGAGGGTGTTATTCCGGCGCTGCTGGGGAATCTCGGTGTCATCGATATAGCTCGTGCCGAACCGGCGCGTCAGTCGCACATGCATGCCCAACACGTCGTTCTGGCTGCGGCGCAGCACACGGTGCAGCTTCAGATCGACGTTCTCCGACTTCCCGCTCGACACGAACGTCGTATTTACGCCAGCAATCTGCTGGAAGTAGTTGCTGCTGTAGGCCGACAGCGTGGCCGTCCAGTAGCCCCACGGAATCGAATAAAAGCCATTCCAGCCGCGCGTGCCGTGTTCCTTGTTGCTGAACACCAGATCCTGGTTGTAGCCGATGTTGAACATGTCGCTGAGGCCTAGCGGATTGTCGATGCCAACGCTCACATTGCCTTGCCACTTGCCGGTGGAACGCGAGCCCGAATTGTCGACGGAGGCTACCAGCGTCCACGGCTTGCCGCGTTTGACGGCGATCACGACATCGCTACGCCCGGGCGTGGAAGTCGGCACAATTTGCATGTCGACATCCTGGCTGGCGACGCGCTTCATCTGCTCCAGGCCCTGCTCCAGATCACGCAGATTCAACAGTTCGCCGGGGCGGTGGGGAAAGCCGATTTCCAGGTGCCCCATAGGTCTGGGTCGCTGAAGCGGATGTCACCGATCACGCCCGGAATGAGCGCGAGCTTCAGCGTGCCCGAGGACAAATCCTGCTCTGGCACCAGCACACGCGTGGTGACATAGCCCTTCGACAGGATCGTTTGCGAAAGCCCCTTGACCAGCGTTTCCACACCCTGCTTGCCAACACATTCGCCTTGATAGTGCTCAAGCCACTGTTGCGCGAAGGCAAACGGGTCCATCGGCAAGGCCGAGGCGCCAGCGGTTTGCAGGTCGGCCGGGAGGTCCTTGGGGACTTCAAGAACGAAGTGTCCGATATGGAAGCATGGGTCGTCCTTGCAACGCTGGAAACTCGGCACGGGCGGCAGCCTCAGCCCGCACGGCTGGCGCTGCGACGACAGCAGCCCGTTCCCGTGCCTCCTGCTGCTAGCGCGTGCGTTGGTCTTGTTCGGCGTTGGTCAGGGTGGCAGCCTGGCCGGAAGGTGGCGGGACCTGCGCCATCACGGACGACGGCAGCCCCGAAAGGCCAGCCGTGAGTGACGCGACAGCAACAATGTGCAGCAGTTTGAAAGACATCGGCGTAACAAGGGCCGGACGGGGCGTTCGCACCCGTCAAAGCATTGGGAAATAATCTGGATTGGTGTTACTCGACCGGCGCGGTCGCGGGCTCGGCTGCCAGCTCAGTTGCGGGGGCATGCAGTGGTGCGGCCGCCGGGTCGGCGGCGACCGCCTCTGCCGACGACGCATCCTTCGGCGGGCCCTCGTCCTTCACGACATAGGACGGGTCACGCACCCACCGGGCCATATCCTTGGCAATTACGATGGCGCTGCGATCCAGGATCGAGCAAGTGCCCTTGAATGCGCCCCAGAATCCGCCGATAGACCAGCGATTTACCTTTGTATTCCGGACGACCTTGCCGTCCTCGAGCAACTCGGCATTGACGGTGATGGCCTTCGGACCCGTCCACGCACCGCCGCCAATGCCGAGCACGTGGGAAATCTGAAGCCTTAGAACTTGCGACCCGCCGGTATCGGCGCCCACCGCTACCGTGCCGGGGCCGCCTTTGTTGCGCTTGCTGAGGACGTTTCCCACCCGGGTGGCCAGCATGTCTTCGATATGGCATTCATTCTTGACCTGCTGGACGACCTCAGAACCGGGAGCGTAGGTTACCGGGGTTTCCAGAACAACGGTTTGCGTGGCCGCCATGGCGGTGACGCTGGACAGGGATAGGGCTGCGAAAAGGGGAAACTTCATGTTGAAATTGGTTAATCGACATTACGAGTTAGGTCGTTTCTGAGTATTCTGCTAGCGACGATAAGGCCAAAAACCCAGGTAGGCCGAGTTTGTTATCACCTTGAATGACTGATTTGTTAGCCGCAGGGAATGCCATATGCTTGCGTGTCGGAGCCGACGGCCATCAACCTGGCAGCGTCATCGAACAATTCCGCATTCCGTGTAGCGGCCGCCGGCTTGCGCTCTCTCGCCTTCAGCGATTGAGCCAATTGGAATGGATACGCATCAGTCTTCGGATTTCCGCTCGCTATCCTCGTGGGCTCTCTTCGCCTTTCGCCACTCAGCTTCGTCGAGTGGACAAAGACCAAACAAAGCTGCGCGACCGGAATACACTCCAACTGCCCCAACGATTAGACCGGTACCTGCTAGCACATAGGCGGCGCAGCCGTCAAAAATCGAACCCCGACAGCGAACAAGGCCAAACCGAACACGAATAATGTGTTGCGAAATAGGGGGATAAAATTTCCATCCTTAATAATGGATTTCATGGGAGCACCTTTCGTACAGCATCTTGTCCATTTTGGTACGGTTGGGTCTGCTTGATCTCCCCCGCTATTTCATTGATGGCGCAAATCCCTGGAACCGGTTCACAACCACACCGGCATCCAACACTCAGTGCCCCGTCCGTGAGCAGCTTCCCCGAATCAGGGCGAGCTGCCTGTCCGACAGCATTGGCGCCCAAAGCGGCCGCGTTTGTTACAGTTGCAATTTCGTCAGCAACTAGCTTAACTTGTGGCGGGCTACCCGGATTGACAGCAATAGCTGTCGCAACGTTACGTTACTTGTCCTGCCAAGTTGGGTCGATGTCCATCGGCAAGATCAGCCTCATCTGTGCGCCCTCATTATGGCAACCTCGAAACACACGTCCTCGAATGCCAGCGAGACATCACTATGAATCGTCATTTTTTGCGTTGAGAACGCCAAAAATATGGAGGTCGTCCAAGGCGTCAGACGCTGCGCCGGCAACTGTTCTATCCGCCGCCAGTCTCAAGAGAAGCTGCTCTGCCATTGCAACATCAACTGCGCGATTTCTTCGTACCAAATGCCCGATGCATGTTACAGCTAGATTTCGCAGCGAATCTGGGTGATCGAGGTCAAAAGCGACACCAGACAACCTCGTTAATGCCCACTCCCAATCAACCTCAAAATACGCGATGCTTAGGCACGCATCAGCGGTTGCTTCCGGAACGGAAGACTCAAGCATACGATCGATGTCGGCCTTTGGAATTTCCACAGGATCTCGGTATTGCATTGTCATTTCAGATTTCCCGTCCGATCTACATAGCCAGCCCTTACCAGAGCATTCTGCATGTCGGTAGTGAGATCGCTCCATGTTCGGACATGACCATGATAGACATCACCGAGAGTGCGATCGAACACCACAAAATCTCCGGTTTCAGGATCAACGCTGACACGCCGCGGCGATGTTTCCTTCACCTGGATTGAATTTCCCAGCGCGGCTTGTCCGTTGGTCGGTCCGCGGCTCTTGACAGAATTGTCGGTAGCGCCATGGTATGGAGCTGCCTCATAGGTTAGACCTTTGGGACTAATTGCCCCACCAAAACCGGACGCCGCCCCAATACCGATGTCCGCCAGGAGATTAGCCGTTTCCTGCTGGCCGAATACAGTGCTTCCAGCTAGCTTGGGGCAACACTGCGCATTTGGTTCAGGCTGCTATCGCCCAAACGTAGATCCGCGTATTCCAGCTTTTCCGCGTCCGTCCAGTTGACTGGGCCCTTGGCTTGCAACTCCGCGATGCGCTGCCCTTGCTCCTGTTGCTCCGCCCGCAACGATTGAGCGACGGCAAAGCATTCGGTGTGGCTAGAGCAATTTTCTACTTTAGCCCGATTCTTCTCCCACTCGGCCGCATACTCATCCTGCAACTGTTTCCTGCAGGCGTCGTCCTTACAGGCGGCTATGGCCTCCGCACGGTCCCGCTTCTGAATGTGGTTAAGGTAGTTATTCTCTGTCGCGACCTTACCTACGTAGGCGCCCGCTGCCGCATCGTAGACTGATCCGCCGACTGCTGCACCGGCTGCACCACCCACGATCGCGCCTGCCAACTGCACCAGAGCTTTACGATGCGATTCGCTCAGATCCTTCTGGTCGAGCAGCGACTTCCCGAAAGCCTCCATCGCAAGCGACGCCGCAGCGCCGCCTGCCGCCCCGGCCGCAAAGCCGCCACCCAGCGCCTCGGACATCAGGCCGCCAACCAACGCGTGCACCGCCGCCTTCGTCTCGGGCGACGCGCCCACCAGCACATCACCAACCTGTTGATAAGTAGCCCGCCTGCTGGGTGTTGGTGATGACCGGCGAGTTGTTCAGGATCGCGCCGCCCTTGTTGACGTCGAACTGGGTGTAGTGGTTGGTGGACACCCCCGCCCCGGACGGGCGCGTGATGTTGACCTGCGGCAGCCCATTCGGCGTGTTGATCACCGTGGGACGATTGGCGCCGGCATTCGGGTCGGCCACGATCTGGGCGCCGGCCACCATCGGCAGCCCCATGCAGGCCCAGACGGCCAGCTGGACCGCCGGCACCCCGAGCCATGCCACCCCGGGCGGCGCATGCCGCGCGCTGCCGCGCCGACCGCGCGGCTTGCCGCCTGCATGGCCCGAAGCCGTCTCCGCCACGGCCATCACCATGGCGCGTGTCCGGTTGAAAACAATGCGATAACAATGCCGATTCATCGTGACCCGTGGCTCCGGCATGGACGCGGCTTCCTGCGCCTATGCCCTGCGAACCCCGGGCCTTCGTGACCCGAAAATCTGCCTACCGCATGCGACGCCGCTTGTAACCGGATGTAAGAATCCAAAAACGGCCCGCAGGGTAAACCATGAGTGGAAGTGATGAATACCCCCCTTCCTGCCTACGGACTTTGAATTTCCGATCACATATCGGTTACGCCCGCAATCCCGCCGCCCGGAATGCCGCGCCGGTCAAGGGAGAAAGGGAAACCACCCCGCAGAATCGCCAGAATCGAATCTCTGAAGTGCCTGATATAAGACTTTTTTAATTCTGATTTCGGTGACGTGCCGAGACAACGGAGTGCAACGATCTTGCGACAGGCGTACCCGTTTCTGCGGACGCGGAAACGCTGTATCCCAGTGGGGGGTGGGTGAGGCAGGCGTGAGGCCAGGCTGGCTGGGCCGGCCTGCGTCGGCCGTCCCGCTCCCATTCGTCCGCCTGGCCGGCAGGGACGAATGGAGCGCGGGAGGGAGGGGGCTGGTGCTTCAGGCTTATTCGGGCTGGATATTGGCGGCCTTGATGATGCGGCCCCACTTGTCCGATTCCTGGGTCTGGAACTTGGCCAGCTCGGCCGGCGTGCTGGTAAATACTTCGGTGCCGGTCGACTTGTAGAAGTTCGATGCCGTATCGCTCTTCGCGGCCTTGACCAGCATCTGGTTCAGCTTCGTGACCACTGCGGGCGGCGTGCCGGCCGGGGCATAGGCAGCGAACCAGTAGCTCATTTCGTAGCCCTTCACGCCGGCTTCGTCGATGGTGGGCACGTCCGGCGCCAGCGGCGAGCGGGCCTTGCCCGACACGCCCAGCGCGCGCAGCTTGCCCGTCTTGACCTGCGGCAGGCCGGTGGCGGTGTCCGTGATCATCATCTGGATCTGGTTGCCAAGCAGGTCGGTGATGGCCAGCGGATTGCTCTTGTACGGTACGTGCAGCAACTGGACATGGGCCATCTGCTGGAACAGCTCCCCGGCGATGCGCGACGACGAACTGCCGCTGCCGAAGCTCAGCTTGCCCGGTTCCTTCCTGGCCAGCGCGATGAACTCGCCGACCGTCTTGGCCGGCACCTGCGGGTTCACAACCATGATCTGGCCGCCGCGGCCCAGCGCCGACAGCGGCGCATAGTCCTTCACCGGGTCATAGGGCAGCTTCTTGAACAGATGCTCGTTGGCGGCGTGGGTCGTGTTGGTGGTGATCAGCACCGTGTAGCCGTCCGGCGCGGCCTTGGCCACGTCGGAGGCGGCAATGAAACCGTTCGCGCCGGGCTTGTTGTCCACCACGACGGTGGCCTTGCTGTCCACCGTCATGGCCTGTCCGATGGCCCGCGCAAGCTGGTCGGTGGCGCTGCCGGCCGCAAACGGCACGACAAAGCGGATCGGCTTGTCCGGGAACTCCGCCCATGCGCTGCCAGCGGGCAAGGCCAGGCACGCGAACGTGGCGATAGCGGCGGCAAGGGCCTGCGGCCTGCGAATTCCGTACATCTGTGTCTCCTCGAATCGTTTTGACATATGGGACGGCTCGGCACTCATGCGGCGCCGCCGGCGAGCCGCGGCGGCAAGGGGATCGGCAAACCCAGCAGCAGAAAGGCCAGCGCCTTGCCGTGGGTATCGAGATTCAGTGCATCGTTGACGCCGCCGTCCAGCACGCCGTCTATCACGAAGTTCATGGCCTGGATGGACGGCACGACGTGCCGCTTCACGGCCCGGGGCTGGCGCGCGGCGAACAGCGCGCGCACGGCGTCTTCGGTGACATGGGCCACCAGGTGGTCGAAATCGCGCGCGTCGTAGGCAATCACGCTGATGTTGGAACGGTCGCCCTTGTCGCCGGTACGGCCATGGGCGAACTGGTAGAGCGGCGCTTGCTGGGTTGCGGTCATGGCGGGCTCCGGTCAGGCAGTCACGAACGAATGGGACGCGGCCACTGCCTGGCGCGGCACCAGACACGACGTGGCGTTCAGCCGCGTGCGCAGCGCGGTGCGCACGCCGCCACCGCCGGCCGGGCCGCAGGTATAGAGCGCGTTCACCTCGCGCAGCAGCGCCTGCGCCACGGCCTTGTCCTCGTGCGCCAGCGCAGCGCGCATGCGCACGTCGCGGGCTTCGGCCTCGCCGGGCTGCGGCGCGGCCAGCATGGTGCCGGCATCGTCGCCGAACACGCTCAGCACGCCGATCAGGTCGAAGCGGATCGGCACATCGAACCCCAGCCCCAGCATGCGCTTGCGAACGATGTCGGCGGCCAGGCGCGCCCGGGCGGCGGCATTGGGGCCGGCGTAGGAAATCTCGCCCTCGGCAAACCAGCCGCCCAGGTGAAACAGGTTGGCCTTCAGTTCCGCCGGCCGCGCATGGCCGCGGATATTGCGCACGGCCACGCGATCGGGGCCGATCTGCTCGACGGTGACCTGGCCGATATCGGCCACCACGTCGGGCGTCAGGTAGGCGCACGGGTCGTGCACTTCGTACAGCAGTTGTTCCTTGACCGTGCGCAGGTCCACGCAGCCGCCCGTGTTGGCCGCCTTGAAGATCTCGATGCCGCCGTCGGCGTCGAGCCGGGCAATCGGGAAGCCCACGTCGTGGACGTCGGGCACATCCTTCATGCCGGGGTCGGCAAAGTAGCCGCCGCTGACCTGCGCGCCGCATTCCAGCAGATGGCCGGCCATGGTGGCGGCGGCCAGGCGGGTCCAGTCGTCCCAGGCCCAGCCGAAATGGGCCATTGCCGGGCCCACGGCCAATGCGGGGTCGGCCACGCGGCCGCATACCACCACCTGCGCGCCGTCGCGCAGCGCGTCGGCAATGCCCTGGGCGCCGATATAGGCGTTGGCGCAGACAAAGCGCGCTTCGGGAAACGCGTCGCCGACGATGCCGCGCAGCATGGCGCGGCCGGCGTCATGCGACAGGTCGTCGCCCTCCACCACCGCCACGCGCGGCGTGGCCACGCCCAGTGCGGCAGCCAGCGCCAGGATGCGGCGGGCGGCGGCACGCGGATTGGCGGCGCCGAAATTGCCGATGATCGGGATGCGGTTGGCCAGGCAAAGGCCCAGCACGGGCGTCAGCAGGTGGTCCAGCAGCGGCTCGTAGCCGTGCTCGGGGTTATCGCGGCGCGCCAGTTGCGCCAACGCCAGCGTGCGCTCGGCCAGCGTTTCGAAAATCAGCGCCGCCGGACCGCCGGCGGCAATCAGCGTACGCACCACCGGCAGGGCGGCGTCGGTACGGTCGCCGGAGAATCCGGCCCCGGACCCGATCAGCAGGGGAGCAGTCATGGGCGTTGGCAACGTCTGGAGGAATGACTCTTCGGCAATGGGTGCTGGTCAGACTGACCACGGTGGCCGGTTGGCAGCGGTCTCATTCTAGGGCCGGGTTCTGCCACGCGAAAACGGATTATTTGGATTAATCTATCGACTTCCTGGATGAATCTGCCACACTATCCCGCCATGCTGTCGAATCTCTCGGTCAAGCACCTGCGTGCCTTCGTGGCGCTGGCCACGCATCGAAATTTCACCCGGGCGGCACAGGCCTGCCACCTGTCGCAATCGGCCTTCAGCACGCTGATCCAGACGCTGGAAGACCAGGCCGGCAGCCGGCTGTTCGAGCGCACCACGCGCCACGTGGACCTCAGTGCCGACGGCAAGCGGTTCGAGGAGGTGGCGCGCCGCCTGCTGGCCGATTTCGAGAGCGCGTTCGAAGACCTGCGCGACCACGCGGAACGCCGCAAGGGGCGCGTGGCCATTGCCGCGCTGCCTTCGCTGGCGGGCGGTGACCTGCCGCCGCTGCTGGCGGACTTTCATCGGCGCTATCCGGGCATCTCGCTGGAACTGTACGACCAGCTGGCCGACGGCTGCATCGACATGGTCCGGCGCGGGCAGGCCGACTTCGCGCTGGCGCCCGCCCCGGCGCAGGACGCCGACCTGCGTGTGGAATCGCTGGTCCACGACAGCTTCCACCTGGTGTGCCCCGCCGACCATCCGCTGGCCACCAGGCGGCGCATCGCCCCCCAGGCGCTGGCCGGACTGCCGTTCATCCAGCTGTCGCGGACCAGCAGCGTGCGGCAGCACCTGGACGCCGCCATGCATCCGCTGAAGCTGCACGGCGTGATGGAGGTAGAACACCTGGCCACGGTGGCCGCGCTGGTCGAGGCGGGCCTGGGCGTATCGGTGGTGCCAGCGCTGGCGCTGTTCCAGTTCCGGCGCGAGGGGCTGGCCATCCGGCCGATGCAGATGCCCGCGCTGGTGCGCGAGATCTGCCTGGTGCGGCTCAGGGAGCGAAGCGATTCGGCCGCCTCGGCGGCCATGATCGATTGCCTGCGCGCGCACTATGGCGCGGGCAAGCCGGTCTGAATCGTCCGGGAGACCGGCAGGTTGACGCAGTCAGAAATGACCGAGGTAGCCGCCATCGACGGCCAGCACCTGGCCGGTGACGTACGACGCCGCAGGCGAGGCCAGGAAGACCACGGCGCCCGCCACCTCGGCAGGCTGGCCCCAGCGGCCCAGCGACGTGCGATTGCGCAGCCATTCCGCCACGGTTTCATCGTCCACCATGGCCTGGTTCGGCTCGGTGGCAAAGTAGCCGGGGGCCACGGCGTTGACGGTGATGCCGTGCCGCCCCAGGTCTGCGGCCATCGCACGCGTGAGCGCGTCGAGGCCGCCCTTGGTGGCGGGGTACAGCACGTCGTTGGCGCGCGCCACCTGCCCGGCAATCGACGTCACGTTGACGATGCGGCCGTACTGCCCCTGCTGCATCAGCCGTGCGGCGTGCCGGCACAGCGCGTAGGGCGCTACGAGGTTGGTATCGAGCATCGCCCGCAGGTCGTCGGCATCCAGGTGCGCCATGCTGTTGCGATTGCGCGCGCCGGCATTGTTGACCAGAATGTCGAGCCGGCCATGCCGGGACGCGATGTCTTCGAAGGCCCGCGCAACGGCGGCGGCGTCGGTGATGTCCAGCACGAGCGCTTCGGCCGTGGCGCCCTGTGCCTGCAGTTGCGACACGGCATCGGCCACGCGCTGCGCGTTGCGCGCGCAGACCAGCACATGCGCGCCGGCATCGGCCAGCGCACCGGCCATCGCCAGGCCAAGGCCCTGCGCGCCGCCCGTGACCAGGGCCACGCGTCCGGCCAGCGAGAAAGGATGAGCTGCGGTAGAAGTCGCCATGGCGGCAACTATACCGCAGCCCCCGGTCGCATTGGCGGCCTGCGGGGCAGGTGAAAGCCGGTCAGCGGATCAGCTTGCCGGTCGACGAAACGATCGACATTTCCACGAACGACGACCCCGTATGGCGCGCGGGGCTGTAGCTGATCAGGATGCCGCCCAGGTCGTAATCGCGCAGGCCTTCCAGCGCGGCAACCAGCTTTTCGCGCGTGGGCTCGGGGCCGGCACGGCGCAGCCCTTCCACCAGCACCTTGGCCGACATGAAGCCCTCCATGCCCGCGTTGCTGGGCTCCAGCTTCTGGGCCTTGGCCAGGCCGCGATATTCGCTGGCAATGCTCATCTGGCTCGAATTCATGCCCGGCACCACCTGGGTGATGATCAGGCCCTTGCCATCGTCGCCCAGCTCCTTAATGAACGAATCGGCCGCGTTGTTGGACAGCGTGACGAACTGCGCCTGGCTGCCGGCCTTCTTCATCTCGCGGATGATCCGCGCGGCCTCCGAGCCGGAGCCGATCACCATCACGGCCTGCGGGTTGGCCTTGTTGACGCTGGCCACGCCCTGGCTGATGTCGCCCATCGGACGGTTGAACGAGGCCGCGCCCGCCGGCTGCACGCCACGCGCCTGCAACGCCGTGTTGAAGCCTTCGAAGACGTCCTGCCCGAAGCCGTCGTTGGCGTAGAAAATGGCGATGCGGCTCATGCCGGACGTTGCCAGGTGGTTGATGGCGCGGGCCACTTCGTCCTGGTACTTGGCGCGGACGTTGAACACGTAGCGGTTCACCGGCCGGTGCAGCGTGATGGCCCCCGTCAGCGGCGCGATCAGCGGCACCTTCTCGGCCCCGATGATCGGCAGGATGCTCTCGTTCTGCGGCGTGCCGCGCACCATGAACAGCGCGAACACCTTGTCCTCGCCGATCAGCTTGCGTACGTTGTCGGGCGTGCGCTTGGCGTCGAATCCATCGTCGTAGGTCAGCAGTTCGATGCGCCGGCCGGCCACGCCGCCATTGGCGTTGACGTGGTTCAGGTACACCTGGGCACCCGCGATCTGTTCCTTGACCGACCCGGCCACGGGTCCGCTGACACCGGCCGACTGGCCGATCCGGATGGCTGACTTGGTGATGCCGGGTTCCGCATGCGCCGCCATGGACGTGACAAACCCGAGCGTGACGGCAAGCATGCCGCACGCGATGTATCGTGCGTTCCTCATTGTTGACCCCTCCTGAAGCTGCTGGCTTGAATAGTTTTGTGCCGCTGCCCGCCGCGCGGCCGGACGCATCGTCACGATGCACCACATGGCGGCATGGCGCAAAGTACCTCATCAGAGGTAATTGTTCAAACGCAGGGACAATCGAGGGCGGGGAACTGTTGCTGCGGCATCACACCAGGGCCTGATTGGTCCGGTGGCGGTCCGGTGTGGCCGCAGCGTGGCGCATGGGGGAACATGCGCCGGGGCGCGCCACGTGGGGCGCGGGAGAAAAGCGGGATGGCAGCCCGGCACGGCGCGGACGGGACTGCCGGCGCACGGATCAGGGAAAGGCCGGCACCGCGGGATCGAGCCCCGCGAAACGGGCTTCGGGATGGGCCCGCTGCAGCAGCGTCTCGACTTCTTCCACGCGGCCGCGCGGCACGTCCACCATCAGCAGCAGCTTTCCGGCCTCGATGTCCTTCTCGAAGCCCCGCAGGCGGCTGTTGGGCGCCGAACTGCCGATCATGCTGGCGGCCCAGGCACCGAACACCGCGCCCAGCACGGCGAGCACACCGACCAGGCCCCATTGCGGCGTATCGCTGACGATCGGGAACATGGCCACCACGACCCCGGCCACGATGCCGACGCCGCCGCCCACCATCAGGCCCATTTCCGCCGCGTGCACGATGTCCGAGGTCTGGAACAGGTTCGCTTCGTGCAGGCCGGTCATGTCAGCGCCATCGCGGCCGACGAAGTGGATGTGACTGTTCTCGATACGGGCCAGCAGCAGGTCGTCCATGGTACGGCGGGCGCTTGCCAGGTCCGGCAACAACCAGAAGATCCGTTTGCGCATGACTTGCCTCCTCTGTCAGGCCGCCCCGGTATTCGGGTCATCCGTCCGGGACGGTTTCGTTCGTTCTACTCTCTCCGCAGGGACTGCGCAAGGTACCGAACGGCTGACTTCCGGACGAGGTGCGCCGGAAGGATTCGGGGCGTCACCTCGCGCTGCATCATGCGGTCAGAATGTGATCGGCAGGCGCACCGTCACAGTGAGGTCGGGGGTGTCGCGGGTCAGGCCCGCACCCACCGAGAGGTTCAGCGTGTAGCGGTTGTTGAAGCGATAGGAGTAGCCCACCAGCAGCGTGCCCTGCGTAATCCGCACCGAACCCGGAACGGTCTGTCCGTTCTGCTTGGTCGGCCAGATGATGCTCTGGTCGTAACCGATCGAGAACGAAGCGTGCTCGTTCAGCGACAGCCCCATGCCGAAGTTGAACTGGAAGATGTCGCCCGGCGCGATCTTGCCGAGGTTCTCGGTCTGGCCATTGAGCACCGTGCGGCTGACATTGTCGCGCGCGAAGTTGTGCAGGTAGCTGAAGGTGCCGAAGAACACCGCGGGGTCGGTCGGCAGCAGCCAGGTCACGCCCGGCTGGATCGCCTGGAAGCCCGTGCCGGTCGGCATGCCCAGCGGCAGCCCGGTACCCGTGGTGTTGCTCACGCAGCGGGTCACGCAGTCGGTCACCACCTCGAACGGATCGCGGCCCGTGTTCGACTTGTAGCGCAGCCAGCCGATGAAGAACGGCATCTTCTCGTTGCCGTAGTTGAGCTGGTAGCGCAGCGTCGCTTCCACGTCGCCCAGCCCGCTGCCGCTGGAATTGAACACGTTGTCCACGGCGGTGCCGGTGAACACCTCGCGGCTGACGGTGTCGCTGCTCGAATGCACGTACGGAATCTTGGCTTCGATTTCAAGCCGCTTGGTGATGCCGTAGCGGAAGGCCAGCGCGCCGACGTAGGTGGACGTCTTGACCTGGCGCACGTCCACCAGGCCGATCAGGATGGCGGGGATCACCGTGTAGCCAACCAGCGCCACGCGGTCGCTGGACGAATAGCCGTACTGCAGGCTGGGTTCGACGATGATCTTGCCGGCGGGCGTCAGCACGCCAGGCTGGTCGAAGATCGGCGCGATCTCCGGCGGACGCGTGTCGCGCTCCGGCGGCTTGCCCACGGGCTCCTCGACCCCCGCGGCCGATTCGCCAGGCTGCGCGGCCTGGCCCTGCGGCGGCGCGTCGGGCGGCGCCGCTTCCGGGGCCTGCTGGGCCTGCATGCCCTGCTGCGCCGTGTTGTTGATCTGCGTGGCGCTGGATGCGGCGCCTGCGGCGGCGGCGTTGGTCGCCATGTTGCCGCCGGTCACGCCGGTCCCCTGCCCGCCGCGCTTGCGCTGCAGCGTCTCGCTGTCGACGGTGCTGCGCAGTTCGCGGATCGTGGCCTGCTGCTCGGCCAGCGCCCGCTTCATTTCCTCCAGCTGCCTGGCCTGGTCCGCCAGTTCCTTTTGCAGGGATTCGAGCCTGGCGGCGGCGGGCGGCCCCGCATCGGGCGGCGTCTGGGCCTGGGCCATGCCACCCAACAGCAGCATCGAGCATCCGGCATAGCCGATGCCCTGCAGTGAACGCTTCTTCATGACGTCTTCCTCCCCCGGGACGGCGGGCATACAGCAGGGCCCGCACCTGTTCGTTCATCACTACACGCGACTACCTCATTGCGGCTGACCTTTGAAGAACGCTGTTCAACGCGGTGTTGGCCATTTGTGTACGGAATGCGGCCAGGGTATTCACGCTTGCGTTGAGCGTCATCAGGCTCTGGATATTCTGGTTGTTGAGATTATTCTGAATCACAGTACCGGGCATGTTCGATACCGCACCGAGGTTGGCCGTGTTGCCGGCTCCGTTCTGAATCACCGTCAGCAGCCCGTTGGTAACGACCGTGCCCGCTGCGTTGGCCACGGCCTGCTGCGCCACGCCAGCCGCCCCCGACGCCATGCCGGAGGCGCCGGTAGCCGCTGCGCTGGCCGTGCTGCTGGCCGCGCCTGCCGCGCCCTGTGCGTTGGCTGCCGCGCCCTGGGCGCCGGCCACCGCGGGCTGACCGGCTTGTCCGGCGGCGGCGGCCGCCGCCTGCGCAGCGGCCACGGCTGCGCTGGCGGCACTGTTGGCCGCCGTCACCGCCACGGTCACCTGCCCCAGCGCCTGGGCCAGTTGGCCGGCCTGCGCGGCGGTGATGCTGCTGACATCGGGAATGGTGATGCTGGTGGACACCGCGAGCGCGCCGTTGACGAACACCGCGCGGTCGATGCCAAAGCCCACCTGCAGGCCCCCGGCATCGAAACCGCCGCGGGATTCTTCAAGCCGCGCCTGCGCGACCGGCTTCCACTTGGCCATCTGCTTGCGCGCATCGGCCACCGGCGCACCGGGATCCCGCCCGGCCAGTGTCATGGCCACCGCGAGCGGATCCTCAGGGGGGTGATGCCGGGCCACGCTGGCCTTGTCTACCGGAACCACTCGCGCAGGCGCTTCGGCGACCGCTGCGGCTACTACAGGTTCTGAAACAGGTTCGGAAACGGATGCTGCCCTGGCGGCGACGCCGTTTGCGACAGTCGGCACGCCGGGTAATCCGGCCACCACGGAAGGCGGATCGGCCGCGCGCTCCGACAGCGCCGCCAGTTCGGTGGCGGCCGGCAGCGCGGTCATGTCGATCGCGGTCGGAATCGCCACGGCGGCGCTTTCCGCGACTTCGGTGTTTTCCGTGGCCAGTGCGTCGGCGCTGGCATGCGCATTGCCAGCGCAGGCCAGGCCCGCGCCAAGCAGCACGGCAGCGGTGGCTTGACCGGCTGTGCGTCTGGGCGCGCTGGAATTGCTTGTCTGGGCCATGATGTTCCTCAACTCAGAAATCAGAGGCGCCATGCTTGGGCATGACGGTGAAGAACAGATTGTCTCGGGGTACTCCCATCCAGTAAGGGCCGCTCGGCGCGACGCGCCAGTCGGCAGCCACGTTGAATCGCGCCTGCTCGGTGCGGTTGTGGATCACGAACAGCAGGCTGCTGTCCCAGATCTGTTCGAAGTGCGCGCGCTCCAGCGCGCGCGTGCCGCGCGCCGGGTCGCCGATCAGCACACGGTCGCCCTTGACGCCCTTCACGACGACGAAGTGGTGATAGCCGTTTTCGACGATCAGCACGATGGCCGGAATCTGCGCCTCCTCCAGTTTCGACAGGGGCAGTTCGTAGCCGTCGGCCTGGAAGCCGCGCGACTCCAGGAAGCGCTTCATGTCGAGCAGCGAAAAGCCCTCGGCGCGAATCTTGGCCTGGTCGCCGTTGACGTACATGTTGGCGAAGACCGTCTGCTCCGACGTCGGGACGTTGTACTGGTACGTCAGCAGCGTGGCCACTGCGGCCGAGCCGCAGCTGAAGTCGTACTGCTGGCGGATCGTGGTCCGGAAACGCGCCTCGCGCAGGCTGGTGACCGGCACGTAGTACGAGTTGCCCTGGTCGCCCGGTACGCGGATCGTGTCGGCGTGGGCGGCCGCAACGCCGCCCAGCACCGCCATCGCGCAAGCGGCCTTACACAGCAGGCTGCGCATGATCATTTGAACTGGACGTTAAGAATGGTCGCGTTCTGGATCAGTACGTTGTTGCCCGTGTTCTGGATCACGGTCGGCAAGCCCGCAGCGTTCGAGAACGATCCTTCCGACACGATATTGCTGCCGGAGAATGTGTTGATGGCCGCGTTGTCGCCAACCGTGCCATGCAGGCGCATGTCGTTGACCACCACTTCGGCGCCACCGCGCACATCGTCGAGTTTCTCGGTCGCCACGGCGGCTGCGGCCGTGCCGAATATGTTCAGTTTCGGACCTGTGGCCGGCGCTGCCGCCGACACACTGGCCACCGCGCCGGCCACTGCCGTGGCTGCGCCCGTGTCACTGCTTGCGACCGCTACGGCCGTGGCGGAAGCCTCGGCGCTGGGCGGCCCTGCATTGGCCTGCATGAATGGCCAGGCCAGTAAGGCTGTCGACAGTGTCACGACAGCTGGGCGATGCGATCGCATGGTGCGTCTCCCCTCGTGCTCCGGGACATGGCCTCCATCCGGGCCATGACTTCGGACCTGCAGGCTTTCGACATGACAGCGCAAACGCAAGCGGCGCGCCGCGCTGTCCTGTCATTCAATCCTGGCGGGCCGTGCCGCTCCGTGCGGAGCGGCACAGACCACGCTTCAGGACGGCTTACTTCCCAACTTGCATGTTGGCCTGCACATTGACGCTTTGTTGCACCAGCGATGCCATGCCGCTGTTCTGGTTGGCGATCATGATGCCCGCGGCCGACTGACCGACACTGGTCATGGCGTTGGACATGTTGAACGTGCCGGCGTCGACATAGTTGGTACCGCCAGCGCCGCCAGCGCCACCGACCGCACCGTTGCCGGTACCGCCCGTGCCGCCCTGGCCAACACCGCCGGCACCACCCACGCCGCCAGCGCCCGAGGTCGCGCCCACGGCACCGTTGCCGGCCGTGGCGCTGCCATTCGACGCGGAGGTCGATGCACCACCGTTGGTGGCACTGCCGCCCGCGCCGCCATTGCCGGCTACGCTGGTTTGCGCACCGCCGTTGCCGCCGGTACCCGAGCCAGCACCGCCAGTGGAGGCACCTGCCGTGGCCGTGCCCGCACCGCCGGCGCCGCCCGTGCCAGTCCCTGCACCGGCGCTGGCCGTTGCCGCTGCGGCGCCGCCTGCTGCGCCTGCACCGCCCGTGGCCGTGCCCGTTGCGCCAGTGCCAGTGCCGGTGCCCGAGCCGGAGCCCGTACCGGTGCCGGAACCTGCGCCACCAGCGCCGGCCGTTGCCGTGCCGGTGCCCGCATTGCCTGCGCCGCGGTCATTCGACTGGTTCGATGAGCCGCTGCTGCCGCCAGCGCCCAGGCCGCCGCCCAGGCCTGCGCCCAGACCACCACCGAGGCCGGAGCCGCCGCTGGCACGGCCGGAGCCGCCATCGCCGCCGGAGCCACCTCGCGACCCGGAGCCTGCGCTGCCGCCGGCGCCCAGGGCAGAACCGCCACGGCCGCCAGCGCCGAGGCTGGCCGACAGCGCATCGCCGCCATAACCACGGCCACCGCTGCCGTCGCCACCATAGCCGGAAGCCGCGCCGCCGTAGCCGCCAGTGCCGGCCGTCGAGCTGCCATTGCTTGCGGCACCTGCGGATGCGCTGCCGTTATTGGCTGCACCGCCGCTGCCGCCAGCGCCGCCGTTGCCGCTCGCACCGCCATTGCCGCCATTGCCGCCCGAGCCGCCTTGGCCCGTGCCGCCCGTGCCATTGCCGCCTGCGCCGCCGGTCGCACCGTTGGCGTTGCCGTGGTTCGTGGCGTAGTTGCCAATGTTGGAGATGGCATTGCCTGACACTGCACCGCTCAGCTTGCTGATGGCCAGGGCCCGGCTGCTGTTGAACGAATTGGTGAAGGTGGCGGTAGCGGTACTGCCGTTGGCAGCCGCCGCGTTACCGTAGCCGCTCATGTCCTGGTCGGTACGATTCCGCGAGTTCGTGGCGGTCGACGTCCTGGTGGACGTCCGGTTCGACGTCAGCGTTGCCGTCCTTGTGCTGGTGCTGGTGCTACGGTCGGAGTTGTCCTGAGTCGCAGTGGAATTCTCGTTGGCGGCATTTCCCGGCCCCGACTGCGTCGAGGTTGCGGTGGCGTTCTGTTCGTTTCCGCCTCCGGTGGTGTTGTTGTTCGTCGGATTCGCCCATGCAGTGCCTGCAAAAACCAGGGTAATCGCCGACGCGAGTAAAGTCTTTTTCATACGAAGCTCCCAGGAAGTTTGTACTGCGGCTCAGCCTCCGGCCGGCGCTCTCGAGAACATCGGCTGGAGGTTCAGGTCCGGCACGGTTGCCAGACCAGCCTCCCCTTGCGCATATTCAGTGCCAGCCCGCACGCACACGGCGGAATTCCGTTGAAATACAATGGCTGCCGGGCTCGCGGGAGGGAACTTTCCGGATGGATTTGCGCCCATCGGCCCGCGCGGGTCTGTGCTTGGCAGTAGACATGTCACAGGGCTGTGACACAGGTTCCGGCCGGTTGTCGGCCAACAGCCAACACTTCGCCAAAAAGCCGCCTGCATTCAATGAGTTAGCACGCACCTCCCCGCAAACCCGCATGGCCGAGCGGCGTAACGGCCATGAAACAGAAGCCCGGCAATGAATGTGTATGCCGCTTTCCGGGCTGCGGTCTTCCGGAAGTCGTCCATGCGTGGCGCATGGATGAGGATGCCGTCGCGCGTCCGCCCGGACACGGCGTGAATCGCGGGGATCAGGCAGCGTTTCTTGCGGAAGCTGGATGCTCGGTCGAACGGCGCCGTTAAATGTGTCGTAACACAGTGGCCGGGGCGCCGCAGCGGTGTTTCATGCTAGGCTCTATGTCTGATTTACAGTACATTAGTCGCGTCAACACTTGTTAGCGCATTCGCCAGGGCAAACCATGAGTGAAGCCGTCGTCCCCCTGTATCACCAGATTTACGTGGTGCTCCGCCAGCAGATCGTGGAAGGCCGTTTCGGCCAGGGTCCGCTGCCTGGCGAGATCGATCTTGCCAAGCAGTTCCATGCGTCGCGCGTGACGATGCGTCGCGTGTTCGACCGCCTGGTGCAGGAAGGCCTGGTCCGCCGGCATCGCGGCCTGGGCACCTTCGTGAACCCGCACCCGGTCAAGCCGCAGGCCGCCGAGGAACGTGTCACCAGCCTGCTCGGCACCATCATCGACATGGGCGAGAAAACGGCGGTCAAGGTCATCTCGATCGACGAAGTGCATGCCACGCCCGAAGTGGCCGAGGCACTGCAGATCCAGGTGGGCGACCCCGTCATCAAGATCGTGCGCGTGCGCCACTACAAGAGCCGGCCGCTGTCGCACATCACCACGTACCTGCCTGCCGACCTGGGCCGCCCGCTGGCACGCAAGGACCTGGAGTCCACGCCGATGCTGCGCCTGCTGGAAGCGGCCGGTGTCGAACTGGGCCGCGCGTCGCAGGTGCTGACCGCGCGCCTTGCCGATGTGGTCGTGGCACCGCTGCTCGACGTCCCCGTGGGCGGCGCGCTGCTGGCGGTGCGCCGCGTGGTGCTGGACAAGGCTGGCCGGCCGGTGCAGCTGCTGATGGGCCAGTACCGTCCTGACCGCTATGAGTACCGCATGGAACTGTCCCCCATGGGTGGCGGCGACAGCGCGAACGTGTGGGTGGAAAACGAAACCCGCACCGGCCTGCGCGACTGACTCGCGGCGCAGGGATTTCCCTGCGCCCGAAGCCTTTTCCGGGCCAGGCATTTCGGGCCATACTGCGCACTCCAGATCACACTGAGAGGAGCCTTTGTCATGCCAGTCGTTCGCCCGGGCGCGCATTATCCGGCCCGCACCTCCACCCGACCAGGCCGCCGCCGCGCGCTCGCCGTACTGGCCCTGGCATCGATGCTGGCCGTGCCAGCAGCCCATGCGGCCATTGCCGGCGGCAAGCCGATCCGCATTCTGGTGGGCGCGCCGGCCGGCGGCACCACCGACACGCTGGCCCGCACCATCGCCCAGGAACTCTCGCAGACGCTTGACCAGCCCGTGGTGGTCGAGAACCGTCCCGGCGCCGGCGGCAACATCGCGGCCGACCTGGTGGCCAAGAGCCCGGCCGACGGCACCACGCTGCTCATGAGTTTCACCAGCCATACGATCAACGCCACGCTGTACAAGAAGCTGCCGTTCGATCCGATCGCCGATTTCACGCCGATCACGCTGGTGGCCAATGTGCCCAGCGTGCTGGTGGCCACGCCGAAGCTGCCCGCCAACAACATTCCCGAGCTGATCAGGCTGGCACGCGCAGAACCCGGCAAGCTCAATTTCGGCATCGGGTCGGTGGGCTCGTCGGTGCATCTGGCCGGCGACATGTTCAAGATGATGACGGGCACGTACATCGTCAATATTCCGTACAAGGGCACCACCCCTGCCATCACCGATCTGCTAGCCGGCCAGGTGGACCTGATGTTCGCCAGCACCATCAACGTGGCGCAGCATGTGAAGGCCGGCAAGCTCAAGGTGCTGGGCGTGACCAGCCCCGCGCCGTTACCGCAGTTTCCCGGCGTGCAGCCGATCGGCGCGACCATGAAGGGTTTCGAATCAAGCGCCTGGTTCGGACTGTTCGGTCCGGCCAACCTGCCGCCCGAGATCACGCAGACGCTCTATCAGGCGGCACGCCACGGCCTGGAACAACCGGCCGTGAGAAAGCGCCTGGAAAACGACGGTGCCCAGCCCAGCGCCATGCCGCCCGCCGAATTCGCGAACTTCGTGAAACAGGACGTCAAACGCTGGGCCACGGTGGTGAAGTACTCCGGAGCCCAGCCGGAATGACCCTGTCCAGCGGCAACGCCGTCGACCCCCTGCAGTTGCCGGCCACGCTCGCGCAAAAACTCGTTGCGCGCGCGGCCGGCGCGGCCCATGTCACACCGGGCAGCATCGTGATGTGCAAGGTCGACCTGGCGATGTCGCACGACTCCAGCGGGCCGCGCCGCGTGGCGCCGCTGTTGCGGGAACTGGGCGCCCCGGTGTGGGATCCGTCGCGCTATGTCGTGGTCACCGACCACTACATACCCGCGGCGGACCCCGATGCCGAGGCCATCGTTCGTTTCACGCGCGACTGGGTGCGCGAGGCGGGCATCCCCAATCTCATCGACAGCCAGGGCATCTGCCATCTGGTGCTGCCCGAGCGAGGCTTCCTGCTGCCGGGCCGCTTTATCGTCGGCGGCGACAGCCACAGCCCCACCGGCGGCGCCTTTGGTGCGTACATGTTCGGCGTGGGCGCCACGGAAATGGCGGGCGTACTGGCCACGGGCGAAATCTGGCTGCGCGTGCCGCAGACCATCCGTCTGGACTGGCAAGGCAAGCTGGCCGATGGCGTCTGCGCCAAGGACATCATGCTGTTCCTGTGCGCCACGATGGGCCTGGCCGGCGGCCGCTACGAGGCCATCGAATTCACCGGCACGGCAATTACTGCCCTGCCGATGCAGGAGCGCATGACGCTCACCAACATGTGCGCCGAGCTGGGTGCGCAGACGGGATTGATCGCGCCCGATCCCACGACCATGGCGTGGCTGGCGGGAGCGGGTGTCGACGCAGCCACGCTGGCGGGCATCGACCCCCGCCAGTGGCGCAGCGATGCCGATGCGCCGATGCTGCTGACGCAGCGTTACGACGCCACGACGCTCGCGCCCTACGTAGCGGCGCCGCACAGCCCGGCCAATGGCGCGCCCGTGACGCAGGCTGCAGGCCAGGCGATCGACATCGCCTATATCGGCGCGTGTACCGGCGCCAAGCTCGAAGACCTGCGCATGGCGGCACGGGTGCTGCGCGGCCGCAAGGTGGCCGCCGGCATGTCGCTGCGCGTGGCGCCGGCATCGGCGCGCGACCAGCAACTGGCCCAGCACGAAGGCACGCTCGGCGTGCTGCTGGATGCTGGCGCGGAACTGCTGCCGAACGCCTGCAACGCCTGCGCCGGTTACGGTGCCAGCCGCTTCCCGGCCGGTAGCCGGGCGATAGCCTCGACTGCACGCAATTTCGCCGGACGCATGGGCGACGCCGGCAGCGCGGTCTGGCTGGCATCGCCGATGACCGTCGCCGCCACCGCCGTCACGGGCAAGGTCACCGACCCCCGAACGCTGCTCGCATGACCGTTGCCCCCGATTTCTCCCATCCGCCCGCAGGACGCATCTGGCGCTTCGGCGACGATGTGGATACCGACGCCATGGCGCCGGGTCTGTACATGAAGTCCGGCCTCGACGAACTGGCGCGCCATTGCCTGGAAAACCTGCGTGCGGACTTTCCCACGCATGTCCGGCCGGGCGACATCGTGGTGGCGGGCACCAATTTCGGTATGGGATCGTCGCGCGAGCAGGCCGCGCAGGCGCTCCGGCATCTGGGCGTGGCCGCAGTGCTGGCACGGTCGTTTGCGGGCCTCTTCTACCGGAATGCGATCAACATCGGCCTGCCGGTGCTGGTCTGCCATCAGGCCGATACGCTGGTCGATGCCATGCGCGTCACATTCGATCTCGACGGCGCGCACGTGCGACTGGAGGACGGCTCTCGCGTGGCATGCGATCCAGTGCCTGACTTCCTGCGCGCCCTGCTGCATGCGGGCGGCCTGGTACCTCACCTGAAAGCGCGCCTCAGCGGGCAAACGGGCCGTCCCTGAGCGGCAGATCGGCACGGGGCCATGCCGCGGGGTGCGGCAGCGTGGACGCGCACTGGGCCTCGCGTAGCAGCGTCATGGCCTCGTCGTCCGAAGTCTGGGTGAAGTCGAGATAGAACGCACCGACCGCACCGAAGCTGACGGGCGTGTTGAGGCAGACGACTTCGTCCGCGACTTCGCGCAGCGTGTCGAGTCCCTGCGCGGAACCCACCGGCACGGCGGCCACGATACGGGCCGCCCGCGCCATGCGCGCGGCATCGAGCGCGGCGCGCATCGTCGCGCCCGTCGCCACGCCATCATCGACCACGATCACGCATCGGCCCGCCATCGCCACCACAGGGCGCCCCTGGCGATAACGCTGCTGGCGGCGGCAGATCTCGCCAAGCTGCCGGCCGCGTTCGGCATCGAAAGCGCCCGATTCCACCGCTCTCTGCACCCAGGGGTCGTCGTTGATGACCGTGTGCGGGCCGTGGCCGCTGTCATCCCCCTCCACCACGGCTCCAAGCGCCAGTTCGGGGTAGCCCGGTGCGCCGATCTTGCGGACCAGCAGGATGTCCAGCTTGCCCTCGACGGCCAGCGCCACCTCGTGGGCGACAGGCACGCCGCCACGCGGCAATGCCAGCACCAGCGGCGGATCGCCGTCGGCGCGACGCGCGTAGCCAAGTTCGACCAGACGGCGGCCAAGATACTGGCCTGCCTCGCGGCGGTCGGCAAAGCAGGGCGGCAGACTCATGGCGGGCTCCCGCATCAGGTAGCGTGAAAGTGAATAACCGCTTACGAATGCTTGCGGCGCGCGTTCCACAGCCACTATAGACCCGGGGCGCGCAGGCGGCGGGGGATTTTCTCTGTCGGTGTTGCGGCGAGCCGGCCGCGCGGTTTGTTGCGCATGCGCCGCTATCAGGGCGATAGGCGCAGGCGATTGATCCTCGAACTGAAACAGTCTTTTCAGCGGCGGCCCGATGATCTCGTCACGATCGTTCCGTAGGATTGCTGCGTGGCGACAAATTCCGCCCGACGACCCAATCCCGTGCAACGCGACGGCCCACCGGCCCGCCGCCCCAGACTGAGTGAGCGTTATCGTGAACCCGCAACACACCTCCCGCCCTGACGACGTGACCGATCGCCCCGAGGCCGATCTCGACATCCCGTTTGGTTCGCTGGAAGCGGCCGCCATGGCGGAACTGCCCTACACGTTCCGCCCGACGGGCACGTGCACGCGCTACTACCAGGAATACTTCGGATGAGGCAGGGCCGGCCCTGCGCCGGCAATGAGGGCAAGGCCGCAGCAAGGCGGCCGCCCAGGCTTCAGTAGGTCTTGTACGGCAGGAACTTCCCGGACATCTCGATGCGCACCCGGTCCCCGTTGGGATCGGCCTCGCGCTGCAGGTCCATCCGGAAATCGATGGCGCTCATGATGCCGTCGCCGAATTCCTCGTTGATCAACGCCTTGAACGTGGTGCCGTACACGCTGATCAGTTCATAGAACCGGTAGATCAGCGGGTCAGTGGGTACTTGCGTCGGCAGAGATCCTTTGTAGGGAACGGTTCGCAGCCACGGCTCTGCCTCGGCGGGCAGGTCGAAGATATCCATCACGGCGCGGGCGCCCGCCTCGTCGAAGGTCATCTGCCCCAGGCAGGCGGCCGTCGTCCATTCCTTGCTTTTGCCCACGCGGTCGGCCACCTGGGCCCACGAGATGCCGCGCGTTACCTTGGCTTCGATGATGAGGTCGGTCACGTCCTGGCGATTCATGTCGGTTGCTCCGGTTTGGTGTGGATGGTGTTTCCCGGAGTACCTGCGCGCCGGCGCGGCTAGGGCGACTGCGTGCGCTCGATGACCGCTACGGCATCGGCCGCGCCATCGTCGAACCGCGCCCGTGCGAACTGGGGCACGGTAAGCGGGCTCAGCCCTTCAAGTGCCTGCAGAACCAGCACGATGAACATGACCGGCATGACGTCCTCCCTCCGGGAATACGGCAAACAGACTCGCGCAAGCTTCGTGCCATCGCTCCGGCACGCACTTTGGGATGTTCGACGGGTTGCGATGACGCATCGTGGGGCGTTCGACATCGCGCCGCCACACCGATAGCCAGTTCGCGCACCGCCAAGGGGAACCGGCAAGTGGCCCGTCATGCCCGAAGCGTACCCGTTTCTGCGAAGAACGTCGCGGACGCCGCTTGCGATGACAGGAGCAGCGCGGGCGGGGAAGGCGCCTCGAAAACGGACTCGACATCGGTCGGCGAGCGCCCCAGACATCGCCGAATCTTTGCAGGACTCATTTCCGATGTAACGCCACATTACCTGCCGCTGACCCGTCAGACATCTTTACGACGCCTGCGTCACATTCCTGCAAACCCTTGCGCAGCAAGGCTTCGCGGGTAACGTCGGAGCGCGCGGAAAGCCCTCGCCGGGCAGGGCCGCATGTGAGACAGCCTTACAAGTGCAACCGGGTTGGCGCAGTGCGCGCCGCTAGAGTGAAGCCGTGTTCAACGCGAACCGGATACGGAGTCCCTCTCATGAAACGCGCAATCGCCCTGGCCATCCTGCTGACCACCACCAGCGCCCTGCTGTCGGCGTGCATCGTGGTGCCGCCGCGTGGCCCGCACTACCACCACGACTACTACCGCGGCGGTCGCTACTGAGCGAATCGCGCCTGACGATCGACCGCCTGCTTCCCTAATTTCCGGCGCCCACGCCTCAAGGAGATCCACATGAAACGCCAGATCCTGCTTGCTGCCACCGTCCTTGCCACGGGTGGCGTCTTTGGACTGCTGTCGCCTGCCGCGCAGGCCCACGGGTACTACAACAACCCGCCCCCCGCCCCGCGCCACGAGGTGCGGCCGGCACCGCGCCCCGGCCAGGTCTGGGTGCCGGGACACTATGACCGGGCCAGCAACGGGTATGCGTGGCGTGGCGGCTACTGGCAGTCGGCGCGACCCGGCCAGCGTTATGTGCCCGACCGCTGGGTGCATGGCCCGCACGGCTGGTACAAGCGTCCCGGCTACTGGGGACGCTGATGTCCGGCAACGCCGGGTAAGTCAGCGCACGCTCGTGCTCGGCCGTTGATGCCACGGGCAATCCGGCAGCCAAGTGTGCGGCACCAAGACAGCGAAGCGGGCCGGACCCACGGGCATGGGGTCCGGCCCGCGACGCTTTCAGGGGCGTGTCGCAGCATCCGCCACCGGGCGGTTGAAGGCCGGGAGACCGCATCGGTACAACGCGATTTTCTTTCGTGCCGAGGCACGATCCACGCTTCATCCTTTTGCACTAGTCCGCCGGAATCCCCACGAAAGTCGCAGCCGAAAATACTGACATCCGGAACATTTTCGAAGGGTTTCAGCAATGCGCCACCAAACACCATTTCCGTTAATGCCACACCCCCCAAGCGGGTGAGTTTTTGATATTCGCCGCGCCATTTTCATTCCAATCGGTTGCATGCGTGAAACAACCGCGAGGCACGCTGTATCAATCGTGAAACCCCTATGGCGGGGCCTGCCGGATGGCTTTGCAAATACTTCTCCAGCCAAATGCACGATGCCGGCAATGGATTATGAGGCGGAGCACATTACATCCCCACATCAACCACAACCCATGCGCTTGCATTCGTACCAACCAGCCCATAAGATGAATTTAAGTTTCGATTTAGGAGCGAGATTTTCTTTCGGGTTAGGGTACGGGTCATACTTCTGGTCGCGCGGACAAGCCCATCTAACAAGCGGGCATCGACAGACACGGAAGCACGGGGTTACAGCTGAAGTACGCGGTACCATCCACGGTGGTCCGCACAGTCCAGCGGTGTAGTTCCCACACGCAAAGCGTCCCGCATCTCACCCACAAACGGGGAGTCAAGAAGAATGAACGCCTTGCTGATCGAGGAGCATCCGCTGCTCCGGCTCGGGCTGCTGCAGATGCTCGAAACCATCCAGGAATCCGGACATGTACTGGCGCTGGCGCCGGCCGACATCAACCGCCTGGAGATCCCGCACCGAAACGCCGACCTGCTGGTCTTCGGCATGCCCGCCGACCAGGCCACCGGCTGGGAACAACTGGAACAGGCCCGCGAACGGCTCGCGCCGCAGCGCATCCTGGTACTCGCCGATAGCCTTCCGCTGCATGTGCCGTCGCCCGACGCCGCGCGCGGCATCTGTGGCTGCCTGCCCAAGTCGGCATCCCTGGCCGTGATCGAGGCCGCGATCCGCCTGGCCATATCGAGCGTGCAGGGGCTGATGTTCGCGGGTGATGCCGTGGCCACGCCCGTCGCCTCGCGCTCGGCCATGCCGGCCGCCACATCGCTGGCGTCTGCGGCCCCGCTGCCGCTGGCGCCGGCCACACCGCAGGACGCGGTATCGCCATCCGCCTGCGCGAGCGCCATGCGTGCCGCGGTGGCAGTGCGCGACCTGACCAGCCTGCGCCCGGGCCAGCCCATCGCCGCGGCGCCCGTCGCGCCCGCCAACGGCCTGCCGATGGGCGGGGAAGAGCCCAGCTACGACGAGGCGGAAATGCTCAAGATCACGCCGCGCCAGTACGAAGTGCTGGTGCTGCTGGCGCGCGGCTATCCGATCAAGACGGTCAGCCGCATGCTCAATATCTCCGTGGCCACGGTGAAGAGCCACGCCTGCACGCTCTACCAGCGACTCAAGGTGCGCAACAAGGGCGAGGCGGTCTATGCCGCCCTGCAGCGCGGGGCCACGCTGGAGTGGGTCAATGGGGACGAGCACGCGGCGCGCGACGGCAACGCGCGACGTGTATTCACACGCACCGGCGACGCGCCGTTCGACACCAACGGCCTGTCGGTCTGAAGCGCCGCCGGACCAACCCGCTGCCTGCCACGGGCGCCTTCACCGGAAGGCGCCCGTTTCATTTCGCGCACGCCGCTGCCCGCCCTGCCGCTGTGTGGGCTACCAGACAGTGGGTACGGTGCAGCACCCATACAGTCCGCATTACCGCAAACCAACATGTGACTGTCATGGGCGCAAACGAACTGGACAACCTCCTCCACACGGAAGACAAGGCCGGCGATTCGCAGGTCCCGCAAGGCCGCAACGGCAGGCGCCGGGCACTGATCACCGGCATCACCGGACAGGACGGTTCGTACCTGAGTGAATTCCTGCTCGCGAAGGGCTACGAGGTCCATGGCATCAAGCGCCGCAGTTCGCTGTTCAATACCGAGCGCATCGACCACCTCTACGAAGACCCGCAGGCGCCGCGCCGCAGCCTGATCCTGCACCACGGCGACATGACCGATACGGCCAGCCTGGTACGCGTGGTGCAGCAGTCGGCGCCGGACGAGATCTACAACCTCGCGGCCCAGAGCCATGTCCAGGTGTCGTTCGAGGAACCCGAATACACCGCCAACACCGATGCCATCGGTTCGCTGCGCCTGCTCGAAGCCGTCCGCATCCTTGGCATGGAAAAGGACACGCGCTTCTACCAGGCGTCCACATCGGAGCTGTACGGCCTGGTGCAGGAGATTCCCCAGCGCGAGACCACGCCGTTCTATCCGCGCAGCCCCTACGCGGTGGCCAAGCTCTACGCCTACTGGATCACCGTGAACTATCGCGAAGCGTACGGCATGTACGCGTGCAACGGCATCCTGTTCAACCACGAAAGCCCTGTGCGCGGCGAAACCTTCGTCACGCGCAAGATCACGCGCGCCATTGCGCGGATTGCGCTGGGGCTGCAGGACACGCTGTACCTGGGCAACCTGTCGGCACTGCGCGACTGGGGCCATGCCCGCGACTATGTCGAGATGCAGTGGCTGATGCTGCAGCAGGCCGCGCCGCAGGACTTTGTCATCGCCACCGGCGAACAGCACAGCGTGCGCGACTTCGTCACGCTGGCGGCCGGCAAGCTGGGCATCACGGTGAAGTTCGAGGGCACCGGCCTCGACGAGGTGGGCATCATCACCCATATCGAGGATGCGCAGCGCCAGCTGTCTTCGCGCTGCAAGGTGGGCGACGTGATCGTGCGCGTGGACCCGCGCTACTTCCGTCCCACCGAGGTCGAAACGCTTTTGGGCGATCCTACCCGCGCCCGCGAACAGCTGGGCTGGTCGCCGCGCATCACGTTCGACGAACTGGTGCACGAGATGATCGAGGCCGACTTCGCCTCGGCGCGCCGCGACGCACTGGTCAAGATGGCGGGCTTCCGGACCTACAACTACCATGAGTGATTCCCAACCCAACGTCTTCGTGGCCGGGCACCGCGGCATGGTGGGGTCGGCCATCGTGCGCGCGCTGGCGGCGCGGGGCGACGTGAACCTGGTGTGCCGCACGCATGCCGAACTGGACCTTACCGACCAGCAGCAGGTGCGCGCCTTCTTTGCATCGCAGCCGGTGGACGTGGTCTACATGGCCGCCGGCCGCGTCGGCGGCATCCACGCCAACAACACGTACCGTGCCGAGTTCATCCAGCAGAATCTGGCAATGGCGACGAACGTGATTCACGAGTCGTACCGGGCCGGGGTGCGCAAGATGCTGTACCTGGGATCGAGCTGCGTCTATCCGAAGCTGGCGCCGCAGCCGATCGTCGAGGCATCGTTGCTGACCGGCGAGCTGGAATCCACCAACGCGCCGTACGCGCTGGCCAAGATCGCCGGCATCATGCTGTGCCAGAGCTACAACCTCCAGTACGGCACCGATTACCGCTGCCTGATGCCGTCGAACCTGTACGGACCCGGCGACAACTACCATCCCGAAAACAGCCATGTGATTCCGGCCCTGCTGCGCCGCTTTCACGAGGCCCGCAAGAACGGGACAGGCGAGATCGCCATCTGGGGCACCGGCACCCCCCGGCGCGAATTCCTGCACGTGGACGATCTGGCACAAGCCTGCCTGCACGTAATGGATGCGGACCGCGCGGTCTACGACGACTGCGCCGGCCCCTCCGGCACGCATTTGAACGCCGGCAGCGGCTACGACGTCACGATCGCCGAGCTGGCGGGCATGGTTGCCGAAGCCGTGGGCTATCGGGGCGAGATCACGTTCGATCCGTCCAGGCCCGACGGCACGCTGCGCAAGCTGCTGGACAACAGCGCCATCACCAGTCTGGGCTGGCGGCCGCGTATCGCGCTGCCGGAAGGCCTGCAATCGACGTATCGCGACATCGTGCGCGACGGCATCGTCGGCTGACCACGGCCGTTGGCCGCCTGTATGGAGACGCGCACCATGGCAAACGCATCGCGCATGCTCAGGAAGCCCGCCGCGCAGTCGCATGTACTGGTGGCGGGGCCGGTCCGGAACTGCAGCGCCACCATCGAGAAAGAGACGGAACGGCTGGCCCGCGCCTTGTCGCCGTTCGCTTCGGTCAGCTTCCTGCTGGCCGAAAGCGATTCGTCGGACGACTCGATCGAGACGCTGCAGCGGCTCGCCCGGACGCGCCCCGGTTTTGCCTTCATCTCGCTGGGGCACCTGCGCGACCAGCATCCGGTGCGGTGCGACCGCATCGCCATCTGCCGCAACCGGTACGTGGACCTGATTCGCTCGGCGCCCGAGTATGCACATATCGACTATGTGATCGAGGCGGACATGGATGGCCTGAACACCGCACTGGACGCCGCCGGTGTGCTGTCCTGCTGGGACACCGATATCGACTGGAGCGGCATCACCGCCAACCAGCGCCTGTGCTACTACGACATCTGGGCGCTGCGGCATCCGTACTGGTCGCCGGTGGACTGCTGGAAGGCTTACCACGCGGTGGTGGAAAAGGTGGGGCCGCGCCAGGCGTTCGACATGTGCGTGGGCTCCAAGCAGATCCACATCCCGGCCGACACCGGGCTGATCGAAGTGGACTCCGCTGGCGGCGGCTTTGCCATCTACAAGCGCGAGGCGTTCGTGAAAGGCCACTACGCCGGCGTCGACATCAACGGCGACGAGGTCAACGAGCACATCTCGTTCCACGACGACCTGCGCGCGGCCGGCCATCGCATCTACATCAACCCGGCGATGATCAATGCCGAGTACACGGACCACACCTACTACAAGACGCGCATGGGCCATCTGCGCGCAAGGCTGATGTGGACGCTGCGCGACACCGCGGACCGGCTGCGCTGCCGGCACGGCCTGGAATCGGTCGTCCGCTCGCTCAAGCGCGTGGTCGGCTAGGCGCCGGCCGGATTCGTGTGCGGCGACGCACAGATGCCGCAGCAGTCCGATGGGAACCTGCGGACACGGTGTCTGACGGCTGGGTCGGCGTGGCCGTCCGGATGACCTTGTAGACCTTGCAACCAAGACAGGATTGCGGATGCGGCAGCTCTATACGACAAGCCGGCGGCCCTGGGCCGAAGGAGACCACGCGATCTTCTACTTCGCGCTGGGCGCGATCTCGGCCATCCGCGTGGTGATGCTGGGCGAGATCAGCATCGGCGAACTTCTGGCGCTGTTGGTGACCGCCTACCACCTGGCATCGTTCAAGGTAGACCGCAAGCTGGCTCCGCTGCTGGCGCTGACGCTGATGTGGTGCGTGGCGCAGACCCTGTCCGACATCCAGAACCACAGCGACCTCGTCACCTCGCTCAAGGGCGTGCTGGCGCCGCTGGTGTTCTTTGGCACCGTCTATGCGATTGCCATCCACTTCAATCACGGGCAGGAACGGCGCATCTGGTACTTCCTGGCGGGCACGACCATGTTCCAGATGTACGACACGCTGGCAAATCCGGTGGAGGCGGCGCTGCTGAATCCCTGGAAGTGGGGCTTTGCCACGCCGCTGCTGGTGCTGCTGCTGGCCTACCTGTCCGCGCGGCGCGCCGGCAAGGTGTTCACCGCGTGCTGCCTGCTGGCGTTTTCCGCAATGTCGATCGTGTTCGACTTCCGCAGCCTGGCTGCCATGTCGGTGCTGGGTGCGATCGTGTTCCTGTCCCGCAACTCCGTATTCATGCACAAGCTCGGGAAGCTCGTGCGCAAGGCCGGCGGCGTGCTGCTGATCTTTGCCGTGCTGGCCTTCGTCATCTTCATCCTCAACATGGTGTTCACGCTGGTCTTCGCGCATTCGGCCGACTTCGGCTTCCTGTCGCCGGAGGCGGTCCACAAGTACACCGTGCAGGCCAACAGCGAGTACGGCATCCTGTTCGGCGGGCGTTCGGAAGTCGTCATCTCGGTCAAGGCGTTCCTGGACGCCCCGCTGCTGGGTCATGGCTCCTGGGCCGTCGACCGCCACGGCTACGTCGACGAATACAACCGCCTGACCCACCAGATGGGCATGGCGCTGACCGACAAGTTCGACGAACTCGAAACCACGATGATTCCCACGCACTCGTACCTGATGGGCGCGATGGTGTGGTGCGGCATCGCCGGCGGCATCTTCTGGCTGAGCGTGGTGGGCGGCTGCCTGCGCATGTTCCTGGCGCAGGTCAGGCAAATGCCGGTCTACTTCTGCGTGGCACTGCCGCAGTTCATCTGGGACGTGTTCTTCTCGCCCTTCGGTGCCGCCAACCGCTGGCAGGCTGCCGTCTTCGTCGGGGTCATGTTCGCGTTCAGCGCCATGCAGCAGCACCGTGTCCGCTTACGCGCCCCCGCAGAAACGGGTACGCGGCCGTCCAGATTCAAACTCGCGAGGTCCGTGTGATCAAGATCAGCGTCGTCACGATTTCCTTCAATCAGGCCAAGTATCTGCCCGCCTGTATCGATTCCGTCCTCGACCAGCACTACGGCAACCTGCAATACATCGTGGTGGACCCGGGCAGCACCGACGGCAGCCGCGACATCATCGACGGCTACGGCGACCGGATCCAGCGCGTATACGAGCGCGACCGCGGGCCCGCCGACGGCCTGAACAACGGCTTCCGGCAGGCCACTGGCGATGTCTTCTTCTTTCTCAATGCCGACGATGCACTACTGCCGGGTTCGCTGGCCTACGCCGCGGCGGTCTTCGAGGCCCACCCCGACATCGACGTCCTGTGCGGCAGCGGCTTCAAGATCGACGGCGACGGCAAGCTGCTGCGCGAAATCCGCGCCTCGACCATGTCGCGCCTGCGTCTGGTCTACGGCGCGGCCAACCTGTTTCAGCAGGGCGTGTTCTTCCGCGCCGGCTGCTATCACGCCGTGCAGGGGTTCAACATCGAGAACAGCACCTGCTGGGACGGCGAGCTGCTGCTCGACATGGCCGTGCGTGGCGCGCGGTTTCGGGCCTCGCGACGCCACGTCGGCCTGTTCCGCATCCACGACACGTCGATCTCCGGCACCAACCGCCTGCTCGAACAGTTCTACCGCGACGGGGCCCGCATGTTCCGCAAGGTCATGAACCGCGAGCGGCGCCCCTACGATGTCATCCCGGCCTATCTGCTCCGGGCCGAAAAACACCTGACGACCCGCCTACCCACGCGCTGGAGGTAATTTCCATCATGCAGACGAGAATCGCGATTCTGTGGCCCCAAGGCTCGGGCTATCTGAATGCGGCCATCAACGCCGCCGTCGACGGCGGCGCACAGGTGCTCTATTCGTGCTTCGTGCCGCACCCGGTGTCACCGTACACCCGGCTCGACGAAGGGCGCCGTGAAGGCGTGCGGGTCATCCAGTGGCAGCCTGACCAGATCGACGAATCGCTTCTGCAGGCGGAGGTGGCGCAGTTCGCGCCGGACATCATGATCGTCTCCGGCTGGCATATTCCCCAGTACATGCGCATCTGCCGCGCCATGGCGGGCCGCACGCTGCGGCTGCTGGCCATGGACAACCAGTGGGAAGCCCGCCTCAAGCAGATTGGCGGCTCGGTGCTGTCGCGCGTGATGATCACCCCATACTTCGATCGCGCCTTCGTGCCCGGCGAGCGCCAGTTCCAGTTCGCGCGGCGCCTGGGGTTCTCCGACAGCCAGATACTGGATGGCCTGTTCACCTGCGATCCCGCCTTCTTCGAGGCAGGCGAGACACGCGACCCCGCGCGCGGCGACGGCTTTGTCTTCGTCGGCCGGCTGGCTCCGGAAAAAGGCCTCGATACGCTGCTCGCGGCCTATCGCATGTACCGCCAGCACGCCGCCGATGCGTGGCCGCTGCACATCTATGGCGCGGGCACGCTCGATGACGCGAATGTGCCGGGTGTGCACGTCCATGGCTTCCTGGAGCCGGATGAACTGCCGGCCACCATGGCCCGCCACCGCGCGCTGATCATGCCCAGCCGTCGCGAGCCATGGTGTGTGGCGCTGCAGGAAGCCGCGGCCGTGGGCCTGCCGATCCTCTGCACCACATCGTGCGGCGCCGCGCCGCACCTGGTCAAGAACGGCTTCAACGGCTACAAGTTCGCCGCCGACGACCCCGCGATGCTGGCGGCGGCCATGCAGGCGCTGACCGACACCGACGATGCCGGTATCGTCGCCATGTCGCGCGCCAGCCGTGCGCTGGGCGCGCAATACCATCCGTCGCTCTGGCTGCGTAACCTGACCGACGCACTGCGCTGGTCCGGCGCACGCCAGACGGCATCGCGGCCGGTTTCCACTTCCTCGGCCGCTCTGGGCGAGGCCACCATCTGAAATCCGCGCGGGAATCGCCGCCCTGCCGCCTGCGCGGCCGGGCGGCTTCGGCATTGACGAAAGCGTCGGGAAGAATCCGGAAGACCGCGTCGCTCAGGGCGCCGCGTGAGGTGCAGCATCGGAGGACGCCGTGGAGGACGCCGTGGAGGTCACACTGGATGCCGGCTTCGGCACCACCATGCCGCTGCGCACAAAGACCCGGATGCGCGGCAGCAGCGCCAGGAACAGCACCACTTCGGTAGCCAGCACGCCGAGCGCCACGGCCGAACTGCCAATCGACTTGCCGGCCAGCCAGGCCACCAGCAGACCCGCCGCGTTGGCGCCGAGGTACAACAGCGAATAGCGCGTGTGGTTATTGGTCGACGTGAACATCAGCGAGCCGGTGTACCACAGCGAATTGACCACGGCGGCCAGCAGCAGCCATTCGTAGTCCGGATGCTCGGGCAGCAGCTTGCCGTGTGTCCAGAAGCGGCAGATCCAGTCGCCCAGCACGTACAGCGCACCGCTGGACAGCACGGCCAGCGCAATGCAGCCTGCCGTGGAACGACGGTAGAGCGATCGCAGCGCCAGCGTCTTGCCTTCGCCATAGAGCCGGCCGATTTCCGGCGCCAGGGCCAGATTGACCAGTTGCGACAGCTGGTACGGAATGCGCGCCAGCGTGCGCATGGCCGAGAAATGCGCCACCACCACGGGCCCGAACAGCGTGCCTGCCAGCAGCACGATGCCCTGCAGGTTCAGCGCGTTGCCGAAGGGAAAGGCCAGCATGGCGATGGCCGGCAGCAGCATCTCGCGCAGGTCATGCAGCGAGGCATGCCTCAGACCGACGCGCGCCCACGGCGCGAACTGGCAGGCGTGGGTGTACATCGCCAGCACGAGCCCCAGGCGTGTCAGCGCAATCACGGCCAGCAGTTCCATGAAGCCCGCCTTCAGCCAGACCGCGCCGGCCGACACCAGCGCAAACTCGATCAGCCGTGCGGTATTGGTCCAGATCGTGGACTGGGCGTAACGCTGCTCGGCCTGGTACACGCCGCACAGCAGCACCACAAGCATCTGCGCGATTACCTGCATCACGATCATCAGCGCGGCGGGCAGAACATCTGCCGCGTCGATGCCGAGCCACCCCGCCACGGGCGCCGCAATGCCGATGCCGACCGGCACCGCGACCGCCGACAGCACCACGCCAACGCCAAGGATCAGCACGAACGCCGACTGGTAGCTCACCATCGCCATGTCGGCCTTGCCCGCCGCAATGCCCATGATCATGCGGTTCATGGCCACGCCGGTGAATCCGAATTCGAACAGGCCCAGATAGGCGGCAACGGTCAGCAGCATCAGCCACGTGCCATAGCGTTCGGGGCCCCATGCCGTCAGCAGCAGGGGCACGCTCAGCAGTTGAGTGGCAACGGTAGACGCCTGGGCATACACATTGGCGCCAATACCGCGAGCAATCCGGTTCATGATGGTTCCTGACACAGGCCGACTGCAGCAGCATCGCGCGTGAATCATTCGCCCTCTGTTCGGTGGCACACACCATGCGCCGCAAGGCCACGCGCCCGGCGTGCGTGTGTTGCCACACAGTTGTCACGGCGCAAACCGGGGACACTGGCATCGTGCGCAGGCCGTACGGCTTTCGCCTGGACCCGCAATGCGTCCGCAACCCGCCCGCAGCCTGCCGCTCCCAGCCAGTCAAGGACATGGCGCGACCAGGTGCCGGAATCCGTCCGTACGCGCCTTTCCGACCTCGATCGCGACATGAAGCTGCTGCTCTACTGCCTGAACTACGCCCCGGAGATCACCGGCATCGGCAAGTACGCCACGGAACAGGCGGAATGGCTCGCCGCACGCGGCCACGACGTGCGCGTCATCACCGCCCCCCCCTACTACCCCGCCTGGCGCATCTCGGAAGGCTACGCCGGCTGGAAGTACCGCCGCGAAGATCTCAACGGCGTGCGCATCTATCGCGCCCCGCTGTGGGTGCCGCACCGGCCTTCGGGACTGAAGCGCCTGATCCACCTGGCCAGCTTCGCCGCCAGCAGCCTGCCGGTCCTGTGGGCGCAGTGGACGTGGCGGCCCGACGTGCTGATGCTGGTGGAGCCGCCGCTGGCCTGCGCGCCCGCCGCGCTGCTGTTCGGGCGCTGGCGCCAGGCGGCCACGTGGCTGCACATCCAGGACTACGAAGTGGACGCCGCCTTTGCGCTGGGGCTGCTCAAGCACCCCGCGCTGAAATGGCTGGCCAACCGGCTCGAGCGCGGCGCGCTGGCACGCTTCGACCGCATCTCCACGATCTCGCACGCCATGCTGGCGCGCGCACGTCAGAAGGGCGTGCCGCCGTCGCGGCTGGTCATGCTGCCAAACGCCGTCGACCTGCGCGCCATCCGGCCGCTGGCCGACCACAAGTACCGGGAGATGCTCGGCATTGCGCCCGACGCCGTGGTGGCCCTGTACTCGGGCAACATGGGCGCCAAGCAGGGCCTGGAACTGCTGGCGGAGTCCGCGCGCCTGCTGGCGGGCCATCGCCACATCCATTTCATCTTCTGCGGCGATGGCGCCGGCCGCGCCGACCTGGCCGACCGCTGCGAAGGCCTGGAACGCGTGCATTTCCTGCCGCTGCAGTCCACCGACCGCTTCCCGGCCCTGCTGGGCTGCGCCGACATCCATCTGATGCCGCAGCGCGCCGATGCCGCCGATCTCGTGCTGCCCTCGAAGCTCACTGGCATGCTGGCCAGCGGCCGTCCCGTGGTGGCCACGGCCCACGCCGGCACCGAACTTGCCACGCTGGTGGCGCAGTGCGGCGTGGTAGTCCAACCGGGTGATGCACCGGCGCTGGCGCACGCGATTGCCACACTGGCGGAGCAACCGGTACGGCGCGGCATGCTGGGCGCCGCAGGCCGCGCATGGGCCGAACGGCACCTCGACCGCGAAGCCGTGTACCAGGACATGGAAGCCACGCTGCTGCAACTGGTGCTGGAACGCTCGCGCGACGAAGCCGCCGCCGTAGGCATCGGCAACGACTGAGACCGCGTTCGTCGGCCGATGCCGGCCAGGCGAACGCCCGCGGCGGCGCTACGCCTTGCGCGCCACGAAGTGGAACCACATGATGTCTTGCAGCGGCTGGTCCGGCCTCAACGGCTGATCGTCGAGATTGCCGTACACCGCGGCCGTCTCGAATCCCAGCGCGTCCAGTTCGCGCCGCTGGTGTTCCAGTTCCGTGTAGACGATGACGATGCCGAACTTGTGCGCGGCGCAAACGCGCACGGCGTAGCCGTCGAACTCGCGGTTCAGCCGCGAATTGCGCCGGTAGTTGATCGCCGCCAGCGGCAGGTTCACCACGATACGCGCCACATTGAATCCCAGCCGCAACGGGTTGTTCGACCACCGCGGCACCTGCAGGAAGCGGGTCAGCGTCTCGCGATACGAAGGCCCTGCCATGTTGTGCGTCGAAAAGACCAGCCACCCGCCCGGCCGCAGCACCCGCGCGAATTCGTGCAGGATGGCCTGCCGGCCCGGGTAGTCCACCGCGTCGATGCCATTGAAGCTGAACATGATCAGCCCGAAGCTGTCGTCCGCAAACGCCGACAGGTCGCGCGCGTCCATCTGCCGTACGCGAACGCCCGGATGATTGCGGCTGCAGATCTCCACCATCTCGGGCATGTAGTCGATGGCCAGGTAATCGTCGCTCACGCTGCGCAGCAGCGGCACGGTGCGTCCGCCGCCCACGCCCACGTCGAGAATCGGTGCGCCGCGCACGCTGTCGGCCACCAATGCCACCGCGGCGGCCTCCCCGGGATCGGTCCAGTCGCTGAGGATCCGGAACCAGCGCCTGGCTCCCCAGCTCCTCCATGCCTTGCGATTGATGACGTCCTGCTGCATCACTGGAGAATTCATGGCTACCCCGTCCCATTCCTTCCAATGCGATCCCGCCGGATCGCCGCGACCACCGCAGAGCGGACATTGCGCCGTCACTACACGTACAACGGTACGATACCGCGCGCGGCGTGCATCGGCTATGTGGGATGGCGTACCGAGTCCGCAAGCCGCATGCAGCACCCTGCAACCGGGTGCATTGCGCAAGCCCGGACCATGTATTCAAGGCAGGACATCCGATGATCATTCAGCGTGTAGACCGCTATTCCGGCCCGTCCTTCTCACTGGAAAACCGCATTCGGCGGCAGATCTGGAACTGGCTCTGGCTGCTGCTGTTCCGCCCGAGCCCACGTACCTTCCACCGCTGGCGCGCCGCGCTGCTGCGCCTGTTCGGCGCGCACATCGGCCAGCACGTGCACATCTATCCCTCGGTGAAGGTCTGGGCCCCGTGGAACCTGTCGGTTGACGATCACTGCGCCGTGGCGGACGGATCCACGCTCTACAACATCAGCCCGATCCGGCTGGCCGACCATGTGATCGTGTCGCAGGGTTCGCACCTGTGCACGGGCTCGCACGACTACAACGACCCGACCTTCCAGCTGATCTCCTCGCCCATCACGCTGGAGCGCCATGTCTGGATCTGCGCCGAGGCGTTCCTGTCGCCCGGCGTGACGATCGCCGAAGGTTCGGTGGTGGCGCCGCGCTCCGTGGTCACGCGCTCGCTGGGCCAGCCGTGGACCGTCTACGGCGGCATGCCGGCCAAGCCCATCGCCCAGCGCACGCCACAGGCGTAGGCATCCGGCCGCGCGGGCAAGGCCGTCCGCTAGCGCGTCTCGACGGGTTGCGATTTCACGGCGTGGGTGTCGCCATCCGTGACCGGACCGCGCGCTTCGGCGGCGGCGGCATCGGCGGCCATGCGCATTTCGCGCGTCTTCAGCACGATCATGTACTCGTAGATCGATTGCAGCAGCGCATAGTGCAGGCCGATCGGTCCGTCCAGGCAGCCGCCGCGGAACAGCAGCACATAGAGGAACTTCAGCAGCGGCCGGCCCGGCATGCGGTAGAACAGGCGCTTCTGGTGCATGCGCCGCTCATGCGGATCGCGTGCGAAGAACGCCTTGGCCAGCGACGGCTTGCCGACGCGCCGCGAGGCGATCAGTTCGGCCTCCATCGTCGAATACAGGTTGTGCTTGTCGAACCAGTGCGACATGCCCTTCGAGAACGAAAAATGGTCAAAGTGATGGCGCATGTCGGCAATGGCGCCGTCCACGACCAGCACCTCGTTGATATCCCGTTCGTAGTGCACACGCGACCGTCGCACCAGGCGGATGCTCAGCGGCGAGATGATCGAGTGCTTCAGGTGCTTGCCCATCCAGTAGTCACGCCGCCGGATGCGGCCAGCGGCCACGTTGTCGGGCGCCTGCCGTACCATGGCCAGCGACTCCTCGATCAGCTCGGGGCTGGCGCGTTCGTCGGCATCGAGGATCAGAACCCAGTCGTTGCGCAGCGGCAACTCGTGCAGGCCGAAGTTGCGCTGCGCCGCGAAGTTGTCGAATGGGCGCACCGTCACGGTGGCGCCATGCGCGGCGGCGATCTCGCGGGTGGCGTCGGTGCTGGCCGAATCCAGCACATGCACGTCCTGCAGCCGAGACACCGCGCGCAGGCACCCGCCAATGTCGAGGGCCTCGTTCTTCGTGAGGATCAATACAGAGAGCTTGTCCATCGGTTCTGGCTAGTAGGGTTCGCCATGCAACGATGCATCGGGCGCCGGCATGGCATCCTGCCGATCGCCGAGCAGATGCACCAGCCGCGCGGCCACGCGCTCCACCTGGAAGCGTTTCTGGAAGCTGGCAAGCGCGGCGGCGCCCATGCGCGCCCGCGCATCGGGCGCCACATCCAGCCACTGGCGCAGCACGGCCACCGTGCCGGCCACGCTGTCGTCGCCGGCCAGGCCCGCCTCGTCCTGCACGAGCTCGCGCCAGATGTTCACCTTGTCCGAAATCAGCACCGGCACGCCGCACGCCATGGCTTCGGCCACGGCCACGCCAAAGTTCTCCTGGTGGGACGGCAGGCAGAAGGCCTCGGCCGTGCGGAACGCCCCCCACTTCAGATCGCCGGCGAGCATCCCTGTCCAGATCACGCGGCCGTGGATACCGGCGTCCTCCGCGATCGACACCAGCGCGCGGCGCGTGGCGTGATCGCAGGGACCGGCCATCACCAGTTGCAGCGCGGGGTCCTGGTGCGCCACTTCGGCAAACGCCCGCAGCAGCAGGTCGCAGCCCTTCTTTTCGTGCAGGCGGCCCAGGAACAGCAGGTTGCGCTTGCCGGCGGCCGCCGGATAGGCCGCCAGGAAGGCATCGCGCTGCCGTGCCGCGTCGTCGGGCGGCGCCGACGTGCCATACGACACGATTTCCTCCTTGCAGCGGTAGAGCGCGAACGACTCCCGGGCGCGCAGCCGCTCTTCCTCGCAGGTGAACAGCACCGCGCGCGCGTGGCGCAGCACCCAGTAGTCGCCAATGGGCCAGTACAGGCACTTCTTCAGATGCTTGAGCGGGTAGCGGCGCTTGAACCATGGGTCCAGCATGCCGTGCGTGAAGACGAAGTAAGGAACCCGCTTGCCGCGCGTGGCAAGCCACAGCGCCACGCTGTGGAACTGCCAGATGCCCTCCACGATGATCGCGTCGTAGTCCTCGCAATGGTCGCGCAGCCACCTGAGCATGGGCAGGTTCAGACCGTAGCGCCCCTTGCCGGGACCGAGTGCGATCAGCGGATATTCGTTATCGCGGATATGCGGCGCATCGGGCGCGTCCCCACAGCAGACGTGGACCTCCACGCCATGTGCCTGCAGCGGCTTGCGAAGCTGACGCACGCCCTCGATCGGACCACCGCCCGCGGGATGCATCGATGGAATGACGTGGAGCAGCTTCATTGTCGGCCTTCGGCAAAAACTGCAATGCGGGCCCGCCCTCCGGGCCTTGCTTGGCCGCAGGATAAGGCGCAACCCGCGCCGCGCTATGTTCGTTCGGCCACCTACGCGAAGCGCCTTGTCTGCCACAGTCGGCGCCCTGTGCCCGCTCGCACATCGGTCGCGCCAGGGCAGTGCACAGCGGGTCGGTCAGTGTGCGAAAACGCACCGATTCAGTACCCCGCACATTTCAAGATGCTGACATCCAGGGGCGTGGCGCGCCGGTTCGTGGTTCGCCCGCACATTGCAGGAGGAGGATGCCGTGAGCATGAATCAACATCTCAGCCGTAGCAGTCGTTCCGCAGTTGATCGTTGCCGCCGTGCGGGCCTGTTCGCCGCGCTGGGCGCAGCCCTGCTGCTGGCGGGCTGCGCAGCATCGCCAGGCATGTACTTCAGCCCCCAGACCACCGTGACCGCCGTCGGACCGGACGCCAAGGCCGACGTCACGCCGATCACGATGGAACTGGTGCAGGAAATGCGCTCGAAGACCAAGCCGGCCAACCTGAACGTCGAGGAGCTGTACGGCACGCCAGCGCCCTATCTGATCGGTGCCGGCGACATCATTTCCGTGGTGGTGTGGGACCACCCCGAACTGGTGTTCCCGACGCAGACCTACAGCATTGGCGCCGCGTTCGAGATTCCCACGTCGTCGGGCGGATCGAACATGCCGGGCTATGTGGTGAGCCCCAGCGGCGATATCCAGTTTCCTTACGCCGGCGTGATGCACGTGGGGGGCAAGACCGCCAACCAGGTGCGTGACGAAATGGCGCGCATCCTGTCGCGCGTGGTCCGCGATCCGCAGATGACCGTGCGCGTGCTTGGCTTCCGCAGCCAGCGCGTGTACGTGGACGGCGAAGTGAAGACGCCCGGCATGCTGGCCATCGACGATGCGCCGATGACGCTGGTCGAGGCACTGAACCGGGCCGGCGGCGTGCTGAACCTGACGGGCGACAACAGCCGCATCCGCGTGACGCGTGGCGAGCAGAGCTGGTATGTCAACATCCCCGCGCTGCTGCAGAAGGGCGTGGACCCGGCGCGCATCATGCTGAAATCCGGCGACATCGTGCGCGTGGAGCAGCGCGAGGACAGCAAGATCTTCGTGACCGGCGAAGTGGTCAAGCCCACGTCGCTGCTGATGCGCAACGGCAAGATGTCGCTCAACGAAGCACTGGGTGACGCCGGCGGCGTGAATCCCGGTACGGCCAATGCCGAGCAGATCTTCGTGATCCGCCGCACGTCGGAGGACAAGCCCAAGGTCTACCACCTCGACGGCACCTCGCCCGCCGCGCTGGCCGTGGCCGAGAGCTTCGACCTCGAACCGAAGGACGTGGTCTATGTGGATGCCCGCAACCTGGTGCGATGGAACCGCGTCATGAGCCTGCTCGTCAACCCGATCATCGGCATCAACAGCCTGAAACCCTAGGCCCAACACGCGAGTTTCCATGGTTCGCACCATTCTTGTCGTCTGTCTTGGCAACCGCTGCCGCAGTCCCATGGCTGCCGTCCTGCTGCAGCGGGCGCTGCCTGACTGCCGCGTGATTTCCGCCGGGCTGGCGCCGCCGGTGGGAGCCAGCGCGGATCCCCACGTGATCCGCCTGCTGAAACCCGAAGGCATGGACCTGGGCGGCCACCGGGCGCGCGCCGTGGATGCCGACCTGATGACGCAGGCGGACCTGGTACTGGTGATGGACAACGAACAGGGCGACGAACTGGCCGAGCAATATCCGGAGGCCCGCCACCGGATCTTCCGGCTTTGCGAGCACGAACACACCGACATCCCCGACCCGTTCGGCGGATCGCACACGATGTTCGTGATCGTGCTGGGACTTATCAGACAAGGCGTCGACTCCTGGTCGGCGCAGATTCAGGCAGACATTCAGCGCAGTACGTTGGCTATTGGTTACGGGGAGGCATCATGAGCAACGTCAAGAACATGCGGGACTACGAGCAAGACCTGGTGGATCCGCATGACAATCCGGTGGACCTGACCGCCTACCTGGACATCCTGGTCCGCTACCGCTGGACGTTCCTGAGCATCGTGCTGACCGGCGTGGTGATCGGACTGATCTACGCCATGGTGGCCAAGCCCGTGTATCGCGCGGACATCCTGGTGCAGGTGGAGGAACCGAATCCGGCGAGCGGCGCCACCAAGATGGCGGCGTCCGTATCGCCGGTGTTCGACGTCAAACCCGCTGCGGCCGCCGAAATCGAACTGCTGCGCTCACGCATGGTGGTGGGCAAGGCGGTGGATTCGCTGCAGCTGAACCTGGTGGCGTCGCCGCGCTATTTCCCCGGCATCGGATCGGCCGTGGCCGGGTTCAACCGCGAACTGTCGAAGCCCGGGTTGTTCGGCATGGGCGGCTTCGCATGGGGCAGCGAATCGATCACGGTGGCGCGGCTCGAAGTTCCGCAGGCCATGGACGGCCGCAAGATACTGGTCACGGCGCTGGGCGACCACAAGTACCGTCTGTCGTTCGCCAGCGACGATGCCAAGGGCGAGGGCGTGCTGGGCGCGCCGCTGACGGTGGCCACGGCCAGCGGCAGCGTGACGATCCAGATCGACCAGCTTGAAGGACGGCCGGGCGCGGAGTTCAACGTGATCCACCTGCCGCGCGCGGCGGCCATCGCGGACCTGCAGGACCGCCTGCAGATTACCGAGAAGGGCAAGCAGAGCGGGGTGATCGGCGTGGCGCTGGAAGGCGGTTCACCGGCCATGACGGCCGCAATCCTGAACGAGATCGGCACCGAGTACGTCGACCAGAACGTGCGCCGCAAGGCCGCCGAGGCGGAAAAGTCGCTGGCCTTCCTGGAAACCCAGCTGCCCGAGTTGAAGCAGCAGGTGGAAACGGCCGAAACGCGCTACAACGCCATGCGCAACCAGCGCGGCACGATCGACCTGAGCGAGGAATCGAAGCTGATCCTGTCGCAGTCGGTGGCCATCCAGACCAAGCTGCAGGAACTGCGCCAGAAGCGCACCGAGCTGATTGCGCGCTTCACGGGCAACCACCCCACCATCGAAATCCTGGACAACCAGATCGGCAACCTGCAGGCCCAGCTCAACGGCGTGACCGGCCGCATCCAGAAGCTGCCCGACGTGGAGCAGAACGTGCTGCGCCTGATGCGTGACGTGAAGGTCAGCACCGAGATGTACCAGTCGCTGCTCAACGACGTGCAGCAGCTGAAGCTGGTGCGCGCCAGCAAGGTGGGCACCGCCCGCCTGGTGGACGCGGCCGACGTGCCGCTCAAGCCGGTACGCCCCAACCGCCTGCTGATCGGCGTGGGCTCGCTGGTGCTGGGTATCGTGGCCGGGCTGGCTGCGGTGATCCTGCGCCGCGTGCTGGACGGCGGCGTGACGGACGCGGACGAGATCGAGCAGCACACCGGCATGACGGTGTACGCAACCATCCCGTTCAGCACGCACCAGGCGCGCCTGCATAGTGACGGCAAGTCTGGCGGCGACCTGCTGGCCCAGCGGATTCCCGACGATCCGGCCATCGAGAGCCTGCGAAGCTTCCGCACCGCGCTACAGTTCGCGCTGGCCAATACCGACAGCAACGTGGTGATGATCACCGGCCCGGCCCCCGACGTGGGCAAGTCCTTCATCTGCGCGAACTTTGCCGCGGTGGCAGCCAGTGCGGGCCGCCGGGTGGTGCTGATCGATGCAGACCTGCGGCGCGGCAGCCTGAATCACCGTTTCGGCACCAAGCGCACGCCGGGGCTGACCGAGTACCTGACCGGCGCCCCGCTGGACCAGGTGCTGCAGCGCGATGTGGTGCCCGGCGTGGACTTCATCGCCACCGGCTCCGAACCGCCGCTGGCAGCGGACCTGCTGCAGAACCCCGCGATGGACAGCCTGCTGGAACTGCTCAAGCGCCGCTACGACATGGTGCTGCTCGATACGCCGCCGGTGCTGGCCGCATCCGATGCCGCGATCCTGGCGGGCAAGTCCGGGGCGGTGTTCATGGTGGCCCGCGCAGACCGCAGCACGACCGGCGAACTCAAGGCCGCCCAGCGCATCATCCATCAGGCCGGCAACCAGATCAAGGGCGTGCTGTTCAACGGCCTGCAGGTGGATGGCCGCTGGTACCGCGCGCACTACCGGTTTGGCAAGTACCGCTACATCAACCAGTACAGCGCGGACCAGGCAAGGCGCGCCTGACAGCACACGCACCCGTCTTCGCAAACCCGGCCGCTGGCCGGGTTTTTCATTGGGCCGCGAGGTTTCTGGACTTTCCCGGCTTTCCCGGTTTCCCGGTTTCCCGGTTTGCCGGTTTTCGGCTTTCGGCTTTCGGCTTTCGGTTTTCGGGGTTTCGGGGTTTCGGCTTTCGGGGTTTCGGCTTTCGGGGTTTCGGCTTTCGGGCTTTCGGGCTTTCGGGCTTTCGGGCTTTCGGGCTTTCTGGGCTTTCGGGCTTTCCGGAGCTTCGTGGGATAGCGGCTTGCGGCCGCGTCATTCGGCTGGATGGCTGGACGGCTGAAGGGCTGGCGGGCAGGGATGTCGGGTGCTACACCGCCACCCGCGCCTCGGGGGGCTGCCCGGGGCCGCCGAGGCGGTTGCGGGCGCCCTGGCCCCCCGCATCGGCCATCGACTCCAGATGCCGTTGCAACTGCTTGCTCAGCCGGTCGCCGAACTGCTCGCGGCCATAGGCCAGGAACAGGCTGTGGTCGATGCCGTCGCGCAGCGACACGGTGATCTGGTCCAGGCCGGCCAGCGCCTCCAGGTCGCGGCCGAAGCGGAATTTCGCCTCGTCCAGCCCCACGTCGCTCGCACCGAACAGGAATTCCGTGCGCACGCCGCGACGGTTGAGCGCCTGCATCGCGGCGTTGGCGAAGGCAGTGACCGATTCGCCGTGGCCGGCCCTGCCATTCGCGGTGCCGTGTTCGCGCAGTCGCGCCATGCCGATCATGGCCCGCTCGCGCAGGCGGCGCCCCACCTGCTGCGCCATGCCCACCACGATCGGCCAGGCACGTCTTTCGCCATGCAGCAGCCGGCGCCAGTTGTTGGTCCTGCACGCGGCGTCCAGCAGGCCGCGCCAGGTGCGCACCCCGTTCTTGAGCTCGGCCTCGTCGGCGCGGCCCCAGCGGAACTTGACGATGTTGGCCATCAACAGGCCATCGACACCGGGATTGGCCAGCGCGGCCTGCAGCGACAGGAACGCGCCCGAACAGACGCCGGCCAGCACCACGCGCTCGAACCCCTGCGCGCGGACCCAGTCCACTGCGACGGAGACGTCACGGCGCGGCCCTTCCGAATAGATCGCCGGAATGCTCATGGTGCGGCAGGCCCCCGGGCTGTCTCCCAGCGCCGCCACATCGAGGCGCAGCGCCGCAACACCCTGCGCCGCCAGTTGCCGCGCCAGCGTCACGAACATGCGGCCATCGCCGACATGATGGTTGCCGCCGGTATTCGGAAAGATCACGGCCAGACGCGGTGCGGTCGGCTCGGTCGGCGTGCTCAACACGCCGAACTGCCTGCCGCCGTCGAGCCATACGGCCTCTTCCACCACGCCGTCGACCACGGTGGCCGGCGGATGCGCTGGCAGCAGTGCCGTAGGCGCGCCCTGCTGCGCCTGCACCGATGGCGCCAGCCATGCCACGATCTGCCGGTTGGCGGCCTCGGCCACCGCGGCATATTCGGACGACTGCATCAACGCCGGATATTCGGGAAACGGCGCCATTTGCACCTCGGCGCCCGCGCCTTGCCAGGTCTGAGCCAGCGCCGCCACGGCCGATGTACTGCCGGGCCAGGCATCGAGCATCCATACCTTGGGGGCCGGGCTGGCCGGCATGCGGTCCAGCCGCAGCGCGGCAATCTCCTTGACGGCATCGGCCGGCATGCGGAACGCCAGCACATCCTGCGCGCCATCGTCCGGGGCCGGCGGCCGCTCCATGGGGCCGGTGCTGTCGAGCCAGTTCAGGTGCAGCGCCCTCAATTCACGCAGATAGGCGCGGCCATTGACCACAGGCGCCAGCATCACCAGCCCGGCTACGGCGTTGTTCGGATTCGAGCGCATCGCGTCCGCCGCCAGCGCCGCCAGGCCGGCCCCCAGACGCAGGCCGCACAGCACGACGTTGCGCACACCGGTCCAGGCGCGCAGCTTGTCGGCGGCGGCGATGATGCTGCACACGGCACGGGGAACCTGGTCCGGATCGTGACAGCGGCCCGATGAATCGCCGGTGCAGGGATAGTCGAAACGCAGGGCAGGCATGCCGGCTGCGGCGAGGTCATCGGCCAGGTGACGCCAGGCGCGGTGAGACCACATCATTTCGTGGCCTTGCGGTGCGCAAAGTACCACCCCGGTATCGCCGGGGGCTTCATGCAGCCAGCCGGCGCAGCCTTCGAACATGACCCGTTTCATGCATCCTCCCCGATGCGATGGAAAGGGGGCCGTCCCCGCGCTTGCGTCGCCTCGGGGACGGATGCGGGCATGGCCCGCTATGCGGCCTTGCCCTGCACCGTGCGCACGTGCGCGATCTGTTTGACGGACGGCGCGATGATCGGCATGCCGAGATACGGATTCATGGTACCCAGCTCGGCCTGGTTGCTGCGCTTGGGCGTGACGCCGTTCAGGATGCCACCCGACAGGTTGGCGTGCGCACGCGCCAGCCGCTTGAGCGACTCGTCCACCTGGTCAGGCAACGTCGAGTCGGCGCGCAGCACCATCAATGTGGTGCCCACGATATTGGCGACCAGGGCGGCATCGGCCACGGCCAGCACCGGCGGCGTGTCGATCAGCACCAGGTCGAACCGTTCCGCACAGGCCCGCACGCATTCGGCGAAGGCCGGATGCATCAGCAGTTCGGACGGATTGGCCGGCGGGATGCCGGCCGGCAGCACCGACAGCCCGTTGACCACCGTGCGCTGCACCGCTTCGGGCAGCGCCACGTGGCCGGCCAGCAGGTCGGCCAGACCCACATCGGTGGGCAGGTCGAACCAGCTGGCCACCTTGCCGCGCCGCAGGTCGGCGTCGATCAGCAGCACGCGCTGGCCGGCTTCGGCAAACAGTACGGCCAGGTTGACCGACGCGAACGTCTTGCCCGCACCGGCCGTGGGGCTGGTGACGGCCAGCACGCGTTGCGGCGCGTCGCGCAACATGAAATGCAGTGCCGCGCGCACGCTGCGCAGACCTTCCACGGCCATCGAGTGCGGCGCGTTGCGGGCCAGCAGGAACTGGTCGTGCAGGCCCAGCCGCAACAGGCGTTCGGCGCCGTCCACGTCGTCGTCGCGGCGCTCCGCGAGTTCGTCCTGGGACACCAGGGCCTGCCCCGGCTGCTGGGCCAGCAGCCCGGCAACCTGCGAGTGCGAATAGGCGGCATGGGCGCGCGCATCGACGAGGCGCTCCAGTTCCATCTGTTCCTGACTGAAAACCACATCGCCGAGCATCGGCAAACCCAGGCGCAGTTCGGCTTCGTTGGCGGAATCGAGCGTGGGCCGGATGCGCTGACGCACCGTCACGCAGGCCATCGCCAGGCACAGCCCCATCAGCGCACCGGCCGTGGTGGCGGGCCAGGGACCAAGCCCCACCGGGCGCATCGGCACCAGGGCGCTGTCGAGCACGCGCACCAGGCCACTGCGGTCAAGCTGCACCAGCGAGAGCTGCTCCGCTTTCTGGCGCAGCGTCATGTACATGTCCTCGGCCACCTTGACGTCGCGTGTCAGCCCAACCGATTCACGCTCGGTCACCGACAGGTTCTGGTAGCGCGACTCCATGTCCTTGCGTTCGCGTGTCAGCTGCTGGATCTGGTTGTCGATCGTCTTGACCTCGTTGGCTTCCTCGGTAAAGCGCTGCAGCGTCTTGGTGCGTTCCAACTTCAGTTGCGCGATCTGTCGCTGGTAGTCGATGCTGCCCGTCAGGTACGACTGCGCGTCCTGCGTCGGCGCCATGGTGCCGGCCTTCGAGCGATAGCGCGTCAGCGCCGCCTCGGCACGTTCCAGCTCGGCCTTGACGCGCGGGATCTCGTTGGTCAGAAAGGCCAGCGTCATCGCCGTATCGTCGCGCCGCTGCGACGCCTGGTTGCCGATGAACGATTCGGTAATGCCGTTGACCAGCGCCGCCGCAGCCGTGCGATCGGTGGTACGCCACGAGATGCTGACGGTACTGGCATCGCCGGGCTGCATGTCGATGCGCAGCGCGTTGGACACGTCGTCGATGGTCTGCACCAGGTCTCGGCGGGTCAGCACGAAACGCGTGCCGGGGCGCGCGTCCAGCCGGGCAACCCGCACGGCCACGCCGTTGGCGTCGGCCACCTGTCCCACGGTGCCGGTCAGCAGTTCGGTGTCGCGGTCGTAGAGGCGATAGCCGTTGTCGGGCAGCACTTCGAGCGTCAGCGGCACGTTGAGCAGGCGATCCGGCACGGCGAGCTTGTCGACCGTGATCTGCTCGCCGCTCCACGCGTAGCCAAGGCTTGCCGGCCACGGCGCCACCACCCGGCCGGGCGTGGCGAAGTACGCCACGATGCCGCCGATCAGCGGTGCACGCAGCGGCTGGGCCGTGATGTCCAGGTGCAGGCGCTCGACCACGGGCGCCACCACGGTACGGCTGCGCAGCATGCCGGCGTCGAGCGGCACCGCCGGTGCGGACATGCCCGGCACCGGGTTGCGCGTCGCGCCGGTGGACTCACGCGGCTGCAGGACCTGGACGAGTGCGCTGGCGCTGTACACCGGCGGCTGCGACACCGCACAAAGCCATGCCACGACCGCGCCCACCAGGCCCGCGCCCAGGATCCATCCCGCGTGATCGACCATCGCCCGGCGCGCACTGCCGTTACCCACCGCGGGCATGGCCGGGTCGGCCGTTCCCACTCCACCCGCAAATGACATCTTGCTCACGACGTCCCCCTTGCCTTCGATTGCTGCTTCACCCGTGCGGACGCGCCTGACTACTTGCGCCCGTAGTTGTCATCAAACCTGACGATATCGTCCTCGCCCAGATACGAACCCGACTGCACCTCGATGATTTCCAGCGGCGTCTTGCCCGGATTTTCCAGTCGGTGCAGCGTGCCGATGGGGATATACGTGGACTGGTTTTCAGAAAGGATGCTGACCGTCTCGCCACACGTCACGCGCGCGGTACCGCGCACCACGACCCAGTGTTCCGCGCGGTGGTAATGCATCTGCAGCGACAGGCTGGCGCCCGGTTCGACCACGATGCGCTTGACCTGGAAGCGGTCGCCGTGGTCGATCGAGTCGTAGCAGCCCCAGGGCCGCTGCACCTTGCGGTGGTTTACCACCTCGCTGCCGTGCTCGGCGCGCAGGCGCTGCACCACGTTCTTCACGTCCTGCACATGGGCCTTGTCGACCACCAGCACCGCATCGGCCGTTTCCACCACCACCACATCCTGCACGCCGACGCAGGCGATCAGCCGGCCTTCGGAATGCGCGAGGCACGACGTCGCGCCATCGAACACCACGCGGCCCCGCGCCACGTTGCCAGCGGCGTCCTTTTGGGCGATGTCCCAGATGGCCGCCCAGGAACCGACATCGGACCAGCCGGGATCCATCGGCACCAGCATCGCCGGCACGTCGGACAGCATCTCGATCTTTTCCATGACCGCGTAGTCGATGGAGTCGGACGGGCAGGCCTCGAAGGCTTCCTTGCACAGGCACAGCGCGTTGCCCTTGGCGGCACGCTCGGCGGCCTCGTAGGCGGCGCGGCACTGGCGCGCCATGTCGGGCTGCAGCTGGGCCAGCGCGCGCAACCAGACCGATGCGCGCACGACGTAGACGCCGCTGTTCCACCAGTAGTCGCCCGATGCCACGTAGGCTTGCGCCAGTTCCAGGTGGGGCTTTTCCACGAAGCGTTCGAGCGGCAGCGCGCCTTCCTGCGACACGCTGCCGGTCCGGATATAGCCAAAGCCGGTCTCGGGCGCGCTGGGCCGCACGCCCAGCGTGACAATGGCGCCGCGATCGGCCTGGCGCACGGCAACGGCCAGCGCCGCGCGGAATGCTTCCGGATCCATCACGGCATGATCGGCCGGCGTGGCCACCAGCACCGCATCGCCGGATTCGCCGGCATTGGCCATCGCGTGCAACGCGGCCATCGTCAGCGCGGGGGCGGTGTTCCGGCCGCATGGCTCAGCCAGGATCTGCACGGGCTTGCCGCAACGTTTCATCATCGCGTCGATCATGAAGCGATGCTCCTCGCCGCACACCACGATCTGCGGGGCTTCGATGCCGATGCTGCGGCCGGACAGCGCGGCCAGGCCCTCAAGCCGGCGCGAGGTGGCTTCCAGCAGCGTGTTGTCTGCCACCAGGTTCAGCAACTGCTTGGGATGCTGTTCGCGCGACAGCGGCCACAGCCGCGTCCCCGATCCGCCCGCCAGGATCACGGGCTGGATCAGCGCCTGCCGCGTCTGCGCGGCCGCGGCACCATGGCCCGTGTGCTCGATCATGTCCGGGACGGCGGCAGAGGGAAGGTTCTTCCCTCGGGTCGGAATTCTCATCATGCCTCCTGCTGGTTCCTGCGTATCGGCGAGGCTCCGGCTCCGAGGTGGTGCACGGCAGGCGCGGCAGACGCACGTACACGTACCCTGGCCAGAGAGGATGGAGCCAGTGTAGGAATCTGCGCAGCCAGGACTCTGTTCGATTCCGCACACGCTGGTGGCCGCACCGGGCGTGCCAGCGCTGACTGCCGGCTTTGTTGGGCAACGTACCGAAACGGCGCGCCGGAGCGGCTCCAATGGCATTGGCCACGCACGCGCCTGGCCGGCCGGCAGCACGCCGGCTGCCATCCGAACACGGAGGACGGGAGATGGAGCAAAGCACTGCGAACGCCCTGGCATATACGGCGAATCCCCTGGCCACGGACCCCCATGTGCCGGCTGCTGCCGTCCAGCAGGCGGCGCGCCCCGTGGTGGCCCCGCCGCGCCTGTTGCATGGCGAGGCGTCGATCTGGCTGGAGACCAACTGCTACATGGACCTGTGGATCGAACTGCTGTATGGATGGCACCTCGATCCGCGCGCCGCACTTCCGTTCACCGTGGCGCAGGACTACGAGGGCGACCACTTCACGTTCTTCAAGTATCCGCAGGCCGACCTCGAACTGCTGTATGGAACGGTGGTACAGGAAAGCGCCATCTACGACACGCTGGAGGCACACATCGCCGAACAGGTGCGTCGCGGGCACGCCATGCTGGTGGAGATGGACAGCTTCTACCTGCCCGATACGCGCGCCACGGCCTACCGCATGCACCACGTGAAGACCACCATTGCGATCGACGGGATCGACCCCGCGGCGCAGACGCTGTCCTACTATCACAGCCTGGGCCACTACACGGCCGAGGCCGACGACTATCGTGGCCTGATGCGGCTCACCGCCGAACTGAGCGGCAACGGCAATATCCTGTTCCCGTACGTCGAATGTGCCAAGCGCGTGCGCGATCCGCTGCGCGGCCGCGAGCTGTCCAATGCCGTGGCGCAGCTGCTGCGCCGGCACCTGGGCCGACGGCCGGGCCAGAGCCCCATCGCACGCTGGCGCGCCGATTTTCCGGCGCAGGTCGAGACCATCCTGGCACGCGGCGACGCGTACTTCCATCACTACGGTTTCAACCTGCCGCGTCAGCTTGGGGCGAATTTCGAGATGCTGCATCACTGCCTGAACTGGCTGGGCGAACACGGCCACACGGTGTCGCCGGACATTCGCGACGCGGCCGCCGCCATCGCGGCCGAATGCAAGGTGCTGCAGTTCCGCCTGGCCCGCGCGATGGCACGCAACCGTCCAGACGCCTGCGCCGACTGCATGGACAATCTGGAGTCGGCCTACGACACCACCATCACGGGCCTGCTGGCGTCCTTCGGGAGCATCGATCCGGCACATGGCTGATGGCTGTGCGTGCATGAAGACAAACGCCCCGGCTGCCACCGCCTGGCGGCGTGTGGCGTCCGGGGCGTTCGGCATCGGTGCGGCTGCGCTCAGGCGTGTGCCAGCGCCAGGGCCGGCAGCAGGCGGTCGTATTCGCGCTTGACGAGCTTGTAGCACTCGCACGAATGGTGCTCCAGGCCGCAGCGGTCCAGCACGGTGATATGGCCGCGGCTGTGGTGGATCAGGCCCAGGTCCTCCAGCTTGCCGGCCGCTTCCGTCACGCCTTCGCGCCGCACGCCGAGCATGTTGGCGATGACCTGCTGCGTGATCACCAGTTCGTTGGTGTTCATGCGGTCGATGGCCAGCAGCAGCCAGCGGCACAGCTGCTTGTTCAGCGAGTGATGGCGGTTGCAGGCAGCGGTCTGCGCGATCTGCGTGAGCACCGCCTGCACATAGAGCAGCGTCACGCGCTGCAGCGCCGGCAGCTGGGCCAGCTCCGCACGCAGCACACGCGCCGGAATGCGGTAGGCGAAGCCGGGGCTGCGCACTTCGACGCGGCTCGGCATCGTGTCGCCGCCGGTCACCACGGGGATGCCCACCAGCCCTTCGTTGCCGACCGCTGCGAACTCCACCGTGGCGCCGTCTTCCAGCAGCGACAGCAGCGAGACCACGGAGGTGGTCGGAAAGTACACGTGGACGATGCGCTGGCCCGAGTCGGTCAGCAGCTCCCCTGCACGCAGGCGGACGAGTTCGAAGTGGCGCGACAGCGCGTCCCATTCATGACGCGGCAATGCGTTGAGCAGATGATTGACATGCAGGTCCGACCGATGCGTAATCATTTCTTCCTCCGTGTGACCCAGGAGCAATGACATCGGAACGCCGCAGTACCTGCGAGACGCGTGACCCGACATCGCCGCTCCGCTCTTCTATCAGCAAGCTTGCTGGCGAATGCCCGGCGGCCCTGAGGCCGCCACCCGTGAACCCTGCCGGAGCGAATTGCCGTTGTGCTCCGGTTTCCTCTTCGTTGTTGACTGTATTAAGTGCTATGCAGCACAGAACGGACAGTAGGCAGACGGATAGGTCCTGGCGTCATGCTTTGGTAGGTTGGATGTAGGAAAACGGGTGAGTCGCGGCGGCGGCGGGGTAGCCCCATGGACCAGCCGGTGGAAGGAGGGATATGTGTCCTGCCGCGCCAGACGTGGTCTGGCGGGCAGGTGGAGAAGGATGAGTTCAGCCGTCGTAACTGACGGCCCGCGGCGCGTTCAGCGCCCACACTTCACCCGAAGGGATGGCCCCCGTATGGGTCAGGGCGGCCGCATCGTGCATCAGTCGGATGCGGCGCGACTCGCCGGGACCGAGGTGGAACCAGTCGGTCTCCGGCAGCCAGGCGTGATCCTCGACGTGGACCCACCGCGCAAAGCGCCGGGTGCTCACGGTGAGCCACCAGACGCCGTCCTCGCACGCCGCGCTGGCGCGCAGGCCCGGATCCTGCAATGCGTCGGCGCGCCGGTCGGGCAGGTACACGGCCTGGCTGAGCAACGCGTTGCCTGTTTCGTCGGCGCTTCCCGCCGGAGACGCGTCGTGCAGCGTGGCCAGCACCACGTCGTGCCCGGGCGGCCCGAAGCGGTAGGCGTAGGTAAAGTCGAAGAAGTGATCGAGCAGTTCCGCCGCCACCAGACGCCGTGTCTCGCGCGGCGCCAGCGTCAGTGTCTGATCCGCCTGCGCGGCCACGGCCTCGCCGTCGCGCAGGCAACGCAGTACCAGCCGAACCGTGCGCGGCACGGCGGTCTCGTTGACCAGATGGATGTGGAGCCCGTTGAGCCCCTCATCCGTCAGGATGACCTGCAGCGGCTGCCAGACCTGGCGCAGGGCATGCCATGCCGATTTGGGCCGCGCATAGGCATCGACGATGCCCCATCCCGCGCCGGGCAGGAGATCCTGCAATTGCCAGACCAGCCCGCCCCGACACGTGGACCCGGCGCGGCGCCATTCGCCAAACACCTCGGTCACGATCTCCGCCACCACGGCGCGCGACAGCTGCAGGTAGCGCGCCGGCCGTTCGTACCGCAGGCGCGGCGGATCGACGTCGAACAGCGCGCGCAGGTAGAAGTCGCGAATGTCCTCGAAATCCCAGCCGGCGCCGGCATCGCGCGGCACGCGCGCCTTCCAGCGCGGATCATGGTACGGCTGCGACATGGCCGCGTCGGCCAGCGTGCGCGTGCACGGCACGTTGGCAAAGGCCAGGCATTCCGAGGTGAACCGGACATTGGCCAGGCGCGCATCGCTCAGCGGACGCTGGTACGCGCCCACGCCGTAGTAGTGCGACACGCCGGTATCGGCCTGGAACGGCCAGGCGCCTTCGCTGGGCGAATTGCGCACGTAGATCACATCGGGCCGATGCTCGGCCACCAGCGCCGGAATCAGTGTGTCGAACAGCGGCTGGCGCCACGCGCCGCGCGGCACGCCCATCATCGCGGCCTGCTGTTCGGCCTCGCTGCCGCCGCACAGCACGGCCAGGCTGGGGTGGGCGCCAGACGACGCGAGCCATTGCGAGACTTCGCACCGCGCCTCGTCCATCCACGCCGTGCCGGTGTCGCCGCCATAGTCGAAGTTCGCGAACATGAAGTCCTGCCACACCAGCAGGCCCAGTGCGTCGCACTGCCGATAGAACGATTCGCCCGGGTAACAGGTCACGCCGCTCACGCGCACCATGTTGGCCCCGGCGTCGCGCGCCAGCCGCAGCCAGCGGGCCACGGCCTCGTCGGTGTCGGCCAGTCCGGGGAGGTCGTGGCTGGATACACATGCGCCCCGGCAGAACACGCGCTCGCCGTTGACGCGCAGCCCGAACGCGCCGGGGTCGCCATCGCGGTCCTCGGTGATCGTGCGGAAGCCCACATTGCCACAGGCCAGGACGTGGCCGGCCATGCTCGCGTCCACGCGATACAGTGCCGGATCGCCGTGGGTATGCGGCCACCAGCGTCGTGCGTCGGGAATGCGCAGCGTGCCCGCCAGCGTGTGCGGGCCGGTGCGATGCAGATCGCCATGCCAGATGGCATGGTCGGGACCGATGGCCGAGAACGCGCCTTGCGCGGGCGCCGCGCCCGGAAAGTGAAGCTGCAGGTGCACCACGCCATCGGTGCCGTCGATCCGGCCCGACATCTCGGCGCGGACGCCATGCGTGGGATCGGAACCGACCGGGTCCAGCAATTCGATGTCCCGCCACGGCCCCACCGCGTGCACCGGCGGGCACCAGCCGGGCATGTGCCCGAGCAGCGTGGTACGCACGGTGCGCAGCGATGGCGGCTGGATCATGCGCGGCTTCCAGCGTACGGGCCCGCGCTGCGTACGCAGCCACGGATAAAGCGCGCGAAAACAGATATGGAGCGCGTTGTCGTCGCCGGCCAGTTCAACCTCCACCTGGTGGGCCGCGAACATGTGGTGCGTGGTCAGTACGTGCTGGCCGTTGAGCCAGACCTCGGCAATCGTCGCCAGGCCGTTGAAGCGCAGCAGGCGGCGGCCGCTGCCCGAGAAATGCAGCCGATACCAGTAGTCGTGCTGGTGCAGCGGCGGCGGCGATGAATCGTCCCAGCGCCCCGCCGCGCCCAGCGCGCTGGCCACCGTACCGGGAACCGTTGCGGGCAGCCAGTGCCCGGTTTCCGACAGTTCGCCCGGATGGGCGGCCGCGTTGGCGAAGGTTTCAAGGAAGGTCCAGTCGCCTTCCAGACGCGCCCGGCCCACGGCCACACCGGGCCGCAAGACGGGCAGGAGTGCCGGTTCCGGATCGCGTGCGGTCATGTGACGGTTTCTCCGAAATGGGCGGCCAGCGCTGGAACCGTGCCCTGGTAGGCCAGTTCTAGCTGCTCCAGGCAGTCCTCGCAGCTGTCGGCCTTGTGGCTGATCACCGCGCGCATCAGCCGGAACTGCATCACCATGGCCTCGGACGCCATCGTGTAGCACGCCTCGGCCACCGAGTCCGGCAGGTTCTGTCCCTGCATGACCAGCCAGCGCACATAGCGACCGAGCAGTTCGAAGTTCGCGCCAAGCTGGCGCAGCACGCTGGCCGCGTAGATCTGGAAGTTGGGCTCGCCGCGCGCCATCAGTTGTTCCAGATGGGCCGGAAACGCGGCCCGGAACGCCTGGATCGGGTTCTCTCGCGGGCGCCGCGCCAGATGGCCGCGCAGCAGATCCAGCGACGCGCGCAGCAGCGCATCGTCGGTCAGCCCCGGAAAGCGCCGGCGCACGACCTCGGCCTGGGGAAACGTGGCCACCCCCCACATCGTTTCATGCGCCGGCATGCGGAAGATGGCGAGGTAATCGTCGCCACTCGCGGTGTGATAGCCGTCATGGTGGTAGTAGCCCACCGCAGTGGCCTCCGGCACCAGTACGTCGATCGCGATGCACGCGCGCGCGTGCTGCCGGCGGTAGGCGCCCGCCGGCTGCGGCAGCTGGAAGCTGTCCACCTCGAGCAGCACGGCGTTGCCGCGATTGGTCTGCGCGGCAACATGCGATTCCAGCCGGCCGTAGGTCGACAGTTCGTCCTTGACGATGCCGTAAAGACGCTCCAGGTCTATCGACGGGATGTTCGAGGACGTGAACTGGTCGCCCTCGAAGTCAAGCGTGGTAGTGAACGGCAAGGCGGCAATGGGCTCGAAGTCCCATCCATGCAACAGTTCGACCCACAGGTCGATATGGCGGTTGGCATGCGACCACACCGGATTGCCACCGTGCAGCGCATGCGCGCCGCCGCGCGAGCGTACAGCCTTGCCGTCTCCGTACATTTACACGCCTCCCAGCGTCTCGCGCACCGCTTGCGGCCACTGTGCCGGGTCCAGCCCGTGGTGCTTGAGCAGCGCCAGCGTCAGCCGCTCGATGCCAAAGCCCACGCAGCCCGTATGGGCCACGCCGCCATCGGCCAGGCCGATGTGCCACAGCGCCCCGAAATGGTCCATGTGGTAGTTGAAACTCATGCATGCGGTGGGTGGCGCGCCGTCGTTGACCGGAATCAGCAGTTCGAACTTGAGCTTCAGTTCGCGCTGGCTGTCGGCCACGATCTTGCCGCCACGCCCGAAGAACGGGTCGTTGGCCACGTCCACTTCCACGGGCAACTGCAGCGCCTCGGCCAGTGCCTGGCCGCGCTCCATCCACAGCTGTCGAAACGCGACGATGCGCTCGGGCGATCCCAGGCACACGTACTCGCGTTGCCGGAACAACTGCATGCGCGTGGGCTCCAGCGACGGCTCGTGCCGGTAGCAGTACGACAGCACGTCCACCACCTTGCCGTCCGGCGGCAGCGGGCCGCGTTTGGCCACGACGGGGTAGATCGGATAGCAGGCGGCCGGGGTCAGCACCACGCCCGTGAATTCCTGCTGGTCGGTCCAGTCCTCCCTGTCTTCCACGCGCGCCAGCAGCCGGCGGTGCGCGCGATCGTCGCCGCAGAAGCTGTGGATCGTGCCGGCCAGTTGCGGAAAGCTTTTCAGGTACTCGCTGGCTTCGAAATCCTGCTGCCCCAGCGCCGGCGGAAAGCGCAGCACTTCGGCGCGCTGGTCGGCGCCGATCCGCGTGATGGCCCGGTTCAGGCCGTCGGCAATCGCCTCGAACTGCGCACTGCGGCCATACAGGCCCTTGACGCCGGTTTCGATCAGCAGGCCGGCAGCCAGCAGTTGCTGAAGATAGGTGGGCGCGGAGGTCAGTTCGCCGGCGCCGCCTCCCGCGACGGCGTCGGTCAATGCGTGAGCATCCATCGATGGCTCCTTACGAACGGTCGGCCAGCAACAGGTTGGCCGTATTGGTCTGGATGCGATCGTTGTTGATCATCAGCGGCGCCGACCACAGGTCCCGCAGGTGGCGCCCCAGGCTGAACGGCGTGCCTTGCTTGTAGCCGGCCATGCCGCACACCAGCAGCGCCTGCTGCACGACGTCGAGCGCCATCGTCGACATGGCAGTCTTCAGCCCGTTCATCTCGGCGGCCAGCGCGAAGGCGGCCGATACCGAAGCACCGGCATGGCGCGCCCGCTGGCGCTCCAGCGCCATGTCGACACGGGCTTCCATCATCTGCAGCATGCTCACGGCCTCGGCCACGCGCGGCGCCGACGGCGGCAACTGCCCGGGCCGTGCCCGCGCCTGGCCCTGGAAGAAGGTCTTGGCGCGCGACACGGCGTCGCTGGCGATGCCCAGCCACAGCGCGCTCCACAGGATGTGCGACACGGGCGTCATGGTGGCGTCCGCGATCTCGCCGAACGGCACCGGCAGCACCTGGTCCACCTGGCCGGCGGCCTCCAGCCGGAATCCGTTGCTGCACGTGCCACGCATGCCCAGCGTGTCCCACGCGTTCAGGCTCTGCAGCGTGTAGTCGTCCTTCAGCGCGCAGACCAGCACCTGGTCCGACGGCGATGCATCGGCGTGGCGCCGGGCGGTGATCAGGATGCCGTCGGCGTGCGCCCCGTAGGAGATCGTCGGTGCCATCTTCAACAGGTGAAAGCGGTCGCCTTCCACGTTGACCGCGCAGCCGCTGCTGCGCAGCGCGCCGCCAATGGCTTCCTCTGACGTGGCAGAGGCCAGCAGCAGCTGTTCGCCCGCCACGCGCGCCATCATCTGCTGATGCCACGGGCTGCCCATGCCATGTTCGAGCAGGCAGGCCACCTGGATCTGGTGCATCGCGTAGATCATGCCGGTGGACGCGCACGTCTCGCCCAGCACCCGGCAGATGGCCGCAATGGTGGCCAGCGGCGCCCCGCTGCCGCCCAGCACCGCCGGCACCATCGCACCGAGCAGTCCCTTCTGGCGCAGCACTTCGAAAGCCTCGTGCGGAAAGCGCGCCTCGTGGTCCACGGCGTCGGCAAATCGCTGCGCCACCCCGCCGGCCTCGCGGGCGGCCGCGATCAGTTCGTCGCCGGCCATGGCGCTGCCCCCGGCCGGGTTGGCATGCGCCAGCGCAACCTTGGCGGTACTCATGCTGCCTCCTGCTGCCGGCGAATGGTTTCGACCGCCGCCGCTAGCGAGTCCACGCTGCGGAAGAGTTGACGCGTCAGCATCTGATCCGGAATCTCGATATCGAACGCATTCTCCAGCGCCAGCATCACATGCACGGTGGCCAGCGACGACAGGCCTGCCGCGTACAGGTCGTCGTTATCGGCGAGCGTGGCCAGCGGCACGTCGAGGCGGGCCACTTCTCCCAGGATGTTGCGGATGGTTGTTTTCATTCGATGTCTCCGATTCGGAAGCCTTGATACGGGCTCCATTCCAGTTGTTTTGGACGTCGGGCTCGGTGCGATGTCGCACCAAGCGGACACCGTTGCGCGGCCCCCGACCCTCAGTAGGCGGCCGTGCCTGTCCAGCCGTGCAGGGCCGTACGCAGGATGATTCGAAGGTCGAGCTGGAACGACCAGTGCTGGATGTAATAGATGTCGAACTCGATGCGCTTGCGCATCTTGTCGATCGTATCGGTCTGTCCGCGCAGGCCATTGATCTGGGCCCAGCCCGTGATGCCGGGCTTCACCCGATGGCGCAGCATGTAGCGATCGATCAGTTCCTTGTAGATCTCGTTGTGTTCCATCGCGTGCGGGCGCGGGCCCACCACCGACATCTCGCCGCGCAGCACGTTGAAGAACTGCGGCAGCTCGTCCAGGCTGGTACGGCGCAGGAAGGCGCCGATGCGGGTCACGCGCGGGTCGTCGCGGGTGGCCTGCGTCACGCCATGGTCCTGGTGCATGCGCATGGTGCGGAACTTGTAGACGTTGAACGGGTGGCCGTCGATGCCGAGCCGCTGCTGGCGGAACAGCACCGGCCCCGACGACGACAGCTTGACCAGCAGCGCGATCAGCAGCAGCACCGGGCTCAGGCCGGCGATCACCGCCAGCGCGAACACGCGGTCGAAGCTGGCCTTGACGATGCCGGTCACGCCCGACACCGGCGGGCTGTTCAGATCGATCACGGGCAGGCCCATGAAGTCGGTGAACCTGTGCCCCAGCAGTTCGACCGCCGCCACATCGGGCACCCAGCGGATGTCGATCAGTTCGTTGCGGAACTGGCGCACCACGTCGGACAGGTCACGGCAGGCAGCCATGGGCAGCGTGAGCCAGATCTCGCGCACGCCCTGGCTGCGCACCATGGCGCTGACTTCCTCCATGGTGTGCAGCGGCTCGACGCCGGGCGGGATGTTCTGGCCGTCTTCGTCGTAGATGCCCACCACGCGATAGCCGGCGGCGCGAATCTGCTGCACGCGCAGGTACATCTCGCGGCCCAGCGGTCCATAGCCGCAGATCACCACACGCTTGGCGTTGATGCCCTGCTCGCGCACGTTGGCAAGCATGCGGAACATGATCGCGCGCGACACCAGCAGCAGCACCATGGAGCTGATGAACCAGCCCATCGACCACACCCGCGAGACAGCAGCAATCTGGTGGATCAGGAAGGCGCCCATCAGGCCGGTCAGGAACACCGTCGCCCACGCGGCGCAGGCGCGCAACGCCAGCACGGCCTGGCTGCGGCCGCGCCAGGATTCGTAGAGGCCGAACGCCGGAAACACGACCAGCGCGCCCAGCGCGCACAGCATCGTCAGAAAGCCGTTGACGGGCGCTGCCTCCCGGATGCCGCCGGGAAAGTAGATCGCGCCCATGCCGATGCCGGCTGCGGCAATCAGCAGCGCATCGCAGAGTCTGTAGAGATAGTGAAGCGCCGAATTACGCTCGGCAGCGACATTCCAGTTCGACGCCATGACCACCCCATGCCCCTTGCGGGAAGCTGTTTCGGGTCATGGTTGCGCAGCAGGTTGACAACGTCTGTTGGGCGGCGCACACAGGTCCGGCGCACCGCCGGCGGCCTACCGGGGAGCGTGCTGGAACACGCCGGCGGCACGCATGCGGGGGCCGGACAATGCCGCCCACTCGCCACGGTGGTACGGGCGATCGCGGCCCGAAAGAAACATGGCAAGCTCCTGCACCATCACGTGGGTGGCGCCGGCCAGGCCGCCGGTGGGCAACACCATCAGCGCGGCCAGCATGACGCACATCGCGAGCATCGTGCGGGGGCTCCGGGGCAAGCCGTGCCGTACCACGATCGGCAGGCTGACCAGGAAACCGAGTGCCAGCCCGCTGGCCACCTCGGAAAGCGAATGCGCATGCAGCGCCAGCCGGGACACGCCCACCGCCAGCGCCAGCAGCACACCGCCCAGCGCCGCCAGCAGGCCCAGGCCGGGCCGCCTGTCGGGCATGGCGATGTAGCAGGCCACCGGCAGTATCGACGCGGCCATCATCGCGTGGCCGGAGAACCCCGTGAAGTTGAGCGATGCGCTGCCGATGCCCCAGCCCATGAACGCGAGCTTGGAAGCCAGCACCACGAGCGCCGTGGCGGTGAACGCGAGCATCCAGTGCCGCGCCACGCCGGTGGCGCCGTGCCAGCGCATCCACGCGTAGAGAAAGCACGCGCATGGCAGCAGGAAGGCGGATTCGCCAAAGTGGGTGATCAGTTCCCAGCGGTTCATCGGTGTCTGCGGCAGTGCCGCGAAATTGCGGTGGCAAGGTGCGTGGCGGCAGCGTAGCACCCCTGCGGCCGCTGCGTACGCCAAATCATTCGATGGATCATCCCCGGTGTCCATCCCGAAGCATGAGGGCCGCGTGCGGCTCCCGGATGCCTGGCGCCGGGTGCCGCGGTCCGCACTGGCGCGCCAGCACTGGAACCGCCGTCGTGCGCCGCCTGCAAACCCAGGGATGAGATGCCGGGTTGGCATGCGTCTTCTGGTTGATACTGTCCCGCACGACGATTCGATATGGTCGATGCAATGGTCGCGCACCACGTGTGCGGCCATTTCAAAGCCCGCATGGTCCCCCGGTCGGCGGGCTTCTTTTTTGGAGCCGGCGGATCGACCGCACGCGCATCGGGCAGCATCGCTGTCGCTGGGCGGCACGGTGTCAGGTGGGCGGCGGCGTTCGCGTCAGCGCGACGAACAGCGCGCGGGCGGTGTCCAGGTGGCGGCTTGCTTCGCGCTCGCCGATTTCGCGCGCGGCGACGATGGCGGCATCCTCGGTGGCAAAGCATCGGCCATGCAGTTCGCCCCGATACAACAACGGCCCGCCGATGATGGCGAGCCGTATCTCATAGCAGCATGCCCACTTGCCGCGGCCTTCGCGCACGGCGAACCCGTGGACAATCAGGATATCCAGACTGTGTTCCATACGACCCCCTGCTCTCCGCGGCGGCCGGCCTCTCCAAGGCGCCGGCTTCTGACCGTGGGCAAATCCAGCATAGTCGTATCAACGCGCGGACGCCTTCATCCGATGGCAGTAGACCCATCCGGACTTACCCGCGCCGCAGGGATGAAGCGGGGGGCTGGCGCGGGCGTGCCGTGCGGATGCAGCGATCTCAGCAGCGTCAGCGCACTGCGCGGAAAACACTGCCCGCCCGCCCACACCAGCGTGGCGGCAGCGCACACCAGTTCCACCGGCGCGGGCACCGCCAGGCATCCGTTGGCCCCAAGCAGCGCGGCGTGAGCCATCAGCGTGGCATCCAGCGCATCGGACAGGACCAGCCAGCGCCGGGGTGCGAGCCGCTCGCGCACACGGTCCAGCAGCTTGCGCGGGTCGCCCGGCACCCCGCTGCAGTCTACAAGCGCCATTTCCACCGGCTGTTCCGGCAGCGGTTCTGATGCATCGGGATTGTCGATCGACGGCATGCGCACCGGGATGGGATCGCCGTCGAGCAGCCATTCGGGGCCGTGCCAGCGCACCGGTGTCGGAATGTCCTGGCCCTCCATCCGGCGCGCCAGGATACGGCACATCATTTCGTTGCTGGCGATGAGATAGGTCGTCATCTATTTGCCATCCGCGCATTGTTGCGCGCGTGTGTCCGCAGGGTGTGGTGCCCCAACGGGACGCCCTGGTGGGGCGCATCGTATTCTTGTGGAAATGATGGCGATGAGGAGTTCTTGCCGAAGATTCTGGTGATCTCCGCGGCAGCCCCCGGCACCGCGCCTGAACTTACAACCTAGCAATCGCGGCCGGCCGCCGCCTCATGCTTTTGGATGAGGGGCGGGCCGGCGAATGGTGGAAGCGTGCCGTTGTCCGGCAACGCGCAGTGATTTCCCTTATGCAGCCTCACAAGCCTCCCGTGCGCTCAGCGACGACATCGGGATATGCGTGGGCCTGGCCGGCGTGGGGCCGGGCCAGTTCAGGGTGGCCCCGCGTTGCAGCGCCACGTACACCGCCTCGCCCTTGTTGCGCACATGCAGACGCTGATAGAGCGTGCAGGCGTGGGTCTTGGCGGTGGCCACCGAAATGTTCAGCAGCCGGCTGACGGTCTTGACGGGGTAGCCGCGCGCCAGCAGGGCCAGCACTTCGTACTGGCGTTCGGTGATATTGAGCAGATGCGCGCCTGCGGCCGGCGTTTCCAGCGGGGCCGCCTGTCCATGCGCGGCGGCATCGGTCAGGTGGGCCGGCACGCCGTGCAACGGCACCACGATCGGCGCGGCATCATGGCGCGCTTCGGCAGCGCCGGGTTCGGCGTGGCGCGTCGTGGGCAGCTGGGACGGAAAGCATTCGCCGCCGGCCAGCACCAGCCGGATGGCGGCTTCCAGCGCATCGGCCGAACAGGTCTTGGCCAGCAGGCCGCGCACGGCCTCGGGCATGCCGGCCTCGGGCAGTGGCACCGGCAGCTGGTCGGCCAGCACCAGCACGCGCAGCGGCGTCAGGCGTCGGCACAGTTCGGCCAGCGTGTGCCAGCCCTGCTCCGCATCGGCCGGCAGGCCGAACACGAGCAGATCCGCGTGGTGAGTCCACGGGTCGGGGTCGTGCAGGGCGGCGGGATCGAGATCGACGAGATCGCCTGGAACATGCGCCTGAGCCAAAAGGTGGCGCAAACCGAGACGCAACAATGGATGTGGCTCGAGCAACAGAATGGTGGCCATGGCCGCTCACTTCTTCCTGGCGCGTCGGTGCGATGTCTGGCTGTCCGCATGGCGCGCTGTTGGAAGCGCTCCGCTTATTGGTGCGGTTGCACTTCCATACGGTCTGCATCACCTCCCGAGCCTTCGCAGCGTTTCCCGTCCTGGCTTGCTGCCGACTGCTACCGGCCCTCCCTCGGAGGATGTCAGACCGCCCCGTGTGCGTATGTAACGCGTTAGATCCTTCTGAACTCAGATTCAAATTAAATCTAATTCTGGTGTTTAGCATAGGCAGCACGCCTTTCGATTGCAAGTCGATGTTGCGGTGCAGCGGGTTTTCCCTCGGTTGTATGGCAAGTGCCTTGTATCGATATGGCAAGCGGCCGACAGACCTCGAACGGTCGTTCGAGCCGGAGGAAAGTGACTCCAGAATCTCTATGCTGCAGCGCACTAAAGTCGGCCCCGTGTGCGCCGTCAATGCGATGGCAATTCAATCGCCCAAACCCGGGCTAACCTGAGAGAAGAGTTCATCACATGCTTTCCTCGCTTCGCGCGCGAATCGTGGCCCTATCGGTGGCCATCGTCATCGTGGCGCTGGCAGCCAATGCCATCGTCAACCAGTTTGTCGCCCGTGCCTATAACAACGAGGCCATCGACAACAACCTGGCCGCCGTGCAAACCGGCCACGTGGACGCCATTGCGGAATGGGTGTCCAGTCACACGCAGATGATTGCGTCGCTGCAGGACGCTGCGCTGCAGGACGATCCCATTCCCGCGCTGCGGCTGGTGTCCGGCGCAGGCGGCTTTATCAAGACGTACGTCGGTTATCCGGACAAGAGCCACCGCTTTTCTGACGCGGCCGGCCTGAAGCCCGACTACGATCCCACTGCGCGGCCCTGGTACAAGCAGGCCGTGGCGGCGGGCAAGCCCATCGTCACGCCGCCCTACATCGCGGCCAGCAGCGGCAAGCTGGTGGTGACGTTTGCCGTGCCGGTGATCCGCGACGGCGGCGTCAAGGCCGTGATCGGCGGCGACGTGGCCATGGATGCCGTGGTGGCCAACGTCCGGTCGATCCATCCCACACCCGCAAGCTTTGGCATCCTGGTGGCGCGCGACGGCAGGATCGTCGCCCATCAGGACGACAAGCTGACGCTGAAGCCGATTGCCGATCTGATACCGGCGCTGGACGGTGACAAGCTCGGCGCGCTGGTATCCGCGACCGTGCCGCTGGACGTCAGCGTGAGCGGCGCCAGCAAGCTGCTGCGCGGGCGCGAGATCGCCGGCACCGACTGGGTTGCGGTGATCGCGTTGGACAAGGCCGAGGCCACGGCCGGCATGCGGTCGGTGCTGATCGCATCGATGATCTCGCTGGTCATCGTGGCCTGCGCGGCGGCGCTGATCGTGGCAGGCGTGACAGCGGTCTCGTTCCGGCGGCTGTCGGGTATTCGCGATGCCATGGTGGCGATCGGGTCCGGCGATGGCGATCTCACGCGCCGGTTGCCCGCCGAGGGCACCGACGAGGTGGCGCACATCGCGCGGGCCTTCAATGCCTTTGCCGACAAGCTCGTGCACGTGATGCGCCAGATCCGGGACGCAAGCGAATCGGTACACGTCGCCGCCAACGAGATTGCGGAAGGCAATGCCGATCTGTCGCGCCGTACCGAATCGGCCGCCGCGAGCCTGGAGCAGACCGCGGCATCGATGGAAGAAATCACTGCCACCGTGGGCCAGTCGGAGAGCGCTGCGCGCCAGGCCGACGATACGGCCACGCAGGCGCAGCAGGTGGCCACGCAGGGCGGCAGCGCCATCGCCGGGGCCATCGACACGATGGGCGACATCGAGCGCGCGGCCGTGAAGGTATCGGACATCATCGGCGTGATCGAGGGCATCGCGTTCCAGACCAATATCCTGGCGCTGAACGCCGCCGTGGAAGCGGCCCGCGCCGGCGAGCAGGGCCGCGGCTTTGCCGTGGTGGCGGGAGAGGTGCGCGCGCTGGCCCAGCGCAGTTCACAGGCGGCCAAGGAGATCAAGACGCTGATCGAATCGACGGTGGGCAGCGTCAATGCCGGTTCCGGGCAGGTGCGCCTGAGCGGCGAAACGATGCACGAGATCGTCGGCAACGTGGGCCGCGTCACGCAAATCATTTCCGAGATCACCAGCGCCGCGCGCGAACAGACGCGCGGCATTCAGGAGGTGAACGTGGCGGTCAGCCAGCTCGACCAGATGGTGCAGCAGAACGCCGCCCTGGTGGAACAGTCCACCGCTGCCGCTGCGGCGCTCCAGGGCCAGGCGGCCACACTGGCGGACGTCGTGCGGACCTTCCGCCTGGACTGACGGCAGCCAACGCAGCCCGGCTCACGGCCGGGCCCCATCCTCGCGCAGCCGGGCGCGCCCCGCCAAGGCGCGCCGCAGGGTCCCTTCGCGCGACTCTCTGGTACGTCGCGTACCGGAGTTATCCCCCCTTCGCACTGAACGCTCCCATTTGCAACGCTCCCACTTGCGGCCTGCCCGGCGTGGAAGCGGGATCGGGCCCAGCTCTTCGATTCAATTATTTTGAATAACTATGACGACGATAGCCCACTTTCGTCGGGGCGGCGGTCGCTATAGTTCTGCACATGGACAGCGCAGCAACGCAGCGAAACGCGAACGAAGCGAAGTCAGCGCCGCCCGATAAAAACCTCAAACTTATTGAATTATTCCTTATACCGGAGAGCATCATGTCGAACGCCAAACTGCAAGTCCTGACCCCGCGCAACAGCCAGCTGATCATCATCGATCACCAGCCCCAGATGGCCTTCGG